>ERZ802822.2032-NODE-2032-length-11607-cov-9.898439_pt1 | contig 11607 bp, 9 predicted proteins | sample MGYA00345649_ERZ802822 | MGnify/ENA primary metagenome ERZ802822 (study PRJEB30503, sample SAMEA104212359) | marine metagenome | biome: Westerlies Biome; feature: [SRF] surface water layer (ENVO:00010504) within the epipelagic zone...; material: water... | reverse complement strand
GGCGGGCAAAGCTTATGGTGGGCAGCTCTTCGTGGCCGTAGACTATGACGGTGGCGTCGTCGGCATTGGCTAAGCCGCATAAGACGTCCGCGATTGTGGGTACAAAATTGTCAGTGCCTAGTTGTTCGATGGCTCTGGCAAAATCGGATGTGATAGCTGTGAGTTTGGACATGGTAGGTAAAGTTTATTAAATGAATGTCGCGTTCTTTTGCGCACCTTAGTTTCTACCCGCACAATAGCACCGACAGGCGCCATGGATAAAATGAAACAGTACGCGCACTGATGTATTACCTTGAGGTGTTCTCATGCATTTTGAACTAAGCGAAGAGCAAAGAGCTTATGTTGCCAGCGCCAGAGAGTTTGCGCAGGCAGAGTTTCGTCCCAATGCGGCGCAATGGGATGAGTCATCAATTTTTCCCAAACCCGCGTTAAAGGCAGCAGGCGACCTTGGTTTCATGGGGATGTATACCCCAGTCGATGCCGGAGGGCTGGGGATGCCGCGCCTCGATGCGAGTCTGATTGTTGAGGAGCTTGCGAGAGGTTGCACAACGACAGCGGCGTTCTTGACCATACACAACATGGCGACAGCCATGATTGGCAAATATTGTCAGCAATCGGTTATCGATAACTGGTGTCCATCGCTTGTGGCTGGAGAGACGCTAGCGTCCTATTGCCTGACGGAGCCAGGCGCTGGTTCGGATGCGGCCTCTCTGCGCACCACAGCAACGAGAGACGGCGATAGCTACCGACTTAACGGTAGCAAGGTATTCATCTCCGGTGCTGGCGACACAGACGTCCTCGTCGTTATGGCTCGTACCGGAGACAGCGGAGCCAGGGGCATTACCGCGTTTCTCGTGCCGGCCGATCTAGAGGGAATCACGTATGGCAAGAAAGAGAGCAAGATGGGCTGGAATGCGCAGCCCACTCGGCAAATCAGCTTTGATAATGTCTGTGTCCCAGTAACGAATCGATTAGGTGAAGAGGGTCAGGGTTTCTCCATAGCCATGGAAGGACTCGATGGTGGTCGTATTAACATCGCGACCTGCTCCGTGGGTACGGCGCAGCAAGCGATTGTCGATGCTGCCGCTTACGTCAAAGACCGAGAACAGTTTAACTCGGCCATTGCCGAGTTTCAGCACACGCAGTTCCAGATGGCCGACATGCTCACAGAGCTCGTCGCCTCGCGACAAATGATCCGATTGGCAGCCAGTAAGCTGGATAACGATGATCCCAATGCATCGACGTATTGCGCGATGGCAAAACGCTTTGCCACTGATGCGGGTTTTAAGGTCTGCAACGATGCACTTCAATTGTTTGGTGGCTATGGCTACATCCGTGAATATCCGATGGAGCGCTATGTTCGCGATACCCGAGTGCATCAGATTCTTGAGGGCACTAATGAGATTATGCGGGTCATTATTTCACGACAAGCGCTGATGGACGGCGCGCTGGAGGTGATCCAATGAGTCCAAGTGACAAGGTCCTGGTGTCAATCAGCGATGGGATTGCCGTTGTCACCATTAATAACCCTGCGGCCAATACCTGGGACCTCGAGAGCCTTCCGGCGCTTGAGGCTATTGTTAATGACCTCAATGGCAGGTCCGATGTGCGTGCTTTGGTGATCACCGGTCAAGGTGAGAAATTCTTCTCGGCTGGTGCGAATTTGAATCAATTTGCCAGTGGCGATCCCGTTGCTGCGGGCGCCATGGGTGAAGCCTTTGGTGCCGCGTTTGAGACGCTTGCCGATTACCGGGGGGTCTCGATCGCCGCAATTAATGGTTACGCCATGGGGGGTGGTCTGGAGGTGGCGCTGGCCTGTGATATCCGGATTGCGGAGTCGCATGCAGCCCTTGCTCTGCCAGAGGCCCGAGTCGGGCTACTTCCTTGCGCGGGGGGAACCCAGCGACTCGCACAGCTGGTCGGCGAAGGCTGGGCCAAGCGAATGATTCTTTGTGGTGAGCGAGTGTCCGCTGATAAAGCCATGACGCTCGGTCTGGTGGAGGAGGTTGTTGAGCCGGGCTCTTCACTGGCAACAGCCATCGATTTGGCCAAACGCGCCTCAGATCAAAGTCCAACATCGATTGCCGCCTGTAAAAGGCTTATTCATTCCGCGCGAGACCTTGCGATTGGCGCCGGATTGGTAGCGGAGCGTGACGAGTTTGTCGCGCTATTTTCAACGGAAGATCAAAGAGAGGGTGTAAACGCCTTTTTAGAAAAGCGTGCGCCAGAGTGGAAGAACCGATGAGCGAAGAAGTTGTAGTAGTTTCAACCTTGGGTGAAGGCGATCGGCGAGTGGGTCGACTGACCTTGAACGTGCCCCGTATTCTCAATTCACTCGATGCCGAGATGATTGAAATCATGCTAGGTAAGCTGCTTGAGTGGGCTGACGATGATTCTATCGCCGCCATTTATATCGACGGGGAAGGTGAGAAAGCGTTCTGCGCGGGCGGTGACGTACATGAGCTGCGGCGGTCTTCTATTGAAAACCCAGGTGGTCCCTGTACTTACGCGGAGAACTTTTTTGCGCGCGAGTACCAGATGAATTATGTACTGTTCACCTACCCTAAGCCGGTTATCTGCTGGGGGCACGGTGTCGTCATGGGTGGTGGTATGGGTGTTATGGCGGGCTGCAGCCACCGTGTCGTGAGCGAACGAACTCGCATTGGCATGCCCGAGATTACCATCGCGTTATTTCCTGACGTGGGCGGCAGCTACTTCTTGAATCGGACCCCCGGGATGATCGGGCGGTTTCTGTCGTTGACCTCCGCACACATCAATGCCGCGGATGCGCTTTTTGCCAATCTCGGTGATGCTTTCCTCGCGCATGAACAGCGACACGACGTCATGGCCGCTCTCGCAAGTGCGCAATGGACGACGAACCCAGAGGCTAATACAGCGATTGTTGACGCTATTTTGAGAATGACACCAAGCGCCGAAATACCTGCAGGCGTGGTTGAGCCCCTAATGCCGGAGATTGATGCGCTAATGGCGGGCGATGATTTGGTAGAGATATCCGACCGGCTGTTGGCTTACGACGGTGACAATGCGTGGCTGCAAAAAGCACGAGACGGGTTTGCTCACGGCTCGAAACTCGCCGCTGCGTGGATTTTCCGACAGTTAAATGATTCTGTTGATTACTCGTTGAAGGAAGTCTTCGATACCGAGTTGCGTTTGGGAGCAAACATCATGCGGCATCCCGAGTTTGCTGAGGGTGTCAGGGCGCTGTTGGTCGATAAGGACCGTCAGCCAAAGTGGCAATTTGACGCTGTTCAAGACGTGCCTGACGACTTGCTTGAGTCGTTTTTCAAAGAAGCCGATGGTGCACCAAACATGCATTATCCGTGGTAGTAATGACTCACTAACTTAAATATCGGAAGGAAATTCAATGCCAACGGTCGCGTTTATTGGTCTTGGGAATATGGGCGGACCCATGGCAAAGAATCTGCTCAACAATGGGTGGGCTGTAACCGCATTTGATTTGTCTGAGTCCGCACTTTCGGACGCGGTAGGCGCTGGCGCGGTAGCAGCGCCTTCTGCTACCGATGCTGCATCGGGCGCTGACGTCGTCTTTTCCATGCTACCTGCAGGTAAGCACGTCAAGTCGGTCATGCTGGGTGATACAGGCGTTTTTTCTCATTTGCCCAAGGGAACCCTTGTACTCGATGCAAGCACGATTGACGCAGCCACTGCCCGCGAGCTTCATGTGGCCGCGCGCGACAGCGGGATTGATTTCATGGATACGCCCGTTTCTGGTGGCGTCGCGGCGGCGCAGGCTGGAACACTGGCATTTATGTGTGGTGGTACAGCCGAGGCATTCCTCCGCGCGAAAGACGTGCTTAAGGCGATGGGAAACAAGGAAAAGATTTTTCACGCTGGACCTGGCGGTGCGGGACAGGTGGCCAAGGCGGCCAATAATATGCTGTTGGCTATCCACATGATCGGCACCTGCGAGGCCCTGGCTATCGGTGCCGCCAATGGCTTGGACCCCTCGGTTCAGTCAGCGATTATGAAGGCGAGTTCGGGCAATAACTGGTCGCTTCAGGTGTACAACCCTTGGCCCGGTGTTATGGACGGTGCGCCAGCGGGTAACGACTACAAGCCGGGTTTTATGGTGGACTTGATGGCAAAGGATTTGGGTCTGGCCATTGAACTGGCTGAGCAGTCGTCCGTTGACGCTGACTTCGGGCGTCGTGCAAGTGAGGTGTATCAATCGCTGCAGGCTGCCGGTCTCGGTCGAGATGATTTTTCGATTGTGATGCAGTCCTTGGTTAAATCAGACGGCGCATAGGTTTACTCGATTCTTAAATGACGGAGTCACCGCTGGCGAGTAGCGGCGCTGCATCAAGATCATCCGCATCCATCATGGCTGCAACGCGCTCTAGCGACGCAACAATAAGATGCTGCTCCCAAGACTCCAACGAAGTGAATCGATCAACAAAGCTATCTTGAAGTGGCTTGGGTGCAGAGCGCTTCAGATCCTGACCTTCCTCTGTCAAAGTAACAATCACTCTGCGCCTGTCCACGGACGATCGTACGCGGTTGATTACGCCATTGCGTTCCAATCGATTGAGTATGGTGGTGACGGTTGCGAGGCTGAGACTGACTGCTTTCGCAATGTCCGAGACGGTCGGGTCTTTTAAATCGCCGACGGCCTGAATTATCACAAGCTGTGGGGTGGTCAAGCCAGTCTTTTTACCCAGTTGACGCGAGTGTAAATCGGTCGCTCGGATAATTCTTCGCAGTGCCACCAGCACGTGATCAGGTAAGTCGCCTTTCTGCATCGTCCGGGTCATCCTCAAGGGGAGGCAAGTGTAATACTTTGAGCCCAAAGTATTCAATTGAAATCGCTTGGAGCCTGTCATCTTTTCCTTCTTTATGGCGTAATGCCGCCATGGAATTTAATCAGCCCTTCCTCCAGCTACCGTGGCGCTTTGATAGTCAGTTGCTCGCCAGTGAAGTGGCAGCGTTGCCGGAGGACTTTTGGCTTGACCACCCGTCAGGTTTGCCTGGCAATTCTGCTGTGCCACTGGTGTCAGTGAACGGCGAAATGAACCACGCATTTGACGGCGCGATGCAGGCAACGCAAGCGCTTCGCGCAAGCCCTTACCTTCACCAGACGGTTGCATCATTTGGTGAGGTCGTGGCGAGGTCACGGCTGATGCGCCTTGCCCCGGGCGCACAAGTGGCGGAGCACGTGGACTTTAATTATCACTGGGTGAGCCGTGTCCGCATTCACGTCCCGATCGTGACGGACCCGTCCGTTATTTTTTATTGCGGAGATGAATCGGTGCACATGTCCGTGGGTCAAAGCTGGTTATTTGACTCCTGGCGCCGGCACCGGGTAGTCAACAGCAGTACACTGTCACGGGTGCATTTGGTCATAGACCTCGCGGGGTCATCTCGATTTTGGCGTAGCGTGCGATCTGCACATCAGTCGCCCCCTATAGAAATCAATTACGACGCGTCCCTGATACCCAGACTTCGCACAGAGCAGTTTCCCGTGGCCCCGGTAATGGCGCCCGGGGAAATGCTAGCGATCGTCGAGCAAGTCCTAGAGGACTGTGAAGCTAATGAGACGAATGATCCTGCAATGATGCTGAGATACAGGCACCTACTGCTCGACTTGGTCCATGATTGGCGGGAGATTTGGAGCTTGCACGGCCTAAACGATGCAGCGTTTCCGCATTACCGAGCAATCCTCGAGCGAACGGCCTCTCAGCTGGAACCAGATCCGCGTGTATTGGTGACTTCGTCGAATCAGGTTGGGATAAACCCGATCATCAATCAACGCATTCTTGCGGCAGCCTTGCGCCCGCGGCGGGTCGCTGAATTCAGCTCCGGTCGTACCCTAGTAGGTTGAAGTCATCGGTGTAGAACGTTTCTACTTCGCGCAGAAAATCTATGTCACGGTAGATCTCAGGCTTTTTGTTTGACGTTACGTTTCTGCGGTTCAGCTGAGCGAAAGGCGCGCCTAGCTCGCGGCATATGAGATTGAGATCATTGTCTAGTTGTTCGTACCGCCCGATAAATGAAAGCGCAAGTTCACCGTTATCGTTCGTTAGGAGCTCGGATTGGGGTCGAACTAAAACGCGTTGACGAAAGCGCTCAAAGCCGAAGGCACGTTTGGCCCATCCGACAGGGTCTTCGCTGTAGCTTGGGTCCGTTCGAGCAAGGAAAGCACAGACTGACATGAAGCGATCGATGGGATGGCGAACAATGGCAAAGCTAAAGCAGCTCGCCACCCGGTCCTGGCCAACCGTGTCTACGAGTTGCTGGTAAGAAACATGACCATGCCCGATAGCGGCGATCTCTGGAATGGGTGACAGCATTTGCCCCGTTAGCATTTGTTGTTCCCAGTCCTCGCGACCAAGCAGAGGGCGTAACACCTCTCTGACCGCGTGGGTTCCGGTTTTCGGTACGGCAAAAAAGATAAATTTTTTGCTGGAGGAGAAGATCATCTAGGTGGATCTATACCGTACGCGTCTAATAGGTCCGGACCTAGGGCCTGTTTCAGCTGGGCGAGGTGCTCTTCAAAATTACGCCACTGGTCGACCCCTGATGTATTGATGGGCTGGCGAACCTGCGCCGCGCTTGGTGTTCGCACGGTGCGTTTGGTCTTGTGGAATTCCACGCACGACGCCTCAAATTCGAGCCCACAGAAGTCCAGAATACGCCGTACCTGAGTCTCGAGGTCGTCGATGACGTCCTCATGCTGAACTCGCAAGACAAAACCGGGTAATACCTCATCCCAATGGTTCATGAGATCGACGTACTGTTTGTAGTAGTTGCCAATCTCCTCTAACCCGTAAGAGAACTCCTGTCCCTCACCAAACAATTGCTTGTACCCACTGAAGCAGCAGGCCATCGGATGTCGGCGAGCGTCGATGACTTTTGCGTTGGGAAGGATCAATTTAATAAGGCCCACGTGGAAAAAGTTGTTGGGCATCTTGTCAATGAAGTGGGGTGCGGACCCCCGGTATGCGCGGGTGTCTTCAATAAATTGCTTTCCGAACTGCTCAAATCGCTCAGCGGGTAGCTCACCTAAAATGCGCGGGTAACGCGGACTTGGGTCGCTTGCTTTGTCACGACCCCGCAAACGCTTTGCAAGGTCCAGGATGTCATGTAGCTCCATCGTGCCATCAACCGTCGAGTGCGACGCCAGTATTTGCTCGAGTAGGGTTGAACCCGCACGAGGCAGTCCCACTATGAAGATCGGATCGGTCGCGTCGTGACCGACGTCCCGCAGGCGATCAAATAACGAGGTTGTGCAGACGTCCAACTGGGTGGAGATACGAATATCCAGTTGCTGCCCGCTGTGATTAGACGTTGCTAGCTTAAGTGCGTTGCCTTGCTGGTAGTTGTCAAAGGCCGCAGCGAAATTGTGGTTGTCCTCTTGAGCTTTCCCGAGAGCAAAGTGCATTTGAATTCGGTCAAGTTCTGGCGTCGCGTCAAGACTCAAACGTTCGGTCATGGCAGTGACTTCATCGTCAGTAAATCGATAGGACTTGGTGTTCGCCAGGCTCCAAAAGGCATCCCCAAAGCTCGGGTTCAACTCATAAGCTTGCTTGAAAAGGTCGATTGCGAGATGAGACTCGCCTGTGGCGTTGTAGATGTGTGCTAGAGATACCCTCAATGCTGGATCATTGGGCATTCCTCTGATCATCTTCTGATACACCCCGATGGCCTCGTCATTCTCACCCACACCAAAACAAACCGAAGCGTAGAGCGCTTGGACCTGTTGGGGTGGTTGATCGAAACGTTGATATAACGACTTTGCTCGCGCGTGCGCCTTATGAAAGCGTTGGCGTCGAAGCAGGACGTGAGTCAGCTGGATTTCGGCATCGTGGTGGCCAGGCTCGAGCTCCATTACGGTTTCGAGAAGGAATTCGGCGTCGTCAAAAACACCCGTTCGCGTTGCGATCTCGGCCATCAACCGCATACCTTCAACGTGCGTTTTATTCTGCTGCAGAAAGTAACGGCAGAGACGCTCCGCATCAGCAAGTCGATTGGCGGCAAGGTAGCTGATTACGGTACGAAGTTCACCGGGAAGCGCTGCAAGAAACTCGACTTGCTTGCTCGCTTGCTCCGTTCGAGCGTCGTTTACCCGTCGGTAGTACGCGGCTATAAATTTCCAGCTATCGATCAGCGACCCGTCACGCTCCACGGCCACCTCGAACGCGGCCACAGCCTGTTGCTCGCGCTTTAGGGCAAGCTCGCACAAGCCGATCTCCTGAAAGCCTCTCCCGAAGTCAGGCTTTTCTGTGGTTAGTGCCGTTAGGACTTCTATGGCCTGATCATGATTACCCTCGGCACGCTCTAGTACCGCGAGGGTGTAGCGGGCTTCAAAGTTATCGGGCTCAGCCGTGAGTGCTTCACTCAGTAGGGCTCGAGACTCGCCATAAGCGCGCTTGCCCATAGCTACTCGGGCTTGTTGAATCGATTCTGCAATCACTGAATACACTTTCTTCTTGGTAGAAACAAAAAAGGGCGGACATTGTCCGCCCTTTGTAGGGTACTAACTTAGGCTCTAAATCAGAAGCGGTAAGAGAGTCTCAAACCAAGCGTTCTGGGTCGGTTGACCGTAGCTTCGGGCGTAAACTTACCCGCCGTCTGCACAATCGCACCTTCTTCACTCGTGAGGTTGCGAACATAGACCTCTGCCAGCCAGTTATCCTTCTCAAGACCTGCGCTCAGGTTGATCATGGTTGCAGACTCGTTAACGAAGCGGGTGTTCGCTGGGAGATTCCCAGTACGGTCATTAACCGTGCCGAACGTACCACCCTCATTCTGCAGTCCAAGACCGGACGCGCCACCATAGGCAAGGACGCCAGTGTCATCCATGAACGCCGCACTACCTACGATGCCTGCAACTGACTCACCGCGGTGTGTCAGCGCTGCTGTTACGTAGCCATTTGCACCCATGCTAGCCACTTCGTAGTCGTAACGAACTCGGATGTTACCTGAGAAGCGGGGCGCTAAAGGCAACTCCGATCCGACAGGTACCGCGACACCCTGCAACTGCGAGTTCAGGCGTGTAATTTCCGTATCGAGGAAGCTGGCAGCACCTGAAATTAACAGGTTGTTACCGGCAGCCCACTGGAAATCAACATCGATACCGTTTGACTCCGCATCGCCCACGTTCTCCATAAAGACCAGGAAGGCCACGTTAGATGGGTCAAAACGAGATACCTGCAGATCCGTGATCTCTGTCATGTAGAAGCTGGCATTTAATCGCAGTGTGCGATCAAGGAACTCGCCCTTCATACCAAACTCGATGTTCTCGAGCGTATCGGTAACCGCAACCGCTGGCACCACGTAGCCTTCATATACGCCGCTCTGGTTTGCCGCTAGCTGACCCGCGTTACGGTTCTGCGTTGCAGGTCGGTAGCCCTCTGAGTAGATACCGTAAACCATCACGTCGTCAGACAGGTTGTAGTTGAGTGACAGGCGGACAATGGTGTCTTCTTCTTCCGTTGATCCGTCAGTGGAGATATCACTGATATCGAGGTTGCCATTTTGGATCGCCGCTAATGTGGCTGCGTTGCTACCACCACCACGGAACATGTCACGAGCACCATTAGGGCTAGTCGCGTTCAGGATGATGTTGTCGTCGCCAGATGCAGCGTAGGCACCCAGTGTCAAAAGACGCGCAGTCACATCGTTACTGAAGGCATTACTGTTACAGCGTCCATCAGGTGTGACCTCGGCGTTACCGAAGCCGGCACCTGCCGGTGTGTCACGATCGGTGAATGGCGCGCCATAACGACAACCAAACGAGAAGTTTGATGCACCTTGCAGCTGCGACTTCAGATCATAGCGACGAGCACTCAATGCAACGGTTAAGTCATCGGTCAAGTCGAAGGACACTTCGCCGAAGAACGCAGTTTCTTCTTCACTACGACCAAAGTCGTTGTAGAACGTCGTCAGCGGGCTGCGTGGACCCGTGGTATTCGTTCCTGCGGTGTCCGGAATGGTGGTGTTACCGACCTGGAAGGGGTCACCCGAACCGAAGTAGTTAACAATGTGCTCACTGAACGCATCATTCGTCGACATGTACTGGAACTCACCAATGTGAGTGGTGTCGACATCGCTCATGTACACACCGGCCATCCAGCGAAGGCGACTGTCTGGATCGCTGCTGACACGGATTTCGTGCGTCGTTCGCTCGTTGGTTGACTCGTCAGCGTACTGTTTAGTGGGGTCAAAACACGTGTTGCGTGCGTTGGCCTTGTCACCCGAGTAGATGTTGCCACTGCAGAGGTAGTACGTGATGTAACCACCACCGTTGTTGTAGTGGGTGTAGTCAATGAGGGCATCGACTTCACGATCGATATAGCCACCGGTATAGACAACATCCAGATTGGCCAGTCGACCTTCGAGTGTCCAGGTAGTGATGTCAAACTCGTCAAGGTTGTGCTCGGGCACAAACTTCTGAGCCTTCTCGTCACCCAGACTTGGGTCGATCAGGAATGAGCCTTCAACGTCAATTTCCTGCGACATGTGAGTGATCAAACCGCTCCACTCATCGTTGAAATCATAGCTCGCGGCGACACGGAAGCCGTTGTACTTGGCTTCGTTCCAGTCATCTTCAGCAAGATCTGCGTTAGAGGCTGATTGGATCGTCGTTAGTGGGAAGTCACCGAAGAAAGGCCCGTACCCAGCCGAGTTATTTCGGTCGATAACCTCACCGCTTGGTGTGAAGGTTCCAGACACGTTGTCGATCCAGCCACCCTGATTGTCGCTGTAGCCAACAAAGCGAACCGCGGCGCGATCGCTCAATGGGATATTGATCATCGCTTCGACATTGCTACTACCTGCACCACCGGACGTTGAGCTCATGCCAAAGTCAATGCTGGCTTCGAACTCGTCCTGGTTAGGCTTGTTCGTGATGAGACGCATGTTGCCCGACTGTGAGCTTGCTCCGAAGAGCGTGCCCTGAGGGCCAGAAAGCACCTCGATACGCTCCAGGTCGGCTGCGTAGACGTCTAAGTTACGAGCACCAAACGAAACGGGCATTTCATCAAAATACAGCGCAACACCGGGTGCTGAGCCCTGTGCTGGTGCCACAGTAATCGAGGACTGCTCCGACGCTGAACCTCGAATGTAAATTTCTTTTTGACCTGGGCCGATACCGGCACTCACTACGTTGGGTAGAAATTCGACGTAGTCGTCAAAGGTCATGATGTTCTGCGATCGCATCGCATCGCCCGTCAAGGCGTTGACCGAGATAGGAACATCTTGAAGGTTTTCAGCACGCTTTGTCGCAGTGACTACGACCTCCTCAAGCTGAGGGTTTTGCGCGAGTGCTGTAGACGCTAAAGCCGGTGCAATAGCTGCGGCTACGGCGAGCGATAAGGGTCGCTTGCCAAACTGCTTGGTAAGAAACATAGGGATCTTCCGTTATTAGAGTGGTCGGATGATTCTAGCTCAAAGTATTTCAATGGTACAGTTCGACCATAAATTAAACTAAGCAGTTGATTAAAATACAATTTTTTTAATGGCAAGGCGCCACACTGCAAAAAATTAGTTTTCGCCCATGTAAATTAGCAATGGGGAGTGCCTTAGCCTTGGTAACTGTTACACTTTGAGCTCATGCAAAAAAGAGCT
>ERZ802822.2030-NODE-2030-length-11611-cov-6.546125_pt1 | contig 11611 bp, 9 predicted proteins | sample MGYA00345649_ERZ802822 | MGnify/ENA primary metagenome ERZ802822 (study PRJEB30503, sample SAMEA104212359) | marine metagenome | biome: Westerlies Biome; feature: [SRF] surface water layer (ENVO:00010504) within the epipelagic zone...; material: water... | reverse complement strand
TCCTGCAAGCACCACAACAGTGGCAGCAAAAAACGCAATTCCTTCACTTGCTCGTACGAGTTCGTCATAGACATCAGGAAGCCCTTTTTGGCGGCAGATGTCCTGAAGTTGATGTCGTTTTGCTCCCCGAATGGCACGGGACTGTAGGGCAGCGAGGCTTGCGATAGCTAATAAAAAGATTGCAGTTTGCATGAGCGTATTTCAGGACAATAAGAAAGGTTAGCGTTGGTGGCAAGTGGTTTTGGGACGCCTTCTTGGTGGAGCCGGGAGCCCAATTGCCTTCATTACCGAGCGCTCTTTCCTTCGCATAGAGATCCTTTCTGAAGGTGTCTGGTCGTCATAGCCGACGAGATGAAGCAAGCCATGGATGAGGTAGTAGCTTAATTCATGTTCTGGACTCCAGGAGTAGACACGAGCCTCTCGTGAAGCTGTCTCAGCACTTGCAATGATCTCGCCATGAATTCCATGCCGTTTTCCATGGTGGGAGGGTTGTGCATATTCGGGGCTTGAGAGATTAAATGAAAGGACATCTGTCGGGCCCGGAATGCCTAGCCATGTTTCATGAAGATCGGCTATCGCTTTGTCATTTACAATTGCCAGACTGATATCAGAATCAGTCATTTCAACGGCATTCATGGCAGCCATGAAAAGACGTTTCAGGGTCTTTGAACAAACTGCCATTATCCGTTGACGGTTGCTCAGAACAACTGTGTTGTCGCCAGAGGTGACGTGTCGTGCCGATAGGCGTGTTGTGGAGCGGCGGTGTGAGGAGGCCACTAGGCTGTCCTCTGGTCCGGATACTTCACTCGACCGTGATACACAGCTGTGAGACTTTTTACGAGGCTTTGCTCGATAATTCGTAATTCTTCAAGCGTTATTCCACAATCCTCAAATTGGCCATCAAGAAGTCGTTTCATCGCGAGGTCATGCACGAGGCTTGAAATCCTCGCAGGGGTCGGTTCTGTGAGTGAACGACTGGCACTCTCTACGGCATCAGAAAGCATCAAGACGGCAGATTCACGAGTGCTTGGACGAGGTCCTGGATACCGGAAGGTCTGCTCGTCAACACCGCCCCCGTTCGGGTCGGTTTGTGATTTCTCAGCAGCACGTCGGTAGAAGTACTCAACAAGTGTTGTGCCGTGATGTTCGAGCAGAAGATCAACAATAGGTTGAGGAAGGTTGTACTGACGTGCTAACTCGGCCCCCTCTTTGACGTGTGCAATGATAATGAGGCTGCTCATTGCGGGCACAAGCGTCTCGTGTCTGTTTTCCTGTCTGTTTTGATTCTCGACATAATAAGCCGGCTTGAGCATCTTTCCGACATCATGGAAATACGCCCCAACTCGCACAAGGAGCCCACGTGCGCCGATTGCATCAGCCGCAGCCTCTCCGATGCTGGCGACATTAATGGAATGGTTGTATGTGCCTGGTGCTCGTCGAACAAGCTCTTGAAGAAGTGGATGCGCAACATCACCAATCTCAAGCAGGCTTAGGTCAGTGAGTACGCCGAATGTTTTTTCTACGAACGGCAGTAAGCCCGTCATCAGAAAACCTGCCAAGAGTGTCCATACGCCAGTCCGTGCCGCTTCGAAAAGGAGGTAGAAGTCGAGCGGATGTTCTTCAAGGAGATTGGCACCAATTTGGGTTGTCATGGCAACGGCTCCCGCCCATAAGCCAACGTAGATCAACTTGCTACGACTCCTGATTCGCCCCATCCAGAAAATCGTTGCCGCAGCTGCTGCAGTGAGCGTTATGTAATCAGCAAGGCCCTGCCCTAATCCCACAACAAGAACAAGGGCTACCTCGGCAACAAGTAGTAATGCAAGATCTTCGTCATATGCGATTGCGACAGTCATTGCAAAAACAAGTAGAGGCAAGATTTCAGCGTGCCATGAATCACCGGAGGCAAACACACAAGCGGCCATCGTTGCCACAACTAGAACAAGCAGGGTTGCTATATGACCGAGATCGACCATGACATCACGGTGATGGAGGTGGAGGTAAAATCCAGCAAGTGTGAACATTGCCACGAACAAGCCAAACAGTGAAGCTGCTCGGCCAAAACTTTCCCCAGCTGGTTGTTGCCTTAAAGATTCTTCATGTTCAAGTTTCAAAAGCGCAAGTTGCTCACTCGTGATCTCAACCCCAGCAGGAGAGAGCAGGTCACCTGCTGCATAACGAATGAATTGTTCAGGCGTTTCTTCAACTGCTTCATTCTTGGCTTTTGCCGTCGCTTCACTGTCAACTTCGAGTGATCCTGTTAGCCGTGGATCAATCCACATGAATACGCGGTCCGTTAATGGACCGGGGCCCAATTCGTCGGTGAGTCTCGCCTTGAAGCGTATCTTAGCCTCGCTGAGGAGCACTTCGGCAACCTGAACACGTATCATCTCCGTAATGTTACCGAGTGGGTGGACGTCAATTTCGGTTTGGCTGCCCTCATCGATGTCATGCTGAATCTTTTCAAGAACACCCTGGGATTCCAGCGGTGCAAATGCACGATCAATGGCTTTATTGAACTCGAGAATCTTTTCCTTGGTGCCAACCGGATTTCGGAAGGCTGTGAATGCTTGTTCTGCCTGTAGTTTCTCTCGTGAGAATTCTGTGACCGTTGGGTTTCCTCTTGCAGTTTGATCCTTTGTGGCTGTTTCTGAATCTGCTGTTGGCTGTGCTTGTGCTCGTATTACATCATCAGCGAATCCAATATCTCGGTTTGATGGAGTGCTCTCTTTGTTGCCATGAGGTTTCTGCTCCCCGCTCACTTTTGATGACCCCAATATGTTCGGCCCTAAAGATGGGGGCAGACTCTTATTTAATGGTTCGTCTTGCGTTGAGAAATCGGGCGGCTCAGGAGCGATTGGTAGCTCAGCAGGTTTTACGACGGTTCCTGGAGCGGGTACCGGAATCCTTTCTAGAACAGTCGCTGTTTCTGGAGCGAACTCAAGCCATGCAGCACGCGAAACGCCAGCCAAGGTTTCTGCCGCTGCAATTTCAGCAACCCGATTTTTGAGTCCGTCACGAATCCGAACCAACGGCGATCGGTCCTGAATGTAAACGACCCGGACCTGTGATGTTGCTCGTTGCTGTGCTGCACGAGTTCGTGCGAGATCGGGCTTCTCAAATGCAACTCGGGAAACAACACCTCGAGGAGCAACAGAGCCGAGTCTGAATGCGAATGGTTGAGACCATCCACGAAGAAGAACGAGAAGACAAAAAGCTGCTAGAAGACAGAGGCCGAGCCGCACGAGTACTTCTGACCGTGAAATAGTTTCGAGGAGTCTGCCCCAGAAACTCTGCGGACCTTCCATTGAGGAGGCTCGGCGAATGCGGCGGCGAAATGACGACGGGGCGATACTCATCGTAAACTGTTGTAAGTCTCTCGTTTTTGGAAAGAGAATTGAAGTAGGTAATTATTCCTCGTAAGCATCGACAATGCGCTGAACGAGAGGATGCCGGACGATATCACTGCCTCCAAGGCTAATTTTGTGGCAGCCCAAAACCGTGCCAAGCCGTTCCATTGCGTCAATAAGACCACTTTTTCGGTTTGGAGGAAGGTCGATTTGTGTCGTGTCCCCCGAAATCACCATTTTTGAGCCAACGCCGAGGCGAGTTAAAAACATTTTCATTTGGGCTGCAGTCGTGTTCTGTGCTTCATCCAGAATAATAAAGGCATCGTTCAGCGTTCGACCCCGCATATAGGCAAGAGGAATCATTTCAATGACATCTTGCTCAGTAAGTTTTTTCAATAAGTCAAAGTCCATCATCTCGCGAAGTGCATCAAGGAGTGGTCGCAGGTAGGGATTAATTTTTGCCTGGAGGTCACCCGGCAGAAATCCAAGACTTTCTCCAGCCTCAACAGCTGGCCGCACAAGTACAATTTTTGTGACGTGTTCTTGACGCAGAGCGGATACAGCCATGGCGACAGCAAGAAAAGTCTTCCCGCAACCAGCTGGGCCCTCACAAAACACGATATCAGACTGTCGAATAGCACGTACATAATCGGCCTGGCCTGACGACCGAGGAACAATATGTCCTCCAGGTCGATGCACCTCAATCGATTCCTGATGTATGAGTTTTTCGGAAAGGCTGCTGCCGTTGAGTAATCGGTCAACAATTTGTCCTGTGACCGTGCCTTGATCTTGGAGCGACTGATCCAGAGACTCGAAGATCTCTGTAGCTCTATGTACAGCAGCATCCTCTCCTTCGATGTGTATCTCGCCATCTCGGGCTGAAATTCCAACGTCAAGCGCGGCACGTATTTTTCGGAGGTGTTGATCACGAGGTCCGAAAAGTTCTAAAAGCCGCTTTGAGTCGACTACTGCAATCGTTGAGCGAGACATCAAAGTCCATCAACCGAGTGGAGGTTAATGGCCTCGAGGAATAGGTGCGTCCGCCACGTGACAGACTAGCAGGAAACTGACTGGGTCAATTTCTATCTATATACTACTCCGGCAGGTGAGGCGTTCCCAACAGGATCTGTTTTCATGGCGGAATTTGTTGGAAAATACCGCGTTTAACTCGGAAGTATTGTTCTTACCCAGAGGCATTCACCCACAGAAACCATGCAACGGGTGCAGCAAACAGGAGCGAGTCAATCAGGTCGAGTGCTCCCCCCAGGCCACCTAAAGATCTTCCGGAATCTTTTGTTTTGAGTTCGCGTTTAATCAGCGATTCCGCCAGGTCGCCAGCCATACCAGATAGGCCAACACATATTCCGAAGGCAAGCCATCCGCCAAGGGGTTGTACCGGCAGTCCATTCTTGAAAAACAATGAAGACCGCAATAGTAGCCATGCAGTAAAAAGCGAACCAGCGAGTGATGCAAAAGCACCCTCCCACGTTTTACCTGGGCTGATTTTTGGCATCAGCGGAATTCGGCCCAAAGCAGAGCCAATGAGATACGCAAACACATCACCAGCTTTTACGACTGTAATAAGGCTGAGCAATGGAATGATCCCAAGATATTTAGGATCTGTTTGCTCCGGACCCAAGTTGGCAATATCAACAAGCCTTAATCCAACCATGAATGCCATTGGAAGACCTAGATAGGTCAAAATAAAAATGCTCGCTGCTAATCGATCAAGGTCTTGATCATCATTGCGAGCGAGCACAACTTCTTGAATGAAAAGTGATCCAATAGCGACTGCAGCAGCCAGTGCAGCCCAACTGAGAGCAGCTACGGGCGCGGCATCTCCGGTATCAGAGACCATAGCCTGAGTGCCCACGGCAACGGCTAGGAATATCGCAACGACTCCGACACGAAGGATCCCACCTCTGAGTCTGATTCCCCGCTTCATGTAGAGAACAATGAACTCGTTGACACCCCCAACTGCAAGGAGAATTAAAACCGGAAGAAGCCACCAGCCTGGTAAACCGCCAAGAAACCCAATGGAGTCAGCCCAAGTTAATGCAGTCAAGCATGTGATCAGAGTACTCGAGACGAAAAACCGTGAACCAAGTGTTGCGAAGGAGTTTGAGTTTGTGTTCATGATGACGAAAGGCCTCCGAATCGACGCTCCCGCGACCGGAAAGCGGCAAGCGCTTGGTCCAGATGATTCTCCGTGAAATCTGGCCAGAGGTCTGACGTAACCCAGAACTCTGCATAGCTCATCTGCCACAGCAGAAAATTACTCAGTCGCATCTCGCCAGCAGTTCGTATGAGAAGGTCCGGATCCGGCATTCCGTTTGTTTCAAGGTGAGATTCAACACTTTTCTCATCAATTTCATCCGGCTGCAGGCTTCCTGATGCCACTTGACGTGCAAGTGTTTTGGTGGCCTCAACAATTTCAGCCCGCCCTCCATAGTTGACTGCTAAACAAAGTCGCATGCCGGTATTATTGCGACACATATCAACCGTTTCATCGATCGCTGCGAGTGTTCTATTTGGCAGACCAGTTCGGTTTCCTATCATCACGGGCCGAATGTGTTCGCGCATGAGGAGCGAACGTTCTTCAATCATGTACTGTTCGAGAAGGAGCATGAGAAAATCAAGTTCGGCTTTTGGTCGTCGCCAATTCTCACTTGAAAGACAGTACAGAGTGAGCTGCTTGATGTTTCGCCTCGCAGCATGTTCGGTGACCTTGCGAACACTAGTGACGCCCTGCCTGTGGCCCTCGATTCGAGGGAGATTTCGTTTTTTTGCCCAGCGACCGTTGCCATCCATAATAATTGCAACGTGCTGCGGTAAAGATTTATCGCTCGGTTCGGCTTTCTGTTGATCTGCCGTCCGAGTGGGTTGGTTTGTAGATGGGATAGCAACAGGGTTATTCACACCGTCGCTCGTTCCTGTTGGGTGTTTGGAGGGCATTGTGCAGGCTGGGTCATTCCGCTGCGAAAAATGGTTTGCGAGCGATCTGGTCCAACGGAAACGATTGTGACCGGCCGACCGAGAAGTTCTCCAATACGATCGATGTACTGAATAGCATTTTTGGGAAGATCTGCTTCGTTACGAACAGTCGTTAAATCATCGTTCCAACCGGGGAGTGTCTCGTATACTGGTTCCGCGGCCTTCAGGTCATCAATCTGGCTGGGAAACTGATTTACAACGTTTCCATTAATCCGATAACCAGTACAGATTCGGAGTTCATCGAGTTCTGAGAGAACATCGAGTAGCATCACGGCAAATTCATCAGCACCTGAAAGCCGCGCGGAATACCGCGTTGCGACTGCATCAAACCAACCACAGCGGCGGGGTCGTTGAGTTACGGTGCCAAATTCGTTACCGCGTTCCTGGAGGTGTTTGCCGATATTGTTGTCTTGTTCAGTTGGAAGTGGTCCGCCTCCAACTCGTGTGGAATAGGCTTTCAAGACACCGATAGTTCGAGAGATCCACCGACCAGGAACACCTGATCCACTTGAAACACCGACCCCGGAAGAGTTGCTACTCGTCACAAACGGGAACGTGCCGTGGTCAATATCAAGCAATGCACCTTGTGCACCTTCAAAGAGAACTGGTTTACCGCTTTCCACGGAATCCAAAAGATAGTTTGTCGTCTCGCCAACGTAGTCACGGAGTCGCTCTGCATATTCCTGATACTGGTTGAATATTGTATCGCCATCAAGTTCAATGGCATCACCACCTGCTGGCCTGCTTGCTTCAAGGAACCGTCGCTTTACTTTGACAATATGATCAAAGGTAGATCGGAAATCTCGGCGGTAGAGGTCTCCGAGTCGAATTGCAAGTGAGCGACCGACTTTATCTCTGTAACAGGGCCCAATACCTCTTCCCGTTGTTCCGATTGATTCACCACCAGAAAGACTGCCATTGAGAATCCCGTCTTCAACGACATGCCATGGGAAAACAACATGAGCTCGATCACTGAGCCGTAGTTTGTCAGCTACTTTGATGCCACGTGACTCAAGCATGTCAATTTCACGTATTGCACTCGCAGGGTCGAGAACAACACCACCAGTTACGACACAGGTCACATTATCTCGAAGGATACCACTCGGAATCAAAGAGAGCTTCCATGTTTCCCCATCCGAGACCACGGTGTGACCAGCATTTGCGCCCCCTTGGTACCGAACAACGACATCATGTTTTTCTGTCAGAATGTCGACAAGTTTGCCTTTGGCTTCATCGCCCCATTGCAAACCGATGACGCAGGTTCCGGGCACGCTGGATTCCCCTCACTTCGAGAATTTCTTTTTAGGTGGCGAACAGAACGCCACATTCATTGGAAATTGAGTCTAAAACTAGGTTTTTTGTGGTCAAGCGGTTGGTGATTAGGCCGCCTTAGTCTCATGGTTTTGCCATCATTCGAGGGGCAGCCCCCTAGAGCAGGCGGTTATGGGATGTAAGATTCCGTGATGCGTGAGATGAAATTATTTCAGGTTCTTACAGAGAGGCATACCAGTGCTCTCAAACAAGAACGTATTCGTTAGATTCTGATTATCCATGGTAAAGCACGGAAACGGTCAGGTTTTTCACGTGACCGATGATGAGAGCGGGTGCACGCTTGCAGCGTATCTAAGGCAGCAAATCAGTGGAACGAGTTGGGCAGTTGCTGAACGGTGGATACGGAATCGGCGCATCACAATTCATGGCAATATTTGCGTGGACGCCGCTCGTCGCCTGAAGACAGGCGAGGTTGTGAAATTCCTTGACGTGCCGGCCGCTGCACCACCCGGGCCGCAAGACGTGCAAATTGTTCACCTCGATGATCACGTTGTTGTTGTTCATAAGCCTGCGGGTATCACAACAACTCGGCATCATGAAGAGGCAGGATGGCCCACACGCCGCCGCCAGTTGCAGCCAACTCTTGATGAACTTCTACCAGCAGTGATAGGGCGTTTCTTAAGGGCTGCAGGCCAAGGTAAATGGAAAAGTGGTTTGAAAAAAGAAAGACTGCATCGCTCCGGTCAAGTGCGAGCGGTTCATCGAATTGACCGTGAAACAAGTGGGCTCCTTGTGTTTGCCCGCACGGTGCCAGCCGGAAGGATTTTGGCAGAGCAGTTCCGACAGCACACGACACAGCGTAAATACCTAGCCATTGCTGTTGGCCGGGTTGGTAAAGGCACCATTATGTCGAGTCTTGTACGGGATCGGGGCGATGGCCGCCGAGGTTCAGCAGATGACGGGAAAGGAAAGCATGCGGTTACTCATGTCCAGCCGTGTGAACATTTTGGTGATGCATATACATTAGTCGAATGTCGTCTGGAGACAGGGAGAACGCATCAAATTCGCATTCATCTCGCTGAAAGTGGGCACGTCATTTGCGGCGAACGGGTCTATTCGGCACCGTTGGGTTCTGAACTGAAAGATCAATCGCTCGCACCGCGGGTGGCATTACATGCTGCTGAATTAGGATTCATACACCCGGTCACCGGTGAGGAGATGCTCTTTCACTCTCGGCTCCCCAAAGATCTACAGGAGGTGCTAAAAAGATTGGCAAAAATTCATGGTCAAGAAATCGTAAAGCCTCCACACGAACCACCAGTTTGCTGATTTTGAGCGAATCGGTGAATAATAAGGGTCATGAACAATCCTTCTGGAGATGTGGCGTGAGAATTATTCAAGGGATTCTTGCCTGTGTTGGCAGGCTGATGATTTCTACTATTTTTCTGCTCAGTGCATTGGGAAACAAGATCACAAATTTCAGTAGCGTTGCTGATGTGATGGCGTCAAAAGGTATGCCCCAAGATGAAATTCTAGGAATACCTGCTCATAAGTATTTACTGTGCGGTGCGATAGTATTTTTGATTCTGGGAGGACTTTCGGTTGCTGCGGGGCTGAAAGCTCGCCTTGGTGCTTGCATGCTCCTTCTCTTTCTTATTGGAGCAACCTACTATTTCCATGACTTTTGGAACGCAGAGGCTGATCAACAGCCAGCCGAAATGATTCAATTTCTCAAGAACCTGGCTCTTGGCGGCACGATGCTATTTATCATTGCCAATGGAGCGGGTCCAGGAAGTCTTGACCACCGAAAGAAGTCCAAGATCATGCGTGAAGGCACCAAACCCGGTATCCGAGAGGCGGATAAAAAACAGCTCGGTAATGCGGATGCAGAGCCTTCCGAACTATTCAACAATCTGAAGAATACGACTCCAGAATCTGGCAGTCGATCGACGCAGCTACCCGGCTAGGATTTGAACCTAGACTAAGGGTACCAAAAACCCTTGTGCTACCATTACACCACCGAGTAGTGAAGCATTCTTAGTATAGCGTCTTTTTCTCAATTCTGTTGAAGCCCAATCTGGCGTCAAATTTAAAGTGTTTTTAAAGTGCTTTGACACGCGTACGAAGATTCTTACCAGTTTTGGTACTTTTTCTCGTCCCAAAACTGAAGAAGCAGAGCTACTTTTTTAAATACTCTGGTCCTCCACAAGGAACAAGTCTAGTCACGATGGTGTGGGGCTATGGTAGATGGGTTCGACAACACGTCGGGGGAATCAGATTGTTGATTTGTTGGGCGATTCAGGATGCTCGTTACGGCAAAAGAAAGTTGTTCGAGCTCTATTGCAAGATCTACGGCTACTTCCTGTACATCAGCTGGAAGAGTGAGTGTTACAGGAGCAAAATTGACAATGCCTTCGATGCCAGCCTTTACAAGATCATTGGCTGCTTCTTGTGCGCGATCTGCTGGGACAACTACCATTCCCAGACGAATCCCCTTTGTTTTGACGGTTTCGGATAATTCGTCGAGGGCTTGAATCCGAATTCCTTGGATGACTTTCCCTATCTTTTTTGAATCTGCGTCAAAGGCCGCTTCGATGGAGAAATTCTGTTGACCAAAACCTTTATATCCAAGAAGTGCAAGACCGAGATTGCCTGCTCCAATCATAACGACAGGCCAGGATTGGTTTGTGCCTAAGATGTCGCGCATGGCATTGATGAGTTCGTCGCAACGATAGCCAACCCCCGGGTATCCGAATTGCCCAAAGAATCCGAGGTCTTTTCTTACCTGAGCATCACTGAAGCCGAGAAGAGCCCCAAGTTGGCTAGAGGAGATGGTTTCTTTACCAGCAGACTGAAGCCGTTGCAGTTCTCGTAGATAGAGACTGATTCTGCTGACAACAACCTTTGGAACAGTAGCGTCCGAAGGCATTTCGTTCGGGCGTTCATTTATGTCTTCAGTCACCATGAAATATCTGCCAGACCCCAGAGGAATATTAAAAGACTTTACCTCGAGGGAATGAACTACCGCAAATCCTTCGAGTTCAACATCCGGATGTAACGGTTGTAATGCCATAGTGACAATAGAAAAAATGCACCGATTCCGAAAAGAAATCATCCTGCGTTGAGTTTATGGGCGATCTTTAATGAGTACTCGCTGACGCTTCACTGGCTGTACCAGTCTGCGTCGGCTGAGTATTCAAGAATCGAAGGATTGATTTCTGTTGGAATCGAAGGGTAAGAGAGAGCGTTATGAACAAGATTTTTGTCTGTGCCATGATGTCGGTAGCAATGGTGTTACTCAGTGGAAGCAAAGTTGATGCTGCTTACTGTGGTTTAGCTAACTACCAACACGGAGCCACTAAAGTCTCATCTGTAAGTTTTTCGAGGGCTCGTAAGAACTGCAGCCACTGTGAAGCTCGTGAACCGTCGTGTGCAGCTCCCTCAGGTTGTGGTCCGAGGCTTGTCAAGGATGTTGTCTACGAGAAGAAGCAGTACACCTGCTACAAAACCGTCTGCGAAAAAGTGATAGAGCAAAAGGAAATCAACTGCATTCGCTATGAGAAGGAGCAATGCTTTCGGGACGTGGAATATACGGTCTGCAAGCCTGTGTACGAGACGCGTACACGAACGATTCCATACACAGTGTGCAAGCCTGTGTATGAGACGAGGACGAAAGAGATTCCGTATACGGTGTGCAAGCCTGTGTACGAGACCCGCGAGCAATGCTACACAGTGTGCAAGCCTGTGTATGAGACGTGCACGAAAGAAATTCCATACACAGTGTGTAAGCCTGTTTGGGAGACACGAGAGCGTGATATTTGCCATACCGTTTGTAAGCCAGTGATGCAGACCTCGTCAGCCGAGGAGCACGACATTGGCACCGCCGATGGCAAAGCCAATCTCTTGCCGGTGCGGGGCTCGTGGCGTGCACGTGCGTGGGGTGTGCGTTCGGTAGGGTACAAGGGTATTAGTGCCTGCAGTGGTGGGTGGTGTCT
>ERZ802822.2028-NODE-2028-length-11619-cov-10.236614_pt1 | contig 11619 bp, 10 predicted proteins | sample MGYA00345649_ERZ802822 | MGnify/ENA primary metagenome ERZ802822 (study PRJEB30503, sample SAMEA104212359) | marine metagenome | biome: Westerlies Biome; feature: [SRF] surface water layer (ENVO:00010504) within the epipelagic zone...; material: water... | reverse complement strand
ATGATTTTGATGAATTAATTGAGAACGTAACAGATGAGCAATTACGAAAACATTTATACTCACCTGAAACTCCAGATATTGATTTAATTATCAGAACAAGTGGAGAGTCAAGATTGTCAGGGTTTTTATTATGGCAGAGTGCATATTCTGAGGTAATTTTTCAAGATGTTTACTGGCCTGAATTTAGAAAAATCGATTTCCTTCGCTGTCTAAGAGAGTACTCTCAAAGAGAACGTCGTTTCGGTCAATAAAAATATTTATGTTAAACTAATTCAACTATGCAAGAATTTTTAGCTTCTACAAACTTCACAGTTATTTTTATATCTCTAATAGCTATTAAATTTTTACTTGAGACATATTTAAAAATTAGAAACCTTAAATCTATCGAACTTAACAAAGATACTATTCCTGAGAGGTTTACAAGTGTTGTCACCGAGGAAGAGTACAAGAAATCAATAGATTACAATGTTGACCGAATCAGATTCCAAATTTTTACAGCCTTATTCGGTGCTGTGGTACTAATAATCTTTACTTTAGGAGGATTATTTAACTTTCTTAGTGAAGTAGTAGTTTCTACAACCTCATCAGATGTTCTCGGAGCAGTTTTATTAGGGCTTTTACTGCTGATAGTTGAGCAAGTAATTTCAATTCCAATATCTATATACTCAACATTCGTAATAGAAGAAAGACACGGCTTTAACAAAACAACAACAAAAACATTTGTGACAGACATGTTTAAAAGTTTGTTAATTTCTGCAACTATCTCATCAATTATTTACGCAACTGTAATCTATATAGTCGTAAATTTAGGTGACAATTGGTGGATATACGCATTTGGAGCAGTATTTATTCTCCAGGCGATTATATTCTTTCTCTATCCAGTATTAATAATGCCGCTTTTCAATAAATTTGAACCACTTGATAATGAAGAATTTAAAAAGCCCATAGAAAAATTATTGAAAAAAGTTAATTTTAAATCAAAAGGTTTATTTGTCATGGATGCAAGTTTACGAAGTACTCATGGCAATGCTTTTTTTACTGGATTTGGGAAGAATAAACGAATTGTATTTTTTGACACACTGCTAAAAACAATTACTCCAGATGAAATGGAAGCAATTCTTGGTCATGAATTAGGACACTACAAATTAGGACACATAAGGAAGACACTAATTAGCTCCCTAGTGTTTGGTTTTATTGGTTTTTACATATTAAGTGAAGTACTTAAAAGCGACAACTTCTTTCTTGACCACGGACTGGAATCTTTAACTGTCTATTCTAAGTTTTTACTATTTTATTTAGTTGCTGGTTCATATACATTTTTTACTAAACCATTCACTTCAGCACTGTCTAGAAAACGAGAGTTTGAAGCTGATGATTTTTCATTTCAATTTACTGATGGAGAGTATATGATCTCTGGTTTATTGAAGCTGAGTAAAGACAACGCTTCTAATTTAACCCCAGACTCTTTATATAGTTCTTACTATTACTCTCACCCACCAATTGCAGAGAGAGTTGCAAGCATAGAGAACAAATTAGCTTTAAGGGACACTTAGAACAAACAAAGCTTGAAGCGTTAACCCAACAGTTATTAATAAGAAAATATATTGAGTTTTATCACTTTGTTTATGACCAAACAGTTTTACTGCTAAATCATGAGCTAAAACAACACTTAACATATGGCCAGCTAGTGTTACAAAAACTTGGATAGCCCATAAAGCCACAGGACTTAAAAAGTAATTGATACTTACTTCATTGATATTAAATAAATTCCACCCCAATCCGTAAGGATCATTAAGTCTAAAAATTAAGCTCTGAGATTCATAAAGTAACAAACTTAAATAATGGGTTACGTGATAAGCAAATGCTATTGGAAGCATTGTGTGACCAAACAATAGTGATATTTCGTTTAGATTTTTACTCTCACCACTTACTTTAATTGCAAACCAGCAAGCAAATCTATAACTAAGAATGACAATCAAATTTATTGATAAAAAAGCTAATGTCGAGAAACTAATATCAAGCACGGAAGATCCAAAGAGGTTTCTCCAGTACGTTGTTCCTCTTAACCCATCGTAAGTAACAGTTCCAATCATGAGTAAAACAAAGTACTCCATACCCTTTAAATTTGAGAGATTAGATATGTTTTCGAGCATATTTTTTAGTACAGGTTTTGAAATTGTTAGGCGTAGCTTTGAGTACAAATGATGGAGCAAATGTAATGGGTCAACTTCTATGGAGGCTTTTTGCAAAAAAAACTTACTTGTGACTGTAATGAATAACAAGACAAGGAAAACAACTCCAATATGAGTTGGGTTTCCTGGCTTATTCCAGACGAGCTCAAACCATGTAAGTCCAAGAAATAAAGTCGTAGCTATGTATACCGACTTTGGATTTGTGTTGGGAGTTTTATAAATATCTAATGGATTAAATTTTGCATACACATCTCCAAAAAAAAGTCCCAATACTGGAACTCCAATCCAAAAAAACACCCATATTACCAATGGTGTAATGGAGGTATTTGCATTTTCATCACCAATTAAACCTGGAAGAATAAGCAGCGATAAAAGGAACCATCCAAAAACCTTTCCGATTAATGGCTGTTTGAAAGCGACAAAAATTTCTTTTTTGATAAAAATAGATTCTTTCCATGAGACTTTTAAAAACACAAAGGTTAAGACAATTACAAATCCAGATATGTTTAATACAGTATCAAAGGGTATAGGTAGATCTCCTACACTCCCAATACCATGGTTGAGAAACTGACTAAAAGACATATGTTTAGAGTATATTTATTTGCTTTTACAATTAAAGAGATTTATATATAATTGAATAGAATTTAAAAATAGGGAAATAATTATGTGTGTAGTTTGTACTAGTTTAAGTCAAAAAGATTATATTGAAAGCGCATTAGCTGTAAAAAGTACAATTAATGGAGAGTCAATGACTATACCGTTAACTACTGCTGTTCAAAATTTTCATACTATTGAACAGATTCAATCTCTACTTTTAAATGCAAACTTAATTGCAATACTATTTTAAAAAGAATCCCTACATTCTGAACATCGACCAAAAAGTTCAAGGCCATGGTCTTCTATAATAAAGAATGAGTTTTTTTCTATTGATTTAATTTCACTTGAAAGTTTTTGCTCAAATCCAAGACTTAATTCAATATCAATTACATCACCGCAGGATTTACAGAAAAGATGATGGTGATGTTCATCTTCATGAAGCGATAGCTCAATCATGGTTGTGTTTTCTGGAGTAATAAATTCTGAAACAACATTGATCTTTTTTAAATCATTAAGAACCCTATAGAGGGTCGAAGTAGCTACTTGATTATTTAGGCTACTTAAAAGACTATCAATAGATATTGGTTTTTTATATTTCAACAACTGTTCCAAGACAATAATTCTTGGGTTAGTTATTGAAATGTTATTATCAGACAAAATTTCTCTTGAACTTTTTTCCATAAATTTATTATAACAAGCTTGCATTATTTTAAATGAGAACTAATCTCATAAATAATGAGAATTATTCTCATTTATATGTGAAAGGATTGTTATGTCTGACTTTGTAGTAGTAGTTTTTGCAAGTATTGCAGCAGGACTCCTGTCTTTGTCTGTTGCCCTAATTTTATTGAGCAGTGAAAAACTATCATCAAAATTAGTAAAGTACGGTACTCCTTTTGCTGCTGGTGTTTTACTCATGATTGGTTTTAGAGATTTACTCCCGGAAGGAATTGCTGAGGAGGGAGTCCAGGTACTAAATGCTACTTTAGGTGCAATTGTTATATTTTTCTTAATTGAAAAAGGTTTTAACTCATTTCATCACCACCATGAAGAAGATAGGCCAAAAGATAACAAAACTCAAGGTTGGTTATTTGTTGTAGGAGATGTTTTTCATAATCTTATTGATGGTATTTCACTAGGTGGTGCATTTTTACTCGGAAGGGATACCGGTTTAATTGCAACAGTTGCTTTAATTTCTCACGACATACCATTAGAGGTTGGTGAGTTTGGTAATCAACTAAGGGTAGGTTTTACTAAAAAACAAACAATAGTCAGAAATATTGTTTCTGGCTTAACAACTGTTTTAGGAGCAATTTTAACTTACCAAGTTGGAGGAGATCTTGATTTGCCGATGGGATATTTATACGGTGGAATAGCAGGATTTTTTATTTACATAGCTTTAAGTGATATTGTTCCAATAATACATTCTTCTGAAAAAGCCAGATATGGATTGCAAACGGGATTCTTATTGTTTGGGTTGGTGTTCGGAGGAACTGTTTCTGCACTAGCACATGATTATATTGATGTCGGACATAATCACGACCATCATGATGACCACGACGAAGAGGGACATGATGACCACGACGAAGAGGGACATGATGACCACGACGAAGAGGGACATGATGACCATGTCGAGGTAGACGTCCCAAGCTCAGCACCAGAAAAAATACAGGTTTTAAACTTTGAAGTTGGTGAGGAAATTGAACTCCACTTCAGTTCAGCTACTGAAACTGAAGTTCATATTCATGGATATGATATACATTTTATGGTTTACCCTGACAAAGAAAACGTGTTAAAAATTAACTTAACTATTTCTGGTGAATTTGAAATAGAAGATCATGCCGGAGGCTTTGAGTTTGCTAGATTGGTTGTTTCACCATAAAATTTGTTTATGGAAAAAACAACATATTCAATATGGCTTCAAAACTCTTCTCATAACCAGGACTTACTAAATCTTATTGATAAGTTTGCAAAGGAAGAGTCAAAAGATAGTTTTTTTCCTCATGTAACACTAGTGACGCAGATTTCTTCAGAAGAAGAAGCAATAAACATTTTAAGTAAACTTCGTATAAATAAAGATGAAGTTGTCTTTGATAAAATTTCTACTGGAGACACTTTTTTTCAAAAGCTCTATCTCGAAGCATCAGATAATTCTTATTTTTTTAACGCAGTTTCAATACTTGAAGGTTGGCCAAGTTTATGGGTACCGCATTTATCTTTGTGCTATGGGGATGAGCTACCCAAATCTTTTGATCAGGGGGAGCTTAATGAGCTCATCCCTATAACACTTTCTTTTGATACTCTGTCTTTATTCAAAACAGGACCAAAGGTTTCAGAGTGGAAGGAGATAACCACTCTAAGACTTAATTGACTCCTTTGCTATTTTTACTTTTTCAGCAGGAAATTCGTAATCTACCATTTCTCCTGATAGGAAATTACTATAAGCCTGCATATCAAAGTGTCCGTGACCACACATAGCAGTTAAAACTGCAATAGACTCCGAGTTCGTATCTGCATTTTTTGCTGCCCTTATTGCTGAAGCTATTGCATGAGTAGCTTCAGGAGCTGGCACTATACCTTCAGTTTTTGCAAACAACTGACCTGCTTCAAAGCACTCTTTTTGTCCTATAGCTTCTGCTTCGATCAACTTCTCTTCATACATTGCGCTGACTAGTGGTGCCATACCGTGGTATCTCAAACCTCCAGCATGAATTGGATCAGGCACAAAAGAATGACCAAGGGTATGCATTTTGACTACGGGGGCCATTCCTACTGAATCCCCAAAGTCATATGCATACGTTCCCTTAGTCAAAGATGGACAAGCTTGTGGCTCAACAGCTCTAATAACCGTGGATTTGTTATTTTGCATATTTTCTCTAGCAAAAGGTGTAAAAAGACCGGCAAAGTTTGAACCACCGCCAGTACAGCCAACTATTACATCTGGATAGTCGTCTGCCAGTGCCAACTGTTTTAGTGCTTCTTCTCCAATAATGGTTTGATGCATTAGGACATGATTCAAAACACTTCCAAGTGCGTACCTTGTTTTCTCATCTTTAGCAGCAACTTCAATAGCTTCTGAAATAGCAATGCCTAGACTTCCTGGAGTTTCAGGGTCTTCTGAAAGAAACTTTTTACCAACATCTGTTCTTTCAGAGGGGCTTGAATACACCTTTGCGCCGTATATCTCCATCATGGTCTTTCTGTAAGGTTTTGCTAAGTATGATGCAGCTACTTGAAATACCTCTAATTCAATTCCAAAAGCCTGACATGCAAAAGCCAAAGCAGAACCCCACTGACCAGCACCTGTTTCCGTAACCATTTTTGTAACACCTTCTTCCGCGTTATAAAACGCTTGGGGGATTGCAGTGTTCGGTTTATGCGAGCCAGACGGGGACCCACCTTCGTATTTGTAATATATTCTTGATTTTGTACCTAGAGCTTTTTCAAGTCGAACTGCTCTAAACAAAGGAGAAGGTCTATAAAGCTTATATAAATCTAAGACAGGCTTTGGTATATCTATAAAAGAATCTTGAGACACTTCTTGTAAAATCAACCCCATTGGAAATAAGGGAGCTAAATCCTCTGGACCAATTGGCTCCATTGTTTGTGGATTCAACGGTGGTGGTAGTGGATTTGGCAAATCTGGGATTATGTTATACCACTGTGTTGGCATTTCAGATTCTGATAATAAAAATTTATATTGTTCGCTCATTGTTCCTCCTAAAATAAAAAAACCGGGCTGTGCCCGGCTTTAGAAAACAACATAGAACTAGGCACCTACATATGTAGTGTCCACCAGTTCCAGTTTGTTACTTTATACATTGTTACTAATGTAGATGTTTTTCTTAAAATTTCAAAATTATAATTGTAAATTTTTTGTTAACAGAAAATGTGGAAATATCAATATATCCATTCATAACCTAGTATTGATTTCATGAATAAAATAATTTACTCTATTGATTTAACAAAAATTTATGGTGAAAAAGAAACAAGTGTCACAGCGTTAGACAAAATTAATGTCGAGTTTAAAGAAAACGAATTTACAGCAATCATGGGTCCATCCGGCTCAGGAAAGTCAACTTTACTTCACTGTCTAGCAGGCTTAGACAGACCAACATCTGGTCAGATATTTCTAAAAGAAGATGACATATCGACTTTGAATGATAAACAGTTAACAAAAATTAGACGAGATAGCTTTGGGTTCGTATTTCAGGCTTTTAATCTAATCCCAACTTTAACTGCTGAAGAAAACATTACACTACCGGCGTCTATTGCAGGAAGAAAACCAGATATGGACTGGGTAAAACAAGTAATTGAAACAGTTGATATTGGAGACAGGTTAACACATAGGCCCAATGAATTATCCGGTGGGCAGCAACAGAGAGTAGCAGCTGCTAGAGCGATGGCTACAAAACCTGAAGTAATTTTTGCAGATGAGCCATCAGGAAATTTAGATTCAAAATCAAGCAAAGAACTTTTAAGTTTCATGAAGTCCGTAGTTGAAGAGCTTAACCAGACAATCATCATGGTTACACATGATCCTTACGCTGCTTCCTACGCCAATAGAGTAATAATGCTTAAAGATGGAAGAATTGCTAGTGACTTAGACCAACCAACACAAGAAGAAATTGTTGCAGAGGTTACAGCATTAACTAGCATCTAATGTTTGGATTTACAAAGCGTCCTCTTTTTCTGATAGCCTGGAAAAATTTAAAAACCTATCCTGTAAGGATATTTTTAACAACATCATCCATCATTCTTGGGGTAGCAGTTATTATTGCTTCAAATATTTTTTCGGAAAGCAATAAATCCGCTTTTGATAACTTATTTTCAGGCATTTACGAGGGAGTTGACTTAGTAGTACAGCCAATACAGGAGGATTTTGCCGAAGGATTTAGTGGCGATGGCGGTCAAGGGCCAATTTCTTTTGAAGTTAAGAAAATACCTGATGAAAGAATTGAAGAGATTTCAAATTTACCAAGTGTAAAAGCAGCTTGGGGTGAAGTATTGGGTTTTGCCCAGTTCATAAAAATTGTAGATGGTGAAACAGTATTAATTTCTAATGGATTTGCTCCAACATTTGGGGCTGCTTGGGATAGCAATCCATATGCAGCGCAATGGTCATTGGTAGAAGGAGATCCACCAACCAACACAAAAGAAGTAGTCATGGATGTTGTGACCGCTGAAAATCACGAATTTTCTGTAGGAGATAGGGTGACAGTTTTGGCTGGTGCAACTCCTGCATCATTTACAATTGTGGGAATTGCAGAGTTTGCTAATGTAGGTGCGCCAGGCGGGGCAACCTTTGCATTGTTTGAATTCAGGACTGCTCAAAAGTTATTAGATTCAAGAGGCGAAGTAGATTTAATAAATGTAGTTATAGAAAATAATTTTGATATAAATGATGTTAAAACTGAAATAACAAACTTAGATTCAGAAAATTTAAATGTAATAAATGCTCAAGAAGCTGCAGCTGAACAAGCTGATTCTATCAAGCAAGGTCTTGATTTCTTCAATACAATACTTAATGTATTTGCTGGTATCGCAATATTTGTTGGTGCTTTTATCATTCAAAATACATTTAGAATTCTTTTGCTTCAAAGAACAAAAGAGCTTTCGCTACTTAGAGCTCTAGGCACATCAAAAAGACAAATTTACAGATTAGTAATTTCTGAATCTCTATTTATGTCTGTAATTGGATCTGGTCTGGGCATTGCTCTAGGAATTGGGTTAGCTGTTGTAGTGAAAGAAGGATTGCAATATTTTGAGTTTGGACTACCAGACGGACCACTAGTTTTAACAACAGAAGCTGCAATAACAGGATTAATTATTGGAATAACTGTTACAATTTTGTCCTCTTTACTTCCAGCTAGAAAAGCCTCTCAAGTAAGTCCAATGGAAGCGATTAGAGATAGTGTTTCAACACCTAGAAGGAAATCCTTATTTATTCGACTAGTTTTTGGTTCGCTCATTTCTGTCGCTGGGTTTGGAATGTTATTTGGCGTTTTGTACGATTTCTTAGATCTACCGACCTTGTCATCTCTGCAACAAGTAGGTTTTGGTGCAGGCGTAATTTTTATTGGAATCTCTGTAATAACCCCATCGATTACAAAACCTTTTGTTTTTCTTTTTGATAAAGCTTATAACTTAGTTTTTGGAATTCTTGGTAAATTGGCTACAGAAAATTCAAAAAGAACACCAAGAAGAACTGCTTCAACTGCATCAGCTTTAATGATTGGATTAACTTTAATATCTTTAGCAAATGTAATAACCACTTCATTCAAGGCACAGGCAGAGTCTCTAATAAGCGAGGTAATACTTGCTGACTATCAAGTAAGTGCTTCTAATGTGTTTGTTTCACCGGGAATTCCGACAGGATTATCGGAAGAGCTTTTAGACCTAGATGAAGTAACAAAACTTTCTAGAACAAGGGCTACTGTTGTGGGCTACAACCAAAGACCCCTTATTCTTGGTGCCGTTGATGAAACCGTCTTTGATCTTGTAAAGACAGACGATATATCTGGAAATAGAAAAGACTTCCTTAAAAAAGATGCAATAGGAATACTTAAACAAACAGCGGAAAGAGAAGAGCTCTTTGTAGGAGATGAGGTTGTATTAACAATTCCTGAAGAAGGAGAAAGAACTTTTACTGTCACCTACATTTTTGACTGGACCACTCAACCACCGGCTGAATTTTTTGTACTTCTTGAAAATAATACTTTTTTTGCTGACGAATCACTTGATACAGAATTGTATTTCAATGTAAATAAAAAAACTCCAGAACTAGAGGAGAAAATAAATGCGATTGTTGATGAATACCCTGGCGTTGAAGTAAGAGATGAAGACGGGCTTGTTGAAGAAGCAAATAATCAAATCCAATTACTTTTGAATGTAATTTATGGATTCCTTTCCATATCCATTTTTGTAGCTCTATTTGGTATCACAAATACACTCTCTTTATCGGTGTATGAAAGAACAAGAGAAATAGGGTTAATGAGGGCAATCGGAACTTATAGAAAACAAATACGAAGAATGATTTTTATTGAGTCTTCTATTATTTCAATATTTGGTGCAGCTCTAGGTACAGGTTTAGGAATATTTTTTGCCTGGAGCTTGATTCAGACATTAGCTGACGAAGGTTTTACTGTATTTGCTGTTTCCATTCCGCAAACATTTTTGTGGATTGGTATTGCAATAATTGCAGGAGTCATTGCAGCAATACTTCCTGCTATTAGGGCAGCAAGACAAAACATACTTGAAGCTATCTCCTACGAGTAAATATTTTTTAACCTTACAATATTCGTATGGCTCAAGAAGAAATAATTAAGTTATTATCTGAAATGGTAAAGATAAAATCAATTAGTTCAGATAAAAATCATAGAGACGACGTAGATGCTTCATCACAATTTGTTCAAAATTTGTTTGCAGATCTTGGGTTAAACACACAAGTCATAAAAGTTGCAGGTGGTATGCCAGCTGTAGTAGCTCATACAGAAATCGATCCTTCTAAAAAAACTGTTCTTCTTTACGCTCACCATGATGTACAACCAGTTGGGGATGTAGAGTTATGGAACACTGAACCGTTTGATCCTGTAGTAAAAGATGGAAGACTTTATGGCAGAGGTTCAGGTGACAATAAATCAGGAGTCGTCGTTCATTACAATGTCGTAAAAGAGCTTTTAAGTGATTTACCAGTAAATATCAAAATTTTTATTGAGGGAGAAGAAGAAATTGGATCTCCAACTATGTCAGATTTCATTGAACAAAACAGAGAAGCGTTGGAAGCTGACGTTATTGTTATTGCTGATTCGGGAAATGTAAAAATTGGCGTACCAACTATTACGACCACACTAAGAGGACTTGTTGATGCAATTATCGAGGTCGATCAGCCAATGAGACCTATACATTCTGGGGTTGGCGGGGGTGTAGTCCCGGATGCTTTTATGGTGTTAAGTAGGATTATTGCTTCTTTTCATAATGAAAAAGGAGAACTCATGATTGAAGGCTTAACTCCTACAGACATGCAAGTAACTGAACTAGAAGAATCATTTTTGAAAAAAATGCTTGGATCAGAGGAAATCAATCTATTTGACACAGAGAGTATTTCAAAAAGACTCTGGTTAGAACCAGCATTAGATGTATTAGCTATTGATGCACCCCCAGTTAAGGACGCGGTAAATTTAGTCATACCTAAAGCGAGTGCAAAAATTAGCCTTAGACTTCCCCCAACAGAAGATCCTGAGCACGCTATGAAAATGCTTGAAGAGCATGTACTAAAAAATATTCCATGGAATGCTTCTGTTAAATTTATTCCAAATTCAAAAGGCTCAGGGGTGGTAGCAGACCCAAGTAAGCCATTTACTACTGAATTAGTAAATAGCTTTAATTCAATTTGGGAAAATGAAACTGCTTACATTGGTGTTGGTGGATCAATACCATTTGCTAATGATTTTGTTAGAGAATTTCCTAATGCAGAGCTTGTATTAGTCGGTGCTGCAGATGAAGAGCTTGGAAATGCTCATGCACCAAATGAGAGTGTACAAATTGATCATATAGAAATGCTTATTGAAAGCCTTGTTAAAACCCTCAAAAATATTTCTTAACTAAAAAAAAGAAATTCTTTAACTTGTATCAAACATATTTAATTTTGAAGAATTTTCATAAACTTTTGACCAAGAGCTATTAAGAAATATTTTCTCTCCTTCTTTATCTTTCTCCTCCTCTTTATATAATTATCCCTATCCCATTTCCACTCTCTCTCTCCCCTTCTCCGTCTATCTCTTTCCCTTTCTCTCTCTCATGGGATTCTCGATGGAATTTAAATCTAATG
>ERZ802822.2021-NODE-2021-length-11669-cov-16.126467_pt1 | contig 11669 bp, 15 predicted proteins | sample MGYA00345649_ERZ802822 | MGnify/ENA primary metagenome ERZ802822 (study PRJEB30503, sample SAMEA104212359) | marine metagenome | biome: Westerlies Biome; feature: [SRF] surface water layer (ENVO:00010504) within the epipelagic zone...; material: water... | reverse complement strand
TCCTCTTCGTATCTTTGTACCTTGGAAATATGGTTTCAAGAGCGCAAAGGCTATTGTGAAAATAAAACTTGTAGAAAAAATGCCAACATCTTCATGGATGTGGGCTTCCCCTAGAGAATATGGTTTTTATTCAAATGTAAATCCAAATGTTGATCATCCAAGATGGTCTCAGGCTACAGAAAGAGTTATTGGAAATGATATTTTTGCACCTAGAGTAAAAACTTTAATGTTTAACGGTTATGGAGATGAGGTAGCTAACTTGTACACTGGTATGGATTTAAAAAAATATTTTTAATGATAAAATATTTTAAACCTGGTGTATTTTTTTTAAGCACAATCCCATTTTTATTTATTTTTTATAAGATTTATTTCAATAAGCTTGGTCCTGAGCCTGTAAAAGAAATTACTCACTTCACTGGTGAATGGACTTTGATATTTATTTGTCTAACCCTAAGCATGACTCCTCTTAAAAGATTAACAAACTTAACTATGTGGGTGAGTTTTAGGAGAATGTTAGGATTATTTGTTTTTTTTTATGCATCTCTTCATTTGCTCACTTATATAGGTATTGATTATAGATTTAACTGGCAACCTATCTTGGATGATGTTTTTAAAAAAAAATATATTTTTATTGGGTTTGCTGCATGGGTTTTGTTAATTCCATTAGCAATAACTTCTTCACAAAAAATGATAAAATTACTCAAAAATAATTGGAAAAAATTACACAGATTAATTTATATAATCGCAATATTTGGATCTCTTCATTATATCTGGTTATCTAAAACAATTTTTTTTAAACCATTGATTTACTTGGTAATAATACTTGTTTTGTTGGCTTTAAGAATTAACATTAAAAATAGGAATATAAATTATGGATGAAAATTTAAAAAAAGAAATACAATCGGCTACACTTGAGAGATTAATTAAGCACTTGGATGAAAGAAAAGATGCGCAGAACATAGATCTAATGAATTTAGCAGGTTTTTGTAGAAATTGTTTATCTAGATGGTTTAGAGAGGAAGCTGAAAAAAAAGGTTTAGAAATAAACGATCCTGATGCAAGGCAACATATTTATGGAATGCCTTATTCTGAATGGAAAGAAAAATACCAAAAATAATTATTTTTCTTTAAGTCTTGGAAATAATTCAACAAAATTACATGGCTTATGATTAATATCTAATTGATGCTTTAAAATTCCATCCCATGCATCTGTTACGCCTCCAGAGGAACCTGGTAATGCAAAAACATATTTGCCATTTGCTAATACTGCACAAGCTCTAGATTGTATTGCTGATGTACCGACAGTTTTTAAACTAATATTTCTAAAAACTTCACCAAACCCTGGTATTTGTTTATCAGCGATTTCATCAATAGCTTCTGGAGTTATATCTCTTCCAGTTAATCCAGTTCCTCCAGTAGTGATTACTACATCAATATCATTTTTATTAATCCATTCTTTTAAGATTAAAACAATATCTTCTTTATTGTCTTTACAAATTTTTCTATCAATTAAATTATGATTAGCTTCTTCAATTTTTTTAACAAGGATTGCACCAGATTTATCATTATCAAAAGTTCTGGTATCTGTTACAGTTAATAAAGCTATGTTAACAATCATAATAATTTTTTAATGATTATATTATCAATATTTTTTTTTATAACAGCAATATTATATTCTAGTGTTGGATTTGGTGGGGGCTCTACCTATCTTGCTTTAATGTTAATTTGGGATATTCCATATTATATTTTTCCAATAATAGCTTTGTTTTGTAACATTATTGTCGTTTCTGGAAATTCTATAAATTATATAAGATCAGGTAATCTTAATCTTAAATTATTAACTCCTTATCTTTTTGGATCCATACCTTTTGCCTTTTTTGGAGCTTCAATTTCAATTGGAAAAGAATTATTTGAAATTTTACTTTTTTTTGTTTTAGTTATCGCAGGAATATTTTTATTAATTGAGAGTAAGTCATTTAATAAAAATCAAGTAATCGTAAAACAAACACCAAAAATTTTATCTATTTTTATTGGTTCTTTAATTGGATTTGTTTCTGGAATTGTTGGTATTGGGGGTGGCATATTTTTGAGCCCATTCTTATTTCTAATGAAAGCCGGATACCCAAAACATATCACAACTACAGCATCTTTGTTTATCTTAATAAATTCAATTTTTGGTGTGGCTGGACAGCTAACAAAAGATATTGTGTTTAATGAATTTTTAAATTTCTGGCCTCTTTTTTTGGCTGTATTTATAGGGGGTCAAATTGGAAATTTTTTAAATATAAAATTTTTATCTAACAAAACTTTGGTTTTAATAACTTCTTTATTGGTTATTTTTGTTGCAATAAGAATGGGATTTAGGATTTTACCATAAAGTTGATTTAATCAATTTTTAATATATTTAATATTATAATGAAAAATATCAAACCATTTGGACCATCAATAGGAAAAACCAAAATATCAAATAAATTTTTTGATAAATTAAATAAAGAGTTTGATACAAAATCAAAAACTAAAAAAATTGATTATAGCCCAAAGTTAGCTAGCCAAATAAAAAATGAATTAAAAATTTCAGATAAATTCATTAAAAAAAATTTAGAAAGAGAGCTCAAAATTAATATTAAAAAATTTTTATCTAACGAAAATATTAAAAATATTAAAGAAATTAAAATCTTGAACCTTTGGGTGGTACGTCAATTTAAAGGTGAATATAATCCGATACATTATCATGAAGGAGACTTGTCAGGTGTTGGCTATTTAAAGCTGCCAAAAGGAATGACTAATAACAAAATGGTAAGGAATAAGAAGTTAAAAACTAATGGTACGATAGATTTTATAAACGGTCAAAAGGGATTTTTAAGTAAAAGCATCTACAATGTAGTACCGAAAATTAAAGACTTATTAATTTTTCCAAATTATTTAATGCACACAGCTTATCCATTTAATATTGATGGTGAGAGAAGATCGTTCTCATTTAATGCAAAGATTATAATTAAATAATTTTTTTATTATCTGCCTTTTTTACAAAATAAATACCAATGCAAACAGCTATTAAAGATATTAAAACTTTGATGGTTATTAATTCTTTTAAGAATATATATCCTAAAATAGTTCCAAATATTGGTATTAGATAAGAAACCTGAGATTGGAATATTAAACCATTATTTTTTAATATTCTAAACCTTAATAGCCATGCAACACCTGTTGGAACAATTCCAAGGTAAATAACTGATATTAATGAGTCAGTACGTGGAATAGATTGCCAAGGTTGTTCAATTAAACTAACCAATGGTAATAATATTATGATTGCCCATATCAGTATTGAACCTGTCACATTTTCATTTTTTTTCTTACTAATTTTTAAAGTTAAAACGCCACCAATTACATAACAAGTTGATCCCAATAATATTAATAAAGCTGAAGTAAAATTATTTTCATCAATTAGAAGATTGTCAGAAAATAAAAATACAATTCCTGAAAACCCAATTAAAATTCCAAATGTTTTAACTAAATTAAATTTTTCATTTTTTGTATAAAAGTGGCCTAATATGGTCGAGCTTAAAGGAGTGGTAGACATTAATATCGCTGCTAGATTGCTTTGGACAGATTTTACACCATATGCAATTAAGAAAAATGGTAACACTAAATTAATAAATCCTATCATTGCAAACCAATACCAGTCTTTAGAAAATGCTTCTATTTTGATATTTTTATAATAACAAAGAAGCAAAACTGGAATTGCTCCAAAGAAAACTCTCAAAAAAGCAATTGTTACAGGTCCAAAAGAATAGGTAGCTATTTTAATATTAAAAAAAGCTGACGCCCAAATTAAAGCTAACACTGTTAACAAAATATAATCAATTAATTTTGGCTGTCTCATTCTGCTAATTCTTTAATTTCACCTGATGTTAAATTTGTTAATTTCTTAAAACTTATTTCAAAGACACAATTTGGATGTCCTGCAGCTGCGAACACTTCTGTAAACCTTTCTAAATTACTATCAATAAAGATTTTTACTGAAGTTAAATGACCTACCGGTGAAACTCCACCAATTGTATATCCTGTAATTTTTTTAACATCGTCTGGTTTTGCCATTGAAACGTCTTTTTCATCTATAATTTTTTTTAATTTATTTAGAGAACACCTTTTGTCTCCAGATACTAAACAAAGAACAAAATCTTCCCCGGCACTAAAAAGTAAACTTTTAACTATTGCTCCAACATTACAACCTAAAGCTGTAGCTGCATCTTGAGCTGTTCTTGCAGTTTTTTCTAAACAAATAATTTTAAGATTTGGGTCGAATTCTCTAATTGAATTTTCAGCTCTTTTAACTGGCTCTTTATTTAATAATGGGTTCACTGAATTTAAAATAATTATTTAATAATATTGCATAAATACACCACTTATGTGAAAAATGCATAGGTGTTATTTATTAAATAAGCAATATTTTTTGAGATAATTTTGTTAACTATCAACCACAAAATTACAAAGGAGATTAAATGAGTGCAGCAAAAGTATTAGAATTTATTAAAGAAAAAGAAGCAGAATTTGTAGATCTTAGATTTACTGATCCAAGAGGCAAACTGCAACATTTAACGATGGATGCAACTATAGTTGATGTAGATATGCTAAACGAAGGTGTTTTCTTTGATGGTTCGTCTATTGCAGGATGGAAAGCTATTAACGAATCTGACATGATTTTAAAACCTGATACTGCAAGAATGTTTATGGATCCTTTTACCTCCCACAACACGGTTGTTTTGTTTTGTGATATTCTTGATGCTGTTAAAAAATCTCCTTATGAAAGAGACCCAAGAGGTGTTGCTAAAAAAGCTGAAGAATATTTAAAATCTTCTGGAGTTGGTGATAAAGCTTTTTTTGGTCCAGAACCAGAATTTTTTGTTTTTGATGATGTTAGAATTAGCAATGATCCTAATAACACTGGATTTGTTCTTGATAGCAAAGAAGGTCCTTACAACTCAGGTAAAGTTTATGAAAACGGAAACATGGGTCATAGACCTCCAGTAAAAGGTGGATATTTCCCAGTGCCTCCTGTTGATAGTGAACAGGATATGCGTGGTGAATATCTAAAGAGTTTAAAAGAAGTGGGTATTAAAGTTGAAAAACATCACCATGAAGTAGCTCCAAGTCAACATGAGCTAGGGATGTATTTTGGAACTTTAGTTGATCAAGCTGATAATGTTCAGTTATATAAGTATGTTGTTCAAATGGTTACACATTCATTTGGTAAAACAGCTACCTTTATGCCAAAACCTGTTGCGGGTGATAACGGTTCAGGTATGCACATCCACCAATCTATTTGGAAAGGTGATACGCCAGTTTTTTCTGGTGATGCTTATGCCGGTTTATCTGAAACTGCATTAAACTATATAGGTGGGATTTTAAAACATGCTAAAGCAATTAATGCTTTTGCAAACTCTACAACGAATAGTTACAAAAGATTAGTACCAGGTTTTGAAGCTCCTGTACTTCTTGCATATTCAGCTAGAAACAGATCAGCATCATGTCGTATACCGATCACTTTAAGTAAAAAAGGTGCTAGATGTGAAATAAGATTTCCAGATGCTTCAGGAAACCCTTATCTAACATTTGCAGCAATGCTTATGGCTGGACTTGATGGGATTAAAAACAAAATTCATCCAGGTGAGTCTTTTGATAAAGATTTATATGAATTACCACCTGAAGAAGTGAAAGCTATTCCAACAGTTTGTGGTTCTTTAAGAGAGGCGATGGAAAGCTTGGATAAAGATAGAGAATTTTTAACTCAAGGTGGTGTATTTACCGACGATCAAATTGATGCCTATATTGCACTTAAATTTGAGGAAATTCATAAATTTGAACATGCACCTCATCCAGTTGAGTTTGAGATGTATTACAGCAGCTAGAAATTAATTACTGTCTAGTTGTTGCAATTGTATCTTTGTTAACACCTTTTTTAACAACGTAGTCTTGAGTGCCGTTGGCACCAGTTTCTACTTCTTTACGAAGATCTTTAAAAAAGGTTCTTTCTTTTAAAGAATTTTTAAGGTTTTTAACAAGATTTTTAAATTCGAATCTATTCATACTGAACAACTATACTAGTTATGCATATAATGCAATACTGATATGCAAATATTGGGATAATACAACTTATTCTATTTTAAAAGACTCTCCACAACCACAACGCTCAGTTTCATTGGGATTATTAAATACAAATGAGGATGAAAGTTCCTCTTTTTTATAGTCCATTTCAGTACCAAGAAGATACATAATTGCAGCTGAATCAACGAATACTTTAACTCCTTTGTCTTCAATTACCTCATCACTTGGATTAACTTCTTTTGTATATTCCATAACATAAGACATACCTGCACAACCACCTGATTTTACAGATACTCTCACCCCGAGTGAATCTTGTTCTGCATTAGACATTATTTCTTTAATTCTTAGTGCAGCATTATCACTTAATTTTATTATCGAGGTCATTATAAATTTAACTCCAATTTTGCAGCTTCTGACATCATGTCTTTATTCCAAGGAGGGTCCCAAACTAATTCAAGATCTACATTTTCGATACCTTCAACTTGCATGGCACCTTCTTTAACTTCTTTAGGAAGACTTTCTGCAACAGGGCAATTTGGTGTTGTTAATGTCATTTTAATTTTAGCAAAATTTTCATTTTCAACAGTTACTTCATAAATTAATCCTAACTCATAAATATTTACAGGCAACTCTGGATCGTAAATTTTTCTAATCTCTTCAATTATCTGTTCTTTTTTAGACATATCTTTTTAATTTTCTGTTTTAACTTCCTCTTTTTTATCATCAAATGCAGAAACTAAAGTGTGCCATGATAAAGTTGCACATTTAACTCTCATTGGATATTGCTTTACACCAGATAAACACATTAATTTTGTTTTTTCATCTTCTTCTAAATTTTCAGATTTTAAATCAGGATTTTCTTTGATCATTCCTAAGAAATCTTCAACAATCTCCTTAGCTTCATGTTCATTTTTTCCTTTGATTAAATCAGTCATTATAGACGCTGATGCCATTGAAATAGCACATCCACTTCCTTCAAAAGAAATATCTTCTACTATTTTTTGACCATTAAGTTTTAAATAAACATGAACATTATCACCACATAAGGGATTATGTCCTTTAGCATCTTTATTAAAATCATCAGTCTTACCAAGATTTCTTGGATTTTTACCATGTTCTAATATTATTTCTTGATATAATTCTTTTAAATTCATTATAAATTAAACATTTTTTTACAGTTATTTATAGCATCATTAAGTTTATCAAGATCATCTTTGGTATTATAAATTCCAACTGATGCTCTAGAACTTGCAGGGATATTTAATTTATCATGAAGTATTTGACAGCAATGATGACCTGCTCTAATAGCCACACCATCTTCATCCAATATAGTTGCTACATCATGTGGATGAATACCTTCAATGGTAAATGATAAAACCCCACCCTTATTTTTTGGATTACCAATTAATTTAACAGAATTATTTTTTTGTAATAATTCTTGTCCATATTCAACTAATTCTGCTTCATGTTTCATAACATTATCTATACCAACACTCTCTAAAAATTTAATTGATTGGTCAAATGCTATTACTTGTGCAGTAGCCATTGTGCCAGCTTCATATTTATTTGGCAAATCACCATAGGAAATTCTATCTTTTTTTACCTCATTGATCATTCCTCCGCCCCCTTGATATGGTGGCAATTCTTCAAGCCATTTTTTTTTACCATACAAGACCCCTAAACCAGTTGGGCCATACATTTTATGACAAGAAATTGCATAAAAATCACAATCTAAATCTTGCATATCCAATCTTAAATGAGGCGCTCCCTGACAACCATCAACAACAACAATTATATTTTTTGAATGTGCTAATTCAGTTATCTCTTTAATAGGTAAAATGGCTCCTGTAACATTTGATAAATGGGTAATTGATATTATCTTTGTTTTGGGTGTTATTTTTTTTTCAATTTCTTCTAAAGTAATCTCACAATCTTCATTAATTTCAGCAAAATTAATTTTTATATTTTTAGATTTTCTTAGAAAATGCCATGGTACATAATTAGAATGATGTTCTAATTCTGTAATAAGTATCTCATCACCTTCTTGTAAATAATCTTGACCTAAAGTATTAGCAACTAAGTTCAGTGCTTCAGTAGCACCTTTGGTAAATACAATTTCATTCTTGTCTTTTGCATTAATATATTTTTGGACTGAAGTTCTTGTATTTTCGTATAAATTAGTAGCAGCAACAGCAAGATAATGAACGCTTCTTCCTACATTAGAAAATTGTTTTGTATAAAATTCATTGATTTTGTCTGTTACAACTTTTGGTTTTTGTGATGAGTTTGCGCTATCTAAATATACTAAATCATTATTTTGAATTTTTTCATCAAAAATAGGAAATTCTTGTTTTATATCATTTATTTTCATTCTTTAATTCCAATCATATTTTTGATTAAATTTTTTATTTCTGAGTCAGTAATATTTTCAACTACATCAAGTAAAAAACCATTAATTAATAATTCTCTAGATTGCTGATAATTTAATCCTCTAGACATTAAATAAAATATAGAGTCTTCACTTAAGCTACCTGATGCAGAGCCATGTGAACATTTTACATCATCTGCATAAATTTCTAATTCTGGTTTAGCATTAAATTCAGAATCTTTATTTAATAAGATTGCTTTACTGAGTTGGTATCCATCTGTCTTTTGTGCTTCTGAATTAACAAATATTTTTCCCTGATACACTGATTTAGAATTATCATCTAAAACACTTTTAATTAATTGATAGCTTTTCGTGTTCTCAGTTAAATGGTTTATTATTGTTCTAATTTCATGATGTTTATCATTATCAAGAGAGAGAATGCCATTCACAAAAGCTGACGAATATTCTCCTTTTAAATTACAATTAATTTCATTTTTAAAGAAATTTGATCCCGAAGACAAAATAAATGTTTCTGAAATACTATTTTTATCTTGTTCAATATTATTAAAGGAATATTTAATATTTTTATTTTCAAGTTTATCTACTTTGTAATTTTTTAAAACTGCATTTTCTTTTAGATCAAAGTTATAAAAAATATTTAAAAAATTTTTTTCAGAAGTATCATTATATAAGTCAATTAATCTTAAAGAACTATCTTTGCCTAACTCAAAATCTAATCTTAAATTTATATTTTTGGACCAAATATCAGAGTTAGTAATATGATAAATAATTAGCGGTTTTACAAGTTGATAGCCATTTTTAACAATTATTTTAAATGATTTGTTAGTAAAAGCATTATTTAAATCAGATAGAGAATTATTATTATTAAATTTATTTATAGTTTCTGACTTATCAATTATTTCTATTTGGTCTTTTTTTTCATAATCAAAATCAATTTTTTCAATTCTGCCATTTATAAAGACTATTTTATTATGCTCTAGTCCATCTACAAATACAGAGGTATCAACTTTATTAGTAGATGTATAATCACTATAAAAACTTAGTTCTCCAATATTTTTTTTTATTATTTGATTAAGATCTGAAAATTTCCAATCTTCTTCTCTTCTATTTGGAAACCCTCTATTAATAAAATTATCTAAATAAAATTTTTTTATTTCAATATCTTTTTGAGATAAATTTAAATTTTTTACAATATTATCAAAATCTTTTTGTAATTGTTCTTTCATTTAATTAAAATTTTCGTATCCTTTTTTTTCTAATTCTAGAGCAAGATCTGCTCCTCCAGATTTAATTATTTTTCCATCCATTAAAACATGAACATAATCAGGTTTGATGTAATCAAGTAATCTTTGATAGTGTGTAATTATTAGAAATGAATTTTTATCATTTCTTAAAGTGTTAACTCCATCTGCTACAATTTTTAATGCATCAATATCTAGACCTGAGTCTGTTTCGTCTAAAATGGATAGCTTAGGAGACAACATTGACATTTGTAAAATTTCATTTTTCTTCTTTTCTCCTCCAGAAAAACCAACATTTAATTGTCGGTTCAATTTTTCTTCATCAAATTTAAGTTCTTTTGATTTTTCCTTTACCAATTTAAGAAATTCAATAGCATCAAGTTCTTTTTCACCTCTTGCTTTTCTCACTGCATTTAATGAGGTTTTTAAAAATATATTTGTATTTACTCCTGGAATTTCTAAAGGATATTGAAAGGCTAAAAAAATTCCTTTGTGAGCTCTTTCTTCAGTTTCAAGTTCAAATAAATCCTTATCTTCGAAAAGAATTTCTCCAGAAACTTCGTATCCTTTTTTTCCTGACAAAATATTTGATAAGGTACTTTTACCTGACCCATTAGGACCCATTATTGCATGAACTTCTCCCGGATTTATATTAAGTGAGAGATCTTTTAATATATCTTTATTATCTATTTTTGCTTTTAAGTGATTAATTTTTAACATTATCCTACACTACCTTCCAAACTTATTCCTACGAGTTTTTGAGCTTCAACTGCAAATTCCATAGGCAACTGTTGTAAAACTTCTTTACAAAATCCGTTTACTATTAATCCTACAGCCTCTTCTGCATTCAAACCTCTTTGTTGACAATAATGTAACTGCTCTTCACTTATTTTTGATGTTGTTGCCTCATGAGCAATATTAGACTCTGAATTTTTATTTTTTATGTATGGAACTGTATGTGCTCCACATTTATTACCCATTAATAATGAGTCACATTGCGTATAATTATTAGAATTAGAGGCTTTTGGTGAAATATCTACAAGACCTCTATATGTCATATCAGAAAATCCAGCACTTATTCCTTTTGATATGATTTTACTTTTTGTATTTTTACCTAAATGGATCATTTTAGTTCCAGTATCAGCTTTTTGATGATTATTAGTGATTGCAATAGAATAAAATTCTCCAACTGAGTTATCACCTTTTAATATACAGCTTGGATATTTCCATGTGATAGCTGATCCAGTTTCAACTTGAGTCCACGAAATTTTAGAATTTCTACCTTTACATAAACCTCGCTTAGTTACAAAATTATATATTCCGCCCTTTCCATCTTTATCTCCTGGGTACCAATTTTGAACTGTTGAATATTTTATTTCAGCATCATCAAGTGCGATTAATTCTACGTTAGCGGCATGTAATTGATTTTCATCTCTCATTGGTGCCGTACAACCTTCTAAATAACTTACGTAACTTCCTTTATCCGCAACAATCAAAGTTCTTTCAAACTGACCTGTGTTTGATGCATTTATTCTAAAATAAGTAGACAGTTCCATTGGACATTTTACACCCTCTGGTATGTAAGCAAATGATCCATCTGTAAAGACAGCAGAATTAAGAGTGGCAAAAAAATGATCAGTTGTAGGAATTACAGATCCTAGATACTTTTTAACTAATTCTGGATGGTTTTGAATTGCTTCAGATATAGGGCAAAAGATAATTCCTAATTTAGATAGCTCTTCTCTAAAAGTTGTGGCAACTGATACCGAGTCGAATACTGCATCAACTGCTATACCATTCAATCTTGCCTGCTCCTGAAGAGGGATACCAAGTTTTTTATATGTTTCTAAAAGTTTTGGATCAAGCTCATCTAAACTTTTTGGTTTATCATCCATGCTCTTTGGTGCTGAATAATAATATAAATCTTGATAATC
>ERZ802822.2020-NODE-2020-length-11673-cov-10.159452_pt1 | contig 11673 bp, 13 predicted proteins | sample MGYA00345649_ERZ802822 | MGnify/ENA primary metagenome ERZ802822 (study PRJEB30503, sample SAMEA104212359) | marine metagenome | biome: Westerlies Biome; feature: [SRF] surface water layer (ENVO:00010504) within the epipelagic zone...; material: water... | reverse complement strand
GGTGATGTAGATGTCGTACTCTTTAGCTCGCCCGGTGGAAATGATGCATTAAGCGGTGCTGATTTTAATGGCATTGTCGCAAACATCAACGCCATTATAGGCAAAATTCAAGCGCATAACCCCAACATAACCATCATCATTGAACAACTTGCCCCTGGAAAATCATCATTTATGACAGATGAATACAAATTACTTTTTGCGCAAATGAAGACTGTAATTGCACAAATTGCAAGCAGTCAAACGACCACAACATCAAAGGTTATTGTTGTGGATATGGCAACTGGATTTACTGACGATTTGTTGGCAGATGACATACATTACAACAAAGCAGGTGCTGAATTTATTGCAGAACGCTATTACAATAAACTCGCCCCATTATTAAACTAAGTTTTGTGTTCAAAATTGTGTATTTTGGTAGTATGAAAAATTACGCATTACTTCTTATTATTTTAATTACTGCAACCTCGTGTCAACACAGCCAACTTGAAGTAGGCTTAGATGCAAAAAGCGGCTCAAACGCAGCTGGATTTGCGCTTTTAAGTGAAAAAGGTGGGGTTGTTAGCTTAAGTGCTACCATCCGTGGACTTTCAGAGGGAACGCACGCCATACACCTTCACGAAAAAGCAGATTGTTCCTCTTATGACGGCAAATCAACAGGTGGTCACTGGAATCCAACCTTTGAACCACATGGGGCTTGGGGTGACGAAAAAGGCTATCACAAAGGAGACATAGGAAACTTTAAAGTTGGCGAGAACGGAATCGGACGGGTATATTTTGAAACAGACGAATGGTGTATTGGTTGTGAGGACAAAACAAAAAATATTTTAGGAAAAGCCATTATTGTTCATCAAGGAGCAGATGATTTTGTCTCTCAGCCATCGGGTGCTGCAGGTGCGCGCATAAGCTGTGCTGGAATTGTAGAATAATTATTTTTTGGGTACTTGCCCAATAGCTTCAGATATTTGTAAAATCAATTCATCTGTTGGCTTTTCAAGATCAAATTTCATTGGCGGCTTGATATGCATGGTCTGCTTGATTCCCTTTTTCTTAATAAAGATGCCTTTTTTATCAAACGAACGTCGGAAACCATCAATCTGTATGGGCACAACCACGGGATTATAGTTTTTGATAATGTGCAGTGTTCCCTTACGAACAGGCGCAAATGGCCTTGTGGTTCCCTGTGGGAAAGTAATTACCCAGCCGTCATTTAAGGCTTTACCGATGTTTGAAATATCACTCATCTTAACCTGTCGGTTAATGGACTTGCCCTTTTCACGCCAAGTGCGCTCAATTGAAATTGAACCTGTGTAAGCCAATATACGTGGTAAAAAACCTGCCTTCATCGTTTCTTTAGCAGCGATATAATACACGTTTAACTTTGGTTTCCATATATAACTCAGGTAATTCAAATTATCATCCCGGCCTGCTAGACTGGCAAAAAACACATGAAACATGGCTGTTACATCGGCAAAATAAGTTTGATGATTTGAAATAAAAAGCACGTTTGACTCTGGAAGATCACGGATAATTTCGGATCCGCGTATGTGTAAGTTGTTAAAACGATTAAATCGTCTGCGCGTAAAAAAACCAAGCAGTCGTATGAGCCAGAGCTTAATAAAAAGGTAATGTCCGAATGGGTTGCGTTTAAACACAATTAGGTTTTGTTTTACAAAAGTACAAAAGGAAGTACAAACAGATGTGGGTATTGTATAGAAAGGAAAACCATTAACTTTACACCATCATGAGACGCATTTTTATTCTTTTGTTTTCAATTGCTTTTGCAAGCATAACACTGTCTTGTAATTCAACAGCCGCATCAAAAAGCAGTAATCAAACGGTTGTGGAAACACCCAAGCCAACAGTAGCGAAAAAAACAGTACCCCCAAAAAAGAGCGATCTACCGTTAAATGCAGAAACGGCCATTCCCTTTTTAAAAGCATACGGCGAAAAGCATCCTGAAAATAAAGTTCGAATTGAAACCCCGCTGGGAAGTTTTGATGTTTTACTTTTTAAAAACACCCCTTACCACAGGGCAAATTTTATTTTTTTGACAAAGCAGGAATATTTTAATAACACTTATTTTCACAGGGTAGTTCCTGATTTTATTATTCAAGGAGGTAATTCTGATAATGCAGATACCGGACAAAAGAGAAGAAAAATTGGCAAATACCTACTTCCTCCCGACACGCGCAAAGGCCACAAACACCACAGAGGTGTGATCTCCATGCCCAGCAGCGAAATCGAAAATCCACACAAACTGGCATCACCCTATGAGTTTTTCATTGTACATCAATCGCCAGGTGCATACCATTTGGACGGAAGCTACACTGTCTTTGGAAAGGTCATACGTGGTATGGAAGTTGTCGATGCTATCAATGCACTTCCAACAGATAAACGAGAGTGGCCGCTAACCAATATGCGCATGAGAATAACCGTTTTAAACGAATAAAATGACCATAACCCAACTTAAATATTGTATTGCTGTAGCAGAACACCGAAATTTCACCACTGCAGCCCAACACGTTTATGTTACCCAGCCAACACTGAGTATGCAAATTCAAAAGCTGGAGCAAGAGCTTGATCTTAAAATATTTGACCGTGCCCAAAAACCAATTGGACTTACAGCAGTTGGTGAAAAAATCATTGAACAAGCACGCCTTATTGTAGCAGAATCAGATAGAATACAAGATGTCATTCAACAAGAAAAAGGGGTGATTGGTGGCAGTTTTAAACTCGGCATCATACCTACGGTTATGTCTACGCTACTCCCCTTGTTTTTACAAACTGTTTTAAAGGCTTATCCCAAACTTGTTTTGGAAATTGAAGAAATGCCTACCCAACAAATTATTGAGAATCTAGAAAAAGGAACGCTCGACGCAGGTATTGCGGCTACGCCACTAGATTATGAGCACATATTTGAAAAGCCGCTTTACTACGAACCCTTTAAGGTTTATGCACCTACACATTCCAAGCTTAGTAAAGAAAAAAGCATTATTGCCGAAATGTTAAAACATGAACAGGTTTTACTCTTACAAGACGGGCATTGTTTTAGAAATTCAGCATTAAATATTTGTAAAATAAAACACGAAGTGCCCCTTCCGTTTGAGATTAAAAGCGGCAGCTTTGAAACCTTAGTGCAATTGGCAGAAGAGGGTTTGGGCATCACCTTATTGCCGTATTTACACACGCGGAAATTAAGCGATAAACAGCAACTAAATTTAAAATCCTTTGAAACACCTGAGCCTGCACGTGAAGTGAGTATGATTTACCATCAACGAAAACTAAAGCTACACATCATTGAAGCCTTACACGATAAAATCAGAGCTATAATTAGAGGGGCTATTGTTTATGAGGACATAGAGATTATTAGTCCAAAGTAACTCGAGACTTCTCAAGTTTAGAAGCCCATTGCTTTAGTCTTACATAATCATAAGCATCGAGTTGGTTTTTGGCCTTTTTTAACTCTTTATAAAAGATGCTAGGGTATCCATAAACATTTGTTAGAATCTTTTTAAAATACGATACTGTTGGTTTAGGTGACATGGTTGTTGTTTGATGCGAAATACGTAAATCGCATCCAATAAAAGTGTTGTAGAAATGTTAATTTTTGACTTTTATGGTCCACAAAAAAGAAAAAGAGGACACTTCTTCACCAGTTTCGTCAAGTCCGTTGGCGTTTAGCCAAAGCTGTTGGGGCGCATTAGCTTCTTTGGCCGTGTGAATAGCACGCAAGACTGCCTCGCCTTGATTGCAACTAAAGCGTATCTGTCCGACTGCCTTTTTTGAAAACGTAGCCTTGTTCTCGATTACCAACATAGCGGCTTTTGTGTTTGAACCGTGCAATGCATGCATGATTAAAGCGCCCGTACTTAATTCGGCAGCCATCCCTTGAACTGCCCAAAACATAGAGCTAAAGGGGTTTTTATTCATAAAATTCAAACGCACACGAACCGTACATTGTTTTTCATCTATGCTTCTTACTCGTACGCCAGTAAAATAAGCCGCGGGTAGCTTAAAGAGCGTATAAAATTTAATAGATGATGGTGTTATACGCATTATCTAAACCGGTGTTTCAATGGTAGCCAAATAGCGTTCAGCATCCAAAGCAGCCATACAGCCCGTTCCAGCAGCAGTTACTGCCTGACGGTATTCTTTATCTTGAACATCTCCAGAAGCAAAAACGCCTGGAATATTCGTTTTAGTGGATTTGCCTTCAGTTATAAGATAACCGGCATCATCCATGTCAAGCTGTCCTTTGAAAATATCCGTGTTTGGTTTGTGTCCAATAGCAATGAAAAGTCCTGTAATGGCAATTTCTTCTTTTTTACCTGTTTGATTGTTGACCATTCGAAGTCCTTCAACAACCATATCTCCTAGCACTTCGTCAATTTCGGTATTATAACGCAAATCAATATTTGGAGTTGAAGTTACGCGGTGTTGCATGGCTTTTGAGGCTCTCATATGGTCTTTACGCACCAACATGGTGACCTTGCTACAAATATTGGCTAAATATGTAGCCTCTTCAGCTGCGGTGTCTCCACCACCCACAATAGCAACATCCTGTCCTTTATAAAAGAAACCGTCACATACAGCGCAGGCCGAAACACCTCCACCACGCAAACGTTGCTCACTAGGCAAGCCTAAGTATTTGGCAGTTGCTCCAGTGGAAATGATGACTGTCTCTGCCAATACTTTTTTATTGTCATCAATGGTAACACGGTGTAACCCGCCTGGTTCTTTGGAAAAATCTACTGCAGTAGCCATTCCAATACGGACATCTGTTCCAAAACGTTCGGCTTGTTGTTGTAGCTCTACCATCATGGTTGGGCCGTCAACACCCTCAGGATATCCCGGAAAATTATCAACTTCTGTGGTAGTTGTAAGTTGTCCACCTGGTTCTAAACCTGTATATACAACAGGATTTAAATCTGCACGAGCAGCATAGATAGCAGCGGTATAGCCCGCGGGTCCGGACCCAATAATTAATGTTTTGATATGTTCAGGTGCCTCACTCATGATTCATTGTTTGAATTCAAAATTACAGGATTAAGGCGACAGATTGACATTAATACTATCAAAAGTTATTATCAATCTATTATCTAAAATGATAAGAAATTATGTTTGGCAACCTTACGATATATTCTATATTTGCAGTCCGTTTTTAACGGGGTGTAGCGTAGCCCGGTCATCGCGCCTGCTTTGGGAGCAGGAGGTCGCAGGTTCGAATCCTGCCACCCCGACTTTTTAAAACCGACCTTTTATTCGGGATGTGGCGCAGCCTGGTAGCGCACACGCATGGGGTGCGTGGGGTCGCAGGTTCAAATCCTGTCATCCCGACTTTTTTAGCCTTAATAGCCAATTGCGTATTCCAATAAAGTTTAAAATGAAGTAGGTTAACATCGTTTATTTTTCTGTTAACATTTATCAATCCAAAAAAGCAGACCATCTGAGTTGGAAGCTTATCTTTACAAAAATCAGTGATAGGTGATAATTGGAATTAGTGGAGGTACGGGTGCAGGCAAAACCACCCTTGTCAGTTATATTGCAGAAATATTGGGTAAAGAGAAAACGCTAATACTCTCACAAGACCGCTATTACAAACACTTGCCAGAGCTGTCTTTTGAAGCGCGTTGTCTCATCAACTTTGATCACCCCGATGCGCTTGATTTGGATTTACTTGCAAATCATGTTGTCCAACTTAAAAAAGGCAAATCAATAAAAAGCCCATTATATTCGTTCGAACAGCATTTACGAAAGGATGAATTTGAGGTTATCCATCCAAAAAAATACATTTTAATTGAAGGCATTTTGGTGTTTGCTCATGCGCCACTTCGTGATTTATTTGACTATAAAGTGTATATTGAAGCTGATATAAATAAACGCGTTGAACGACGTATGGAACGTGATATAAACACTAGAGGCAGAACAAAAGAAGAAGTGATGGCGCGTTTTGAAAATACACTCCACGCCATGCACAATCAGTTTATAGCGCCACATTTGCACACGGCAGACGTGGTTATCACAAATAACGATTTGAACGTTGCGAAAAATCAAATGCAAGCGTGGATAGCAACAACAATTAGATGAAAAAGCTTTTTAAAAATCCATGGTTTAAGTTAGCCACCAATCTATATGCCTTAATTGGGATATTTTTTGTTGTATGGATGGTTTTTCTGGATTCCAATTCGCTGCTCATTTACTTTAGTCTTGAGCGCAAATTATCGGAATTAGAAAGGCAAAAAAGCACTTTGGAAGAAAGCATCGCTTTTGATAGAAAAACACTCTTACAGTTAAGCGACTCCATAGAAATGGAACGCTATGCAAGAGAGCGTTATCTGATGAAAAGAAAGAATGAGGACGTATACCTTATTGAGTATGCTGACACAATTAATTAACTAAATAAAAACAACATGAAACACGCAGAACAAATGTTGCGAGACGATGCCTTAGCAGGAAAAGTTATAGTCGTTACTGGCGGCGGAAGTGGACTAGGTAAATCGATGACCAGTTATTTTCTAAAACTTGGAGCTAAGGTTGCCATAACTTCACGGAACCTCGAAAAGCTAGAAACTACCGCACAGGAATTAATGCAAGAAACAGGAGGTGATTGTTATGCGGTTGCTTGTGATGTTCGCAATATTGATGAAGTTGAATCCATGCACAGTCAAGTACTGGAAACGTATGGACCTGTAGACGTATTGGTCAATAATGCGGCTGGTAATTTTATAGCACCTACCGAACGACTGTCGTCAAATGCGTTTGACACCATTTTGGATATTGTTCTTAAGGGAACAAAAAACTGTACGCTTAGCTTTGGAAAACATTGGATTAAAACCAAACAACAAAACACCAATGTACTCAATATCGTAACCACCTATGCCTTTACAGGTTCGGGCTATGTAGTGCCTTCTGCCTGTGCCAAAGCAGGGGTTTTGGCCATGACACGCTCACTGGCTGTTGAGTGGGCAAAATACGGCATGCGTTTCAACGCTGTTGCTCCCGGCCCCTTCCCTACCAAAGGCGCTTGGGATCGTTTGCTGCCTGCACCAATAAAAAAGAAATTTGATCCTAAAAAACGCATTCCAATTGGAAGAGTGGGCGAACATCAGGAGTTGGCAAATCTAGTTGCCTATATGGTTTCAGATTTTGGCGCTTACCTCAACGGAGAAGTAATCACACTGGATGGTGGCGAATGGCTCAAAGGCGCTGGTCAATTCAACAATCTAGAGCAGGTTAAAAAAACCATGTGGGACATATTAGAGCTTGCCATTAGAAAGAAAAAATAGTTAACATAAATTTGGTAGATACTACTGCATTTTAGTAGTATTTTTACATTTCATTTGTTTAGATGGGAAAAATTATTGCCATAGCGAATCAGAAAGGCGGGGTTGGAAAAACAACCACTTCTGTAAATCTTGCGGCTTCACTTGGCGTACTTGAAAAAAAGGTACTCCTCGTTGATGCCGACCCACAAGCCAACGCTACGTCTGGGCTAGGCATTGAAGTTGATGCTGTTGAAAAAGGATCCTACCAGGTATTAGAGCACACCATCACTGCCAAAGAAGCCATTGTAGCAACAAATTCACCAAATCTCGATTTAATTCCAGCGCATATTGACCTAGTGGCCATCGAAATTGAGTTGGTTGACAAAACCCATCGGGAAATGATGCTTCGTAAGGCACTGGATCCCATTAAAGACGATTACGATTATATTTTTATTGACTGTGCGCCATCCCTTGGGCTGATTACATTAAATGCGCTTACGGCTGCTCATTCGGTTATCATTCCCATTCAATGCGAATATTTTGCACTCGAGGGCTTAGGAAAACTACTAAACACCATAAAAAGTATTCAGAAAATCCACAATGCAGGCCTTGGGATTGAGGGCATGTTACTCACCATGTACGACTCCAGACTGCGTTTGTCGAACCAAGTTGTGGATGAAGTGAAAAAACACTTTGGAAACATGGTCTTTAGTACCATTATCCAAAGAAATGTAAAGCTTGGTGAAGCACCCAGCTTTGGAGAAACAATTATTGATTACGATGCCACCAGCAAAGGGGCTTCTAGCTATTTGAAGTTGGCACAAGAACTAATCAACAAAAAAAAGTAATATGGCAAAAGCAAAAAAACGGCAAGCCATGGGACGTGGGCTATCAGCACTACTCCCAACAGATGAAAATCTTGTTCAAGGCAGCGTAGAAGGAAAGGTTATTGAACTTCCCTTAAATCAAATCGAAACCAATCCTTTTCAGCCACGAACGCAGTTTAATCCAGATACTTTAGCAGAATTGGCTTTGTCCATATCTGAGCTTGGCGTTATCCAGCCCATAACGGTACGTAAACTCAAAGACAACAGCTATCAATTGGTTTCTGGTGAGCGCCGCTTTAGGGCTTCACAATCCATCAACCTAAAATCCATTCCTGCTTTTGTTCGCGTTGCAAACGATCAAGAATCATTGGAAATGGCATTGGTTGAAAACATCCAAAGAGATGATTTGGACCCCATTGAAATTGCGTTGAGCTACGACAGACTTATCAACGAAATTGAACTAACGCAAGAGCAAATGAGCAAACGCGTTGGAAAAAAGCGATCGACGGTTACCAATTACTTGCGCCTATTAAACCTTGACCCTATCATACAATCGGGCATTAGAGACGGTTTTATCAGCATGGGACACGGACGTGCATTACTCAGTGTTGCAAATAAACAAGAGCAATTAAAACTGTATAAAAAAATTGTGTCAACAGGGATGTCGGTAAGGGCTACGGAACAAGCCGTTAAGCCTAAACGGGCCAAAGCCGCTCCAGCCGAAGATTATACATCAAAATACGTGGATTCAATTAAAAACTTTTTCGATGCACCCGTGCAAACCACAGTTGACAAGAACGGCGCAGGTAAAATCATCATTTCTTTTGCTTCTGAAAAAGAGTTCAAAAACATTCGTAAAAAATTAAAATAGTGAAGCGTTTCGTCCTAATCATTTTTGTGTCGTGCTGCAGTTGCTTTGTCTTTGGACAGCAAATTATCGTAGACGACATGCAAAAAATAGAAAACGAAGACCCCTTAAGGCCTGCAAAAGCCGCTTTTTATTCTGCCGTACTTCCGGGCTTGGGACAGGCCTACAACAAACGCTATTGGAAAATTCCAGTTGTATATGTTGGTATGGGTGCCCTCATACATACTTACGATCAAAATCACAAAAACTATTTGCGATACCGGAATGCTTACAAAAGAAGAATCGCTGGATATAACGATGATGAATTTCAAAACCTCATCACAAGTACAGACCGCCTAATAGATGGTCAAGACTTTTATAAACGCATCAGAGATCGTTCGATGCTTTTTATCTTGGGCTTTTATTTTCTTAATATCTTGGACGCCAATATCGACGCACACTTAAAACAATACAATGTAAACAGCGATTTGACTGTAAAACCCTACTTCGATGTTGCGCCTGTTGGTGCACAACCGGTAGCGGGAATGCGGGTCGCATTAACTTTTTAATATGAAGATAGCCCTGTTAGGTTACGGAAGAATGGGTAAGGCCATTGAAAGCATTGCAAAGTCAAGAGGTCACGAGGTCGTTGCCATCATAGACAAAGACAATCCAAAAGATGCGCTAAATGGTGCTGAAGTAGCCATTAACTTCAGTGTTCCGTCCGCTGCAGTAGCAAACATCACACATGCCTTAAACGAAGGGGTAGCTGTTGTTTGCGGCACAACAGGCTGGCTTGAAAGTCTCGCGGATATCGAATCATTGTGTGCTGCTAAAAAGGGAGCCTTTTTATATGCTTCAAACTTTAGTTTAGGGGTAAATATATTTTTTGCACTCAATGAAAAACTAGCGGAAATGATGGGGCAGCACAAACAATATGATGCCAGCCTCACAGAGATACATCACACCCAAAAGCTAGACGCGCCTAGTGGCACAGCCATCACACTTGCAGAAGGTATTTTACCGCATATAGACAAAAATACTTGGGCATTGGAAGAAGAAGCAAAAGGAATGGATTTGCCTATTAAGGCAGCACGCTTGTCAGAAGTTCCCGGCACGCATACCGTTGCTTATAACTCAGAAACAGACAAAATCAGTATTGAGCATATTGCACACAATCGCGATGGTTTTGCCTTGGGAGCAGTTATTGCTGCAGAGTGGGTTAACGGCAAAAGCGGTATTTTTACAATGAAAGATGTTTTAAACATAACCTAATACTCCAAATTATGACGTTATCTCAATGGGCTTTGTTTGTTTTGCTTTGTCAACTCCTCATGTTTGTTAAACTGTGGAAGTTGTATAAAAAAGCGGGGTATGCCCCTTTTTTAGCAGCCGTACCCATATACAACTCTGTTATATTACTTCGTATCATTAGACGACCCGCTTGGTGGGTTATCCTGTTGTATTTTCCTATTATAAACCTGTTAATGCTCCCAGTAGTTTGGGTGGAAACAGCACGAAAGTTTGGTAAAGATTCATTGACAGACACCTTCTTAGCATGGGCCACCTTGGGGCTCTATGGCTTTTATATAAACTACGCTAGTGATGTAACGTATAATCCAGAGCAACCTACTGTTCCAAAAACAAAATTTGGTCAATTTATTGGATCAACAGTTTATGCGGTGGTTATTGCTACCGTTGTACATGCTTATTTTATGCAACCGTACATCATCCCAACGGGATCTTTGGAAAAATCATTATTGGTAGGCGATTTTCTATTAGTAAGCAAATTCCATTATGGCGCACGAACACCACAAACGGTGGTTTCATTTCCCATGGTTCATGACACCATCCCTTTGCTAAAGACAAGGTCGTATTTAAAAAAACCACAACTCCCCTACATGAGACTTCCGGGACTACAGCAAATAAAACGCAACGATATTGTCGTTTTCAGCTGGCCCGCAGATACCGTAAGGCAATTCTTTAAGAAAGAGGCAGGCGTTGTGAAGCCCGTTGACAAAAAATCTAATTATGTAAAACGTTGTGTTGCCATACCAGGAGATACACTCACTATAGAAGATGGCATCATATACATAAACGGTAAGGAATCTATAATGCCTGACCGAGCTAAGCCCATTTTTGGCCATAAAGCCTACAATGCAAAAGGCATCTCCGCAAGAAAGCTCATCAATGCAGGTTATGACGACCTTACACGAAAATTTTTAATAACAAATATCTCTCAACCCATACTTGATGCATTAAGACCGCATTTATTGATGATTGCCAATCCAGATCCGAGTAATTATCAAGTGCTTACTGGTTCTAAAGGTTTGCCGCTGAACATTGTGCAACAATACCGCATTCAAGCCAAGGAGTTGTTGGAAACCCAAAAAAGCTTATTTCTAACACTAAAAGAAGCTGAAGAATTACCAAATGTGGTGACATTAGATAGTCTGAAAAGAAACATCAATTCCAAGAGAACCTATAACGATTCCTATTTTCCTAACAACGTTCGTTACAACTGGAATGAAGATCAATTTGGACCTTTGGTTATGCCTAAAAAGGGGGCGACCGTTCAATTAAATTCAAAGAATGTGGCACTCTACAAAAAAATTATTTCCGATTATGAATTAAATAATCTTGAACTTAGTGGCGACGACATTAAAATTAATGGATTCACGGCAGACACATATACCTTTAAGCAAGACTATTATTGGATGATGGGCGACAACCG
>ERZ802822.2017-NODE-2017-length-11694-cov-6.197641_pt1 | contig 11694 bp, 10 predicted proteins | sample MGYA00345649_ERZ802822 | MGnify/ENA primary metagenome ERZ802822 (study PRJEB30503, sample SAMEA104212359) | marine metagenome | biome: Westerlies Biome; feature: [SRF] surface water layer (ENVO:00010504) within the epipelagic zone...; material: water... | reverse complement strand
GAGACTGCCCGCCCCGCCCGACGTCAAAACTCACAGCATCTTCTGGGTCGGTGCCCTCTTCTTCGCTGTGGAAGTCGTACACCACCTCACTTAACTCGCCACCGAGCGTTTGCGCCCGCCAACCAAATACCAAACTTTGCCCAGCAGCCAGCACATATTTATACTCTAAGGACTCAAAAGGCCCGAGTTCGAACTCACGGACATCCTCCGCATAGGACGCCTGTTGTAATGACAGTGCACCAACGGAATATCCCGCCATGCCCTTGATGCCTAACATTTCACCAACACCGGTAGGGTCGGTATCAAATTCTGCGGGCAACACAAAGAGCACGAGCGCCAACAAGGCGCTTATCAGGGCTGCGACCGCGATACGAGCCACGGCCGCAGTTGAGAGATCCGCATCAGTTACCCGAGTCATTCCGCCATCTCGTTCATGTAGCGGTTGTGGCACGCCTTACAGACACTATAAATTTCTCCCCCGGCAGCGAATAACGCATCGGCGTTCTGTTGTTCGGCAGCAGCACGGGCCTTAAGGGCAGCACGACTTAAACCCTGGGCGTATTCCACCCAATCCCCCGCATCTGCGGCATAGCCTTCCAACATCAATAAATTGCCGCCCTCGGCCACCACAGTCGCGGCATGTTCCACCGCAAACCATCCCTCATCGGTCGTGGGCTGCAGATCCACTTCGCCCTCTACAGTAATAATAAATCCTGCCGAACCCCAGATTCTATCTGCAGCTGGCTCTAAATAGTGCGTCATCATTTGATACACACTACCAGATGGCTGAGTCTTCACAGCTTGCTCGGTACCGCTCGAACAGCCCCAAAGGCTTATCGAAACAGCTAAAATAGGCGCGATATATCGCATTTTATCCTCTTAAGAAGTTAGCCCCTAGGTTGAATAATTGCCAACCAGCGTTTAAACAACCCTGCCACAAAGGGGGTCATTCGACCACGGTTATAGGCATCACCCAGCCGCTTTAAGTATTCACTGCGCGTAGGATAGCTAAAGATCGTACGCTGCGCGGCCGACAGTCCAAGGTTTTGAGTCATCAACAAACATATCGGCCCGAGCAATTCGCCCGCATCCGCACCGATAATGGTTGCGCCGAGAATCGTATCTTTGCCCTTTTGGGTAAACACTCGAGCATGCCCTTTTGCAGCTCTGGCCACTTTATCAGAGAACGGCATCGCCCTAGTGCGATCTAGTTCATCGAAATAGATTTCATATTCTTCATACAGTATTCCTGCGGCCTGCAGTTGCTCCTCGCTCAAGCCTACCGACGCGACTTCAGGGCACGTATACGTGCAGTGCGGAACGACAAGTTCATCGATCCTTGCCGTTGGAAAAAACAGCGCATTCTGAATAAGAGCGCGCGCCTGAGCATCTGCATGATGGGTAAACTGTAACCTCGTTGCGCAGTCCCCGGCGACGAAAACCTTTTTATTCGTAGTGCGTAGCTTAGCATCACTAACAATAAAGCCCTGCTCATCCACCTCCACACCCGCAGCCTTCAGGTTCATATCTTCGGTATTAGGACGTCGCCCCAACGCTACCAGCACTCGATCGCATTCAACGCTACCGGCACTCGTAACTATGCGACCTGATCCTTCAACCTGTTGCACCGCATTGCCTAAATGCAATGCCACACCAGCTTCGACCAGTGCCTGGGCCACAGTGGCAGAGGCCAAAACGCTTTCGTTCGGTAAAACTCGCTCGGCCATTTCAAATAATTCGACTCGCACACCCAGCCGCGCAAAAACCTGAGCAAGCTCGCAGCCTATGGCCCCGGCTCCGAGGATAGCCAGAGATTCGGGCCTCTCGCGTAAATCAAAGACCGTTTCGTTAGTAAGAGGGTCGCTCTCCTGCAGACCTGGAATCGCTGGCACCGCTGCCCGCGCACCCGTGCAAATCGCCACACGTCGACCCTTTAGCACCGCATCACCAACGCAAATGTCGCCGTTTTCGTTGAATTCACCGGCGCCGAGAAATACATCCACGCCCGCATCGGTATAGCGTTCAACCGAGTCATGCGGTGCTATTTCTGCGCGCACTTGGCGTAGCCATTCAAATGCTTGATCAAACTCTGGATGATCTGTTTGCTCAGTGAACGCGAGTAAAGATTTCGATGGCATACAGCCTACATTCAAACAGTCACCGCCCATTCGATTACGCTCAACCAAAGCAACCTTGGCACCAAGTCCAGCGGCGCCAATAGCACTAATCAGCCCCGCTGGCCCCGCGCCGACTACTACCAAATGATAGGCCGGCTTGGGTTCAGGATTAACGTAGTCTGCCGGCGACAACAATTGCCAAGCCCGAACGTCAAAATCCACTCCTGGGTAGCTCATCCTACGTCTCCGACATTTGCGTCTTCGAGTTTATTGTTGAGCGCTCGAGTAGCAATTCGGGTGATCGCGACGGTCAGCACGGCAGTTGCGCCTAAGCCCAAATATAATAACCAATTGCTCGCAGGCAGATCTGCCAAATCCCCCGCAAAGATGCTGGTCAAGTTAGACGCTATAGAGCCTAGGTATACATACAGTAGCGTACCAGGAATCATGCCCAGCCAAGACGCCAGCACATAATGCCTGAGCTTAACTTGGGTAAGTCCCAGCCCGTAGTTAAGTAAACTGAAGGGGAAAATGGGCGAGAGCCGAGTCAAAAGCACGACCATGGCACCCTGTTCTCCCACAGCTTTGTCTAATGCCGAGAATCGCGGCAACCCCTGCAGCTTTTCGGCAACCCAGTCTCGGGCGAGGAAGCGACCAACCAAAAATGCGCAGGTGGCTCCGGTGGTACTGGCAAATGAGACAATTACTAACCCGTACCCTAAACCAAATAAAAACCCCGCAGCCAGCGTTAACAAACTGCCGGGCAATACCAGAACTGTCGCCAACACATAGAAAAGGATAAACACTAGCCATGAAATATTGCGATTAGCGTCCACCCAGTCGAAGAGCAAAAGCAGCGTCTCTCCGACCGGCAAAAATATGGCGCTGATAACGACACCGAGCAACAGCGCGGCAAATCCAAGGGCTTTCTTCGACATCACTTTTGCAAGCCGTTAGCAATTTCGCGCAGCGCAAATTTCTGCACTTTGCCCGTCGAGGTTTTAGGTAATTCCATAAATACCACCGTTTTGGGTAATTTGAAGCGGGCTAGATTATCAGCACAGTAATCGATTACCTGCTGCTCTGATATGGCGGGCGCATCCGCTACCAAGGTAACGAAGGCGCACGGAGTTTCACCCCACTTTTCATCGTACCGAGCTACGACCGCTGCTTCGGAAATACTTTCGTGCCGGTACAAAACATCCTCTATTTCGATGCTGGAAATATTCTCTCCCCCCGAGATAATGATGTCCTTAGAGCGGTCCATAATCTTGATGTAGCCGTCTTCGAACCACACTGCCAAATCACCCGAGTGAAACCATCCACCGGCAAAAGCCTCGGCAGTCGCGTCAGGATTTTTTAGATAGCCCTTCATTATATTGTTGCCACGCATCATGACCTCACCTAGGGTCTGCCCATCTTTCGGCACTGGAATCAAAGTTTCCGGATCAGCGATCATAAGTCCCTCCAACATCGGCGCCCCTACACCCTGCCGAGCCTTTAACTCGGCTTGTTCAACGGCATCGCGAGCGCCCCACAAATCATCACGCCACGCGCATAGCGTTACTGGCCCATAGGTTTCAGTCAGCCCGTACACATGAGTCACATCAACACCCTGAGCCTGCATGCCTTGGATAATTGCTGCAGGAGGGGGCGCTCCAGCAGTCATAACCCTGACCTCATGGGTAACTAAGGCTTTGAGTTGATCATCTGCTGCAAGCAAGGTATTTAGCACAATTGGGGCCCCGCAGAAGTGTGTGACTTTATGTTCGGCTATCGCGGTGTAGACCAGATCATCACGAACTTGGCGTAAGCAGATCGATACACCCGCGTTAACCGCCAAAGTCCAAGGGAAACACCAACCATTGCAATGAAACATAGGCAGCGTCCACAGATAGACCGGATGATCACCCATGTGCCAGCTCAGCGCATTCGAAAGTGCATTCAGGTAGGCACCGCGATGGTGATAAACCACGCCTTTAGGGTTACCGGTAGTGCCAGAGGTATAGTTTAGGGCGATAGCATCCCATTCGTCGGCGGGCAGATAATCCGCAGCATCGACGCCCACCTCGCCTATCTCGCCTTCATGAAGGAGATCGTCATAACTTACAGAACCGACCAAATAGCCGACTTCACAACTAGGATCATCGATATGTATGACGATTGGCGGAGAACTCATGCGCTCTATAGCAGACTGGGCTAATGCGCCGAACTCTTTGTCTACTAGTAACAGTTTCGCTTCGCCATGCTGCAAAATAAAACTGACCGTGGCCGCATCCAAACGCATGTTGATAGCATTTAAAACCGCACCCGCCATGGGAATCGCGAAATGGGCCTCGAACATTTCCGGCGTGTTCGCACTAAGAATAGCTACGGTATCGCCTTTGCCAATACCACGCTTAGACAATGCCGAGGCAATACGCTGGCAACGGTTAAAGACCTCGCCCCAAGAAAAAATGCGCTGCTGCTGAATGACCGCAGCTTTATCAGGATAAATTGACGCCGCACGACGTAATAATGACAGCGGTGACAATGGCGTAAAGTTCGCCAAATTCTGGGCCAGTCCCCGATCATAGATCGACATAGATGTATCCAAAACAATTACAGCGGCTGAACTTGCTTGTGCAACAGACTCGCTAATTCCTCATCCGACAAGGCTATGGCTTTGCGCGCTTTCAGGTCCATGCGCACTGCCACCGCTTGGGCCGATGCGTAACACTGATGGGTGCGCGCATCAAAAAGCAAGTGCCCAAAGCGCTGAACTTTTCCTTGAGCTCCTAACAATCCCGAGACGACGACGAAGGCATGATTCTCGCGGAATGGTTGATGGTAGTGGCGCCGAAACTCCACCACTGCACCGCCCTGCGCATCAGTAACACGTTCATCACCGGCTAAGTGCGACCATAGGTTAGGCATAGAATCTGATGTCCTTGCCATGTAGTTGTAGGGCAATAAAAAACCACTGTTAGTGCATTCGTTACGCTGAATCACGCCGCGGCCGCTTACGGCAAAACCCTTCTCTAACGCAGCAGTCAAATTCAACACGTGGTATGGCGAATCTGAATCAATACCCCGAGGCAGGCTGTGAGTAATTTCGTCCTCACCAACAGCAGCCTCGCCATGACTAATTCCATTAATTGCAACCAAAGAACTGCAGAGCGGCTCGCCGCTGACGCTGTGACGCAATTGCGCCAGCACATTAAATTCTTTGGAGACGTTACCAGAGAGCAAGCTCACAAACCCAGAAATAGGTGTGGCTATCCGTGACTCCTGCTGAAAACGCAAGTGTTGGCAGCTTATTCGAGCAGGTAAGTCATTGACTTCTGATTCATTGATTGCGTCGAGCTCTAGCAGCCCCCCAACGAGAGTCTGCCAAAGTTTTTCCTCGCAAAACCGCACATTCAGATGGTCATTTTCGTCACATTCCCACCGATTAACACTGCCTCGATAACTCAGCTGCACTCGCTACTCTCCGCTGAACACCGGTGTCTCTTTGGCAACAAACGCTTGCACAGCAAGCTTGTGATCCTGAGTGGTGAAACACCGAGCCATATGCACGGCTTCTCGGTCTAACAATTCACCCAAAGTGCTTGTAGCTGCGCTGTTGAGATTCTTCTTCATGTACCCAATCGCCACGGTCGCACTTTGACTTAGCTCTGATGCACAAGCGTGCACAGCGCCCTCGAAGTCATCGCTGGTGGCAATACGGTTAACCAAACCAAGATCGAGAGCTTCAGCACCGGTAATGAGCGGCGCTGTGAACAGTAATTCTCGAGCCTTGCTCTGACCGACCAACAATGGCAAAAAATACGACATACCATAATCACCGGAGAGGCCAACTTTCGCAAAAGCTGTCGTCATCTTTGCACTATCCAAGGCGATTCTTAGATCGCACGCCAACGCGAGTGACAGCCCAGCACCCGCTGCGGCACCTGGAATAGCAGCCAGCGTTGGCTTGGGTAATTCATGCAGCATACGCGCGACCTCGAACCCGGGCCGCAAGGCCTGCGCACGTTGCTCTAGCGTCGGCGGTGCACTATTGCCACTACTATTGGAAGCAAAGCCTTTTACATCCCCGCCCGCACAAAAAGCACCACCTGCCCCGGTCAGCACCACGCAGCGAACATTGCTGTCCGCGCCTAATCGAGGCAACGCCTCGAGAAATGCCGAGATCATATCGCCACTCATCGCATTACGCGCTTCAGGTCGATTCATGGTTAAAGTCGCTATACCGTTATCAACAGTTTCTAGTAATACCGTCATGATTCACTCCGTTATATCTTTGGATCGATTATGATTTGGGGGTTGAAGTTTTTGCGAGATAAAATAAATCAGTAGTCCCAGCGCAATTAGCCCCACTGCCGCCACGCCTTCATAAGGACGTTGATCGAGTAAATGTACCAATGTCCATAGCGACAACGCACCAAAAACAATGACTGGCAGGGGATAAAACGGCACTCGAAATGGCCGCTCAAGTTGAGGTTCTCGCACCCGCAATACCCAGACACCAAGCACTGTCATAAGGGAATTAAAAGCTAGGATCGCACCAGAAAAAATAATGATCGAGTCGAAAGTCGAGGTCACGATCAGCACGAGAGTCAGCGCCATCTGCAAACCGACCGCGTTTGCAGGAACAGCATAACGATTCTCTTTGCCTAGCCAACTGAACAGCGGAAAATCTCGGCCGATGACATACAGAGCTCGCGGCCCTGCCAACAGCATCGCACTAATCGTAGACACCAACAGCAGCGCCAATATCGCGCCTATTATTTTGGCCGCAGCGGCGCCGAAGGCATATTCAGCGACAATAAACCCAATTTCTACTCGACCGGCCAAAGCGTCCATAGGTGCAGCAGAGATAAACATCACATGCAGCAAAAGATAGAGCGCAGTCACTAGCACCGTTGCGGCAATAAGCGCTCTGGGTAATTGCTTACCGGGATCAACAAATTCTCCTCCGATGTATGTGGCAGCGTTCCAACCGGTATAGGCATAATTAACAAAGATCAGGGCGATGGCAAAGCCGCCCGTACCAATGAGCGAGATATCCGAACTTTCGGGTACCCAGCGTACAGGCTGCCAATTTGGAATAACCATCCAAACCGCAATCACCAGCGCCAAAATAGCTACGACTTTAAGCCCGGTGATACTTTGTTGAAAAATCGCGCTGCCACGGCGACTGCCAAGATGAATCGCTCCGGTCAACAGCACTAGAGTCGCAGCAAAAACCGTCTCAGAGACATTAGGCCAAATTGCCTGAGCATATTTAGCCGCAGCAATCGCCACCGCGGCTGTGGGTGCAGAAAACCCAACAGTGATGGATACCCAGCCAGAGACAAAACCTGCAGCTGGATGGTAGATGCGGCCAACAAAGTTATACTCTCCGCCGGACCGAGGCAGTGCGGCTGCTAATTCCGCATAGCAAAGCGCCCCGCATAAAGCAATTACGCCGCCCAACGTCCAAAGAAGCAGAATCACAGGAGCCGACCGAATATCAAGTAACTGATACCCTAGGCTGGTGAAAACGCCAGTGCCAATCATGTTAGCCACGACGAGAGTCACCGCTGTACGGCTAGAAAATGTTTGAGCCAAGTTACGCAAAGATAACCCTTACTGTATTTGCTGAAGCGCGCGAACCTAACATCGCGCATTGCAGCTGAATCCGCATTACGAGTACGCGCTTTATGAACAACACCGCCGAAATCATTTTCAGGCCCGCTAAGCTCACGGACGCGCCAAGCCTAGAATACATGTTGCCGCAACTGGCCGACTTTGACATCCCCAGCAACCGTCAGCCCGAACAATTATGGGCAAGCGATTTAGAACTGATGAACGCAATACTTGCCGGCCAGAAACCCGATGCGTTCATTGAAGTAGCTGTCAACGCCGCGCAACCCCAGACTCCTCTGGGAATGGCTATAATTTCGCTGCGCGATGAACTGTTTAACCATGATCCCAGCGCACACTTGGAAGTACTGGTGGTCAATGCCGAGGCCCGCGGCGTCGGTATCGGCCGCAAGTTACTCGCGCACGCTGAGCAATGCGCGCGTACTCACGGCGCGCGCACATTGACTCTCCACGTGTTCAGCAACAACCACCGTGCGCGCAGTCTTTATGACGCGTTCGATTTTGACAGCGAATTAATTCGCGCCGTTAAGTGGCTCTGAGTCTATTGGTAACTATCGATTAGCGCCTGATAGGTGGCTACTTTAAGATCCGACCGCAGCGGCCAGGGTGAACTCATCAACTGAATCATCGAGACAACGACAATCTCCTCCACTGGATCTATCCAAAAAACCGTGCCTGCAGCGCCGCCCCAACTGAACTCGCCAATGCTTCCAATCACCCCGCCAGCAGCGGGGTCTAAAACTAGGCCAAAACCCAGACCAAAACCAAATCCGCGTAACGCTGCATTTAATGTCGGTGCCTCGCCACTGCCTTCCGCAGAGATGCTTGCGTCAAGATGATTCGAGCTCATGTAGTCTACAGTTTTCGCGCCCAGGATTCGCACCCCGTTTAACTCACCGCCGTTACGCATCGCTTCAGCGAAGCGCATGTAATCCATTGCAGTAGAAACTAAACCTCCTCCACCAGAAAACAGCGACACGTCAAAATAATTACGCATCGCATCAGAACTATCGTTGGGGATAGTCATCATTTTACCGGTCTGCGGGTTCATAATGTGATTGGGTAAAAATCGCTCCGCTTTCGCTTCTGGAACCGCGAAAAACGTATCTTTCATTCCCAAAGGGGCAAAAATATGTTCGGCAAGATATTCATCAAAACGCTGGCCACTAAGACGTTGTACGACCAAACCGGTGACATCAACAGCAATGGAGTAATGCCATTGGGCGCCCGGCTGAAACTTAAGCGGCAACTCAGCCAATCTGGCTGCAAAATCATCGAGATCCTTCGCAGCCCAGAGCTTGGCGCCGACATATAATTTATCCACCGGATCGTTCATCGGATTAAAGCCGTAAGACATACCCGTCGTATGGGTTAGCAACTGCTGCATCGTCATGGGACGCTCGACCGGTACCCGCTGCCCGTCCTCATTAAGGACCTGAACATCTTTTAATTCCGGAACAAATTTATGTACAGGATCACTCAGGTGAAATTTACCTTGCTCATAAAGCTGCATCAGAGCGGTGGCAGTTATCGGCTTGGTCATCGAGTAGATACGAAACAAGTCGTCTTTTTGCAACGGTCTCGGATCATCTATTCCTTTGTTCCCAGTCGCCTAGAAATGTACAACCTTGCCATTGCGCGCAACTATGTTGACGATTCCTGCCACCCTGCCCTCGTCTACATAGCGCTGACTCATTTCACTCATTCGCTGCAGTCGCTCGCTCGACATACCAACCCGCTCAGGTTTGGTATTCGATAGCGACTTCGCCTGGGCACCAGCGGTGACCATAATTAGCGCTACGATTACAAAACTTCGCATATCCATCCCCCCCAAATTTTCGTTTTTATTGTCTAATCCTTTCGATAAGCACCGGAGCGTTTGTCAAAAAATGCTGCAATAGCCTCGTGGTGATCCGGCTCGGCATGACATATCGCCTGAAAAGCCGCTGACTTATCAAGCATTTCGTCTAGGCTATTGCGCTCACTGCCTCGCAACAACTGTTTGGTCAAGCGCACCGCGTGGGGTGGATTGCCAGCGATCCGCGCGGCAATAGCTTGAGCCGTAGCGACTAACGCCTCAGCTTCGACTACTTTGGAGACCAAACCTATACGCAGGGCCTCATCAGCTTTCACGGGGTCACCAGTAAGCGCCATCAAACTCGCATTAGAGAAGCCCACCGCACGCGGCAGAAACCATGCCCCACCATCACCTGGAATAAGCCCAAGCTGCACAAAGCTTTCCGCGAACATGGCCTTAGTGCTGGCCACGCGTATATCGCACATGGTTGCCAAATCGCACCCGGCACCAACAGCGGGACCATTCACCGCGGCAATAATCGGCACATTTAAACTTTGGATCGCCCGCGGAATCCGCTGAATTCCCAAGCGGTAAGCACTGGCTTGGTCAAAGGGGTCGCCACTGAACATACCTGCGCGATCGCGCATATCTTTGACATTACCACCCGCGCAGAAAGCCGAACCCTCACCCGTTAACACCACGGCACGAATCGACATGTCATCGTTTATTTCCGCACAGGTTTGTACGAAGTCGTCAAACTGCTCCGCACCAGTCAACGCATTTCGGGTATCAGGGCTGGACATCGTAAGAGTGAGCACGTGGTCACTGAATTCTCTGCGCAAAAACGCCATGGCAATCCTCCTAGTTATGTATTTTGAAAACTGTTGCGCCGATAACGCAACATCTGACCGGTGCCGGCCCGAGTATGCTCACCATTCCGGTAAGCCACCGCGCCATTAACTACCACCAGTTCGATGCCCACAGGCTCAACCTTTGGCTCATCATAGGTGGCACGATCAATGACCACTTCAGGCCGAAACAACATCAGATCTGCCCAAAAGCCCTGCTTCAAGGTCCCGCGTTCGTGCAACCCAAAGGTTTGTGCCGATAGCGAAGTCATGCGCCGCACTGCCTCGGCCAGTGGCAACAGGCTCCGATCGCGCACATAGTGCCCTAAAACACGGGGAAAAGTGCCGAATAACCGCGGATGCGGACGACCTCTTAAATCGGGAATACCGTCGCTGCCAACCATCATATCGGCATGGCGCAGATTCGTTTCGACATCCGCTTCGTCAATGATGAAGTGAATGCATAACGTCCGGTCACCTTTAGGCGCCGTTAAAATACGTCGCGTCAAATCCTCCAATGGTATTTTTTCTGCGTCAGCAATATCCACCAACATGCGGCCCTCGTAGTCACGGAACGCTGGACAACTGGCAATGCGAACAACCGACGCTAATTGGGTATCGATATTCTCTAAGTTAAAGTACTCGATCATGCGACCACTGCCGGCAGTATAAGGATAAACATCCAACGTTACTCTCTGGCCCTCGGCTATAGCCGCATCTACGCGCGCTAGCGATACCTTGACCTTGCCCCAGTTGGCCTTACCCGCCGATTTATGATGGGAAATGTGCAGATGCACGCCACTGTCCTTGCCGATGGTTAGGCTCTCTTCGATCGCCTCAAGCAGCCGATCACCCTCATTACGCATATGCGTGGTGTAAAGCGCATCATAAGGCGCCGCCATTTTTGCAAGCTCGGTTACCTCTTCGGTGTCACTCCATCGACCGGGGCGATATATTAACCCTGACGAAAACCCACAGGCGCCTTGTTGCAAAGCTAAGTCTACATGTTCGCGCATGCGCTGCAGTTCCACCGATGTTGGCGCACGCTTTTCTTCGCCGAGCACCAGCGAACGCACCGTGTTATGACCTACCAGCATCATGTTATTAATAGCTGGCGACCGCTCAAGCACCGCTCCGAAGTAGCCCTCTAAGTCAGTAAACTCGCCTTCAACCCCAGCAAGAATGCCGCCACTTGCGGCCACCCCATCTGCCTTGGGGTCCGCAGGAATTGCGGAAAACCCACAGTTGCCACTGACCACGGTTGTCACTCCTTGGGCCAGCTTAAACTCCATTCCCGGATAGC
>ERZ802822.2015-NODE-2015-length-11700-cov-5.586165_pt1 | contig 11700 bp, 8 predicted proteins | sample MGYA00345649_ERZ802822 | MGnify/ENA primary metagenome ERZ802822 (study PRJEB30503, sample SAMEA104212359) | marine metagenome | biome: Westerlies Biome; feature: [SRF] surface water layer (ENVO:00010504) within the epipelagic zone...; material: water... | reverse complement strand
CAACTAGAAAATCCCCAATGCATTCATGGCATGAAAAAAATAATGCAGTCTTTGTTGATGCAGGTGTATGGTTAAGACCAAGATATTATAAACGTGGTGATGAAAATTTATTTGAGGCGTCAAAAAGAGAAGCTAAGAATGTAAGAAGTAATGTTGGTGTTTGTGACGTCACCACTTTAGGTAAAATTGATATTAAAGGACCAGATGCAGCAGAACTTTTAAATAGAGTTTATACAAATGCCTGGTTAAAACTACCAGTTGGCAAAGCACGATACGGTGTGATGTTGAGAGAGGATGGTATGGTTTTTGATGATGGAACTACAACGCGAATATCTGAAAATCATTTTCACATGACAACCACTACCGCGCAAGCCACAAATGTTCTCTCACATCTTGAATATTATCTTCAAGTTGTCTGGCCGGAATTAGACGTTAATGTTGTTTCAACTACTGAACAATGGGCTGGAATGGCAATTGCAGGACCCAATTCCAGAGCATTACTAAAGAAATTATTTCCTCATGATGATGTAAGTAATGAAGGCTTCCCGTTTATGGGCTTTAAAGAATTTAAGTTTAAAAATATTACTGCTCGTGTTTTCCGAATTTCATTTTCTGGAGAATTGGCTTTTGAAGTCAATGTAATGTCTGGTTACGGAGAGGAGATGTGGAATGAAATTATGGTATTAGGTGAAGATCTTGGTATACAGCCATATGGCACTGAAGCACTATCAACATTAAGAATTGAGATGGGTCATGTGGCAGGCTCTGAGATAGATGGACGAACAATCGCATACGATCTTTCTCTTGAGGGAATGTTAAGTCAAAAAAAAGATTTCATTGGTAAAAGATCGTTAACCAGAAAAGCATTTGCAGAAAAAGATAGGGAAAAAATAGTTGGAGTTGTTCCACTTGATAAAAAAACATCAATTCCTGAAGGTTCTTATTTGGTAGAAAATGCTAAGGCAAGTTTCCCGAATCCAAAACTGGGTCATGTGTCCGCCTCTTGTTGGAGTGTCGAGTATGATAATCCTTTTTCATTAGCAATCATTAAAGACGGTAAAAATAGGAAAGGTGAAAAGCTCTTTGCAGTATCGCCTCTAAAAAACATTGTAATTCCTGTAGAAATTATATCTCAGCATTATGTCGATCCAGAGGGAAAGAGAGTGCGCTCATGAATAAAATATCACCATTAGCTAATACACACAAAATAGGACTATACGGTAACTACGAAGCCAAACATGAAACTGATTTACTTTCCATTAGAGAAATTTCAAATATAAAAATTTTCCAGCTCTCTAAATACAAAATGAGTAATATGGATTTAAGTAATTTGTTTTTGGAAGGACATAAGTTTCCAACTAAAGGAGGGTCATCCTCAGGCAATAATAGCTTAAGAATTCAATGGCAGGCACCAAATATTTGGATAATTATTTCTGAAAATAAAAATATTTCACATGAAATAGAAAAACAATGCCCAGGTAGTGATTTTGCAATTACTGATCTTTCGCACTCTAGAGCAATTATAGAAGTTAAAGGAAATGATGCTCTAAATGTGATTAAGAAAGGATCCCCACTTAATTTAAATAATTTTGTTAAAAATAATTGTGCAAATTCTGTTTATCATGGCATTACAATTTCTGTAGATATGATTGACGATGATCCTATAACGCTTAATATTATGGCTTCAAGAAGTTTTGCTGGTTCATTTTATCATGCTATAACCGATGCTTCTCTAGAGTTTGGTTTTAAAACTATTTAAGCTCTCTTATTTTATCGACAAGTTCTTTATTGATTGGCCGAGGCTCTTGGGACTCTCGATTTTTGTGTCGTCTTTGACCTGGCAGGCGAACACCTTCTAATGAGAGCATTTGCTTGAAGAATTCTTCAGAATGATCGGCCCAATTTTTTCCAGCTATCAGTTCAGGAGACATGGCCATAATAAACTCCCCACCTCTTGCTGGTCCTCCGTCATTATTATCTTCAACTTTAGCTTCAAAGCTAAACAGATCTCCAACCATTCCAGCAGCAAGCAATTCAATCATCATGGAAATGGCTGACCCTTTATATCCACCAAAAGGAAGAAGCATTCCACCGTCAACAATTTCAGCAGGGCTACTTGTCAACTCTCCTTCTTTATTCAATCCAGTTCCCATTGGCACTTTATGTCCATCTCTCATTGCAACCTGAACTTCACCCATGGCCATAGATGCCGTTGCCATATCATAAACGACAGGAGTTTTTCCAGGTCTTGGCCAAGCAAATGAGATTGGATTTGTTCCAAATAAAGGTTTTTTTGCCCCAGCGGGTGCAACACTTGGTTTATATGCTGTACATGCAATTCCAACAAGATCTTCTTCAGCTAAAGCTTCTGTTTCTGGCCACAGAGCCGCAAAGTGATGTGTATTAGTAATTGTTAAAACACCAATTCCATGTTTTTTCGTAATCTCGATTAAAGCTGGAATACCAACATTTATAGCAACAGGAGCAAAACCATAATCACCATCCACTCGAATAGCATTTTGAGTTAAGTTATTTATCGTTGGATTAGCATTTCCATTTACTTTTTTACTTTTTAAAGATTTAACATAACCAGGCATTCTAAATAATCCATGAGATGCAGACCCATCTCTTTCTGCAGTGCAAACAGTATTGGCTACAGCATTAGAACTTGTTTCATCGCAGCCATTATTTTCAAGAACTTCTCTGGCAAGATCGTAAATTTCTTTTAATGATAGATCAATTGTAGCCATATAATTTCAATTCAGTGTATTGTATAAATACATTTAGCGCAAAGAAAGATGATGCTCTCAATCAATAATGAGTAAGTATACTATCTAATTAAAGCTGTCCTTCTAAAACAGACTTTATAGTATCCCCAATAACTGACGGGTTTTTTGATATAGTAACACCGGACTCTTTTAAGAGTTCAACTTTTTCAACTGCACTTTCTCCGTATGCTGAAACAATAGCACCAGCGTGACCCATCACTCTACCTTTTGGTGCGGTTAGTCCTGCAATATATGCGACTACTGGTTTTTTCATATTTTCTTTTGCAAATTTACCTGCATCTACTTCTTGAGGTCCACCAATTTCTCCAATCATTAATATAATATCTGTATCAGGATCTTCTTCAAACCGAGCTAGTACATCCCTGAACGAACTTCCATTAATCGGATCTCCGCCAATGCCTACGCTAGTTGAAACACCAATATCTAGCTCTTTCATTTGTGACGCAGCCTCATAGCCCAATGTTCCCGATCTCCCAACAATGCCAACGCTTCCTTTTTTATAAATATGTCCTGGCATTATACCCAGCATTGATTTGCCAGGGCTAATTATACCAGCGCAGTTAGGTCCAATCATCGTCATTTTTTCAGATTTAGCATATCTTCGCATATACCTCTTCACTTTAATCATGTCGTGAGAGGGTATTCCGTCAGTTATCGCAACACACACTTTGATACCTGCATCAGCTGCTTCCATAGCAGAGTCCGCAGCATAACTTGGTGGAACAAATAAGATACTTGCTTCAGCATCTGTTTCTTTTACTGCATCTTTAACGGTATTGAAAACAGGAAGGCCAAGATGTGTTGATCCCCCTTTGCCAGGAGTAACACCTCCAACAACGTTAGATCCGTAATCAATCATTTCTTGCGCATGAAAACTTCCTATTTTACCAGTGAAGCCCTGGACAATTATTTTAGTATTTTCATCAATCAATATAGACATTATTTTACTTCAATCTTTTTTAACGCCTCAACAGCCTTAGAAGCAGCTTCTTTAAGAGAATGGGCTTCAATGTAATTAATATTGCTTTCTTTCAAAATCTTATTTCCCTTTTCAACATTTGTGCCAGCTAACCTAATTACAAGCGGCATGTCTATTTTAATTGTTTGAAGTGCTTGAACTATTCCCTCAGCAACCCAATCACATCGGTTAATGCCAGCAAATATATTGACTAAAATAACTTTTACTTTTTCATCAGATGAAACAAGCTTGAAAGCTTTTACAATTTTTTCTGGCGTTGCTCCCCCTCCAATATCAAGGAAGTTTGCTGGCTCTCCTCCAGCGGACTTAATCATATCCATTGACGCCATTGCCAATCCAGCGCCGTTAATAATATTTCCTATATTCCCATCAAGTCCTACGTAATTTAGACCTCTATCACTTGCATATACCTCACTTGGGTTTTCTTGAGATTTATCTCTTAATTCAGAAACATCATTTCTTCTAAACAATGCATTATTATCAAAACTCATTTTGCAATCCAAAGCTAGGACATGTTTATCTTTCGTGATGACCAAAGGGTTAACTTCTACCATAGTTGCATCTAGTTCACTGAAAGCTCTATAACAACCCTCAATAACCTCAGCGGTTCTCGAGATAAGACCTGTTTCAATACCAAGGTTAAATGCGATCTCCCTTGCTTGAAATTCCTGAATCCCAACAGCAGCTTCTATTTTTGACCTGATTATTGTTTCAGGTTTTTTATTTGATATTTCTTCAACACTCATTCCACCTTCAGTGGACGCCACAACCATAATACATTCAGAGCCTCTATCAAAAACAAGACCTAAATAAAGTTCTCTTTCTATATCAGAGGCTTCCTCTATATAAACTCTATTGATAATTTTCCCTGATGGACCTGTTTGATTGGTGACCAGTTTTTTTCCAAGTAGCTTATCTGCAGCACGTGCAACTTCTAAAGCATCGTTGCAAATAATTATCCCGCCAGCTTTACCTCTTGCGCCTGAATGAACCTGTGCCTTTACAACCCAACACGAACCACCAATTTCTTTTGCCTTATATTCTGCATTTTCAGGACTATAGGCAATACCTCCCCTTGGGATTCCAATTCCAAAGTCAGATAAAATTTTTTTTGCTTGGTATTCATGTATATCCATCTTATCCCCTCAAAAAATTCTACTATAATAAAAAAGTAATGTCCTGAGATTAATATTATTTTATTTATTACCCTCCAATTGCAATCCCTTCTCTTCGAGGATCTGATCCCCCCTCAAGATTATCGCCGATATATATGGTATTTATTCCTGAAAAGTATTTTTTTAATTGTGTTTCGTAGCCCATTGATGAAAGCGCTTCTTTTAGAGTGTTAGCATTTGGACCATCTTCAATGTCATATCTACCCCATCGATTAATTGCATGAGGTAAAGATACAGATTGTTGTACATTCATATCCCAATCAATAAGAGAAATAAGAGAGGTTGCAACGAACCCAATAATGTTACTCCCTCCTGGAGATCCGGTAATGTATATTGGCTTTCCTTCCTTCAGAACAATTGTTGGCGACATAGAAGATCGTGGACGTTTACCTGGTTCTAGTCTATTGGAAATTAATTTCCCATCAATTTCATCGCGAAAAGAAAAATCTGTAAGTTGGTTGTTTAATAGAAACCCACTTTCCGTTAACAATCTTGATCCAAAAGCATTTTCTATTGAAGAAGTCATAGACAATGCGTTCCCATATTTATCATAAATTGATATATGAGTTGTTGATTGTAGCTCAAGTGAATTATCATCTGAATATTTGTATGTAAATTCCTTAGAAGGATTTCCAGCCTCAATATTTTCTGTTCTTGTTCCTAATTCTATTTTCTTAGATCTTTTTTTTAAATATTCATGATCAAGTAAACCTTTCATGGGAACATCAACAAAATCACTGTCTGCTAAATATCTATCTCGATCAGCAAATGCTAACCGGCTTGCATCACCAATCACCTGCCATGATATAGGATCTTCATAGCCAAGTGATTTTAAGTTAAATTCCTCAAGGATTTTTAAAATTTGTGCTACTGCGACACCCCCTGATGAGGGCGGCCCCATACCACAAACATTATGTTCTCTATAACTTATACAGACTGGATCGCGTTCTATTACGTTATAATTTTCTAAATCACTTTTCTCTAGAAACCCAGGATTTTCAGAATAGTTTTGAACTGTATTTACAATGTCATCAGCAATTTCCCCCTTATAGAAATCTTCAATACCATCTGTAGAAATTTTTTTGAGTGTTTCAGCATAAGCTCTATTCGTTACTATTTGTTTATATTTAAGATTATTTCCATCAGGTAAAAAGTATTTAGATGTTTGACTACTTTTTTTTAATCTATCCGAGTCTCTTTCAATTGATGACGCCAACTTTTTAGACACGGGGAAGCCATTTTCCCCAAGATTTATTGCAGTGGTAAATAGATTTGACCACTTAATTTTTCCCCATTTTTCATGTGCTTTAAACATTAATGCAGGCGTACCCGGTGTTCCTACAGAAAGACCGCCAATTACAGCATTAAAGAATTTCTTAGTCTCTCCACTTTCGTTTTGAAACTGAGTTGTATATGAAGTTCTTGGTGCAGTTTCTCGTCCATCTAATGTGGTAACTTTATTAGTTTTATTGTCGTACCAAATTAAGAAACTTCCACCACCAAGGCCAGAAGACTCTGGCTCTACTAACCCTAAAACCGATTGTGCAGCAATCATTGCATCTGCGGCTGTTCCGCCTTCCTCAAGAATTTTAGCTCCTGCTGCAGAAGCGAAAGAATTAGCCGTCACAATCATCCAGTCTTTCCCTAAAACTGGAACCACATCTTTTTTGGCCTGCATTGAAGAATTTATTTGTTCAGTATTTAAATCCTCATAATCAATAATAAACGTTTCTGGGCTAATTAGATCAGAGAGATCCTCAGCGTGAGAATTTTGGATTAGTAAGAAAGTTAATAAAATAAGAGAAAGTAGTTTTTTCATTTTATTCTCTATAGTTAATAGTTTTATTCATGTTTTAAATCCTGACACCAATCATATTTTTGTTTGCGATTATAAACAACGCCTAGCTTGTTTTCGACAATCTTACTTGATGCATCTTCACCATCAATTATTAAATATGATAATATTCTTCCAAAATAATCTTCCAGGTATTCGGTTTTAAATTCAATTGTTGATGCATTTGCAATAAGATCATTTAGGTAATCTCGTGCTTTTAAGCCTAGTTTTAGTTCAGCATTGCATTTCGGCTTGGATATTTCAGGGGTATCTAATTCAAGTAATCTAATTTTTTTCTTCATGCCATTGATTGTGACGTAGCAAGTATCTCCATCATAACAGAATTGATCGTTATACTGTCGAAGACTGATTTCAGCTTGAACAGTTGTAATCATGCTAACAAATATAACGAGAAAATATTTCATCTTCATAACTATAAATCTTGTTTTTATATGACAAACCCATTAGAAGACAATCAATATTATTTTATCACTCATCAATGACATCAAAACTAAGAAACATCGCAATTATTGCTCACGTGGATCATGGCAAAACTACTTTGATTGACTCTTTAATGAAACAAACAGGTATGTTTCGTGAAAATCAGAACGTAGATGAACGTTTAATGGACTCCGGTGATCTCGAAAAGGAAAGAGGGATTACAATTTTAGCCAAACCAACTTCTATTGTTTGGAAAGATGTCCGTATTAACATTATTGACACTCCTGGGCATGCTGATTTTGGAGGTGAAGTGGAACGAGTTCTTGGAATGGCTGATGGTGTTATAATATTAGCAGATGCTGCCGAAGGACCAATGCCACAAACAAAGTTTGTTTTAGGTAAAGCCCTTGCCCAGAATTTAAGACCAATTGTTGTGATTAATAAAGTTGATAGACATGATGCTAGATCTGAAGAGGTTGTAAATGAGGTTTTTGATTTATTTGTTGCTTTAGACGCAAGTGAAGAACAATTAGATTTTCCAATTTTGTATGCAGCAGGAAGAGAAGGCTGGTGCGTTGAAAATTTAGAAGATCCTCGAGAAAATTTACATCCATTATTAGATCTAATATTAAACCACGTTGAAGAACCACAAGTAGACTTATTAAAACCTTTTGCAATGTTAGCAACTTTACTTGATGCAGATCCTTACTTGGGCCGGTGTCTTATTGGACGAGTAATAAATGGGTCAGCAAAAGTAAATGACCAAGTAAAATCTATTAATCTTAGTGGATCTCAAATAGAAACGGGGCGATTAACAAAACTATTTACCTTCAGAGGGGCTGATAGGGTGCCAGTTGATCAGGTAACAGCTGGAGATATAATATGTATAGCTGGTCTAGCTGTAACATCAGTTGCAGATACAATATGTAATCCTGAAGTTACAGAACCACTTATTTCAACACCTATTGATCCTCCCACAATGTCAGTAACTATTACAGTTAATGACTCTCCATTTGCCGGTACAGATGGAAATAGAGTAACCTCAACTTTAATTCGTGAAAGACTCTTAGCTGAAGCTGAAACCAACGTTGCGATTACTTTTGAAGAGAATGATCAGAAGGATGCTTTTGAAATCGGTGGGCGAGGTGAGCTACAAATTGGTGTCTTAATAGAACAAATGAGAAGAGAAGGATTTGAATTATCAGTTTCACGTCCACGTGTTCTTTATAAAGTTAGTGAAAATGGGGCAAGAACTGAGCCTATTGAAGAAGTTATCATTGATGTTGATGATGAATATACAAGTACCGTTGTTGATGGAATGAATCAGAGAAAAGCTGAAATGCAAGACATGCGATCATCTGGAGCAGGCAAGACGAGACTAACTTTCTTAGCTCCATCAAGGGGCTTAATAGGATACCAAAACAAATTTTTAACAGATACTAAAGGAACAGGAGTTATAAACAGACTCTTCAATAAATATGATAATTACAAAGGAAGTATTGTTGGAAGAAAATATGGCGCATTAATATCAACTGATACTGGCAGTGCCGCAGCGTATGCAATTTTCAATCTTCAAGACCGTGGGACAATGTTTATTGGTCACCAATCAAAAGTATATGGTGGAATGGTTGTTGGTGAGCACAGTCGAGATAATGATCTTGAAATAAATGTTCTAAAAGGAAAGCAGCTTACAAATGTAAGAGCTTCTGGAACAGATGAAGCGGTAAAATTAACACCACCACGACGAATGTCTCTTGAAGAAATGATGGCTTATATAAATGAAGATGAATTATTAGAGGTTACCCCAAGTAATTTAAGACTCAGAAAACGTTATCTTTCAGCTATTGACCGAAAAAAATATCGGAAATCAAAATCTTAATTAATAGCTTTTTATGAGGAGAAACTCAGTGTCATTAATTAATTGCTTTTTTTTGAGCAATTCTTATTCTTTACTAATTAATATTAAATTCAGCAAAAGTTATTGTACGTAAGGGTTAAAATATATGAGTAGAGTAAATTGGTTAATCTTGATAGCAGTAACTTTGTCTTTAATTTTCATTGGAGGATATATTTACTTAAAGCCATTGTTTAAGCCGCTCTTGGTAATGACAGATCAGCCATTGATGACGAAAGAAGATGTAGAAAAAGCTAGAGCTTTGGCGGCTCAACAAAATGAAGATGCTTTTTTACAATGGGAATTTCAAAAAGAGAAATATAAGAAAAAGCATGAGTTAAAAAATGTGTACTTTGGGGATTTGCATGTTCACTCTAGCCTTTCCTTTGATGCTTACATATTCAATACACGGCTTGATGTTGATGAGTCTTATGAGTTTGCGAAAGGTATGCCATTTAAAAATATGTATGGTGAAACAATGCAAATATCAAGACCACTAGATTTTGCAGCAGTAACTGATCATGCTGAGACCTTTGGAATACATGAGAGTTGTAGTGATCCTGATATCACAGAAGAGTCAGTTTATACGTGTCAGCGATTAGAAACTCCAAGTTTTAAATTCTTTGCTGAGCTGCGGGAAACTGCAGTAAAAAGACCTCCTGTCAGTTTTTTAACTGAGGCAATCAATGATAAAGAGAAAGAAGAAAAATTTATAAAGTCTACTTGGAATAAAATTATCAATGCAGCTGAAAGACATAACGATCCTGGAAAATTTACAACATTTATTGCATATGAATATTCACCAGTTTTACCAGATGGGGGCTACAATCATCGGAATGTTATTTTTAAAAATAATACAGTGCCTGATAGGGTATTTTCACTTTTTGATGCTCACACAGCCATAGATTTATGGGAAAAATTATTGGCAAATTGCAATTATCCATGTGAGTTCATGACCATACCTCATAATAGTAATAGATCTTGGGGCGTTACTTTTGCCGATAAGACGATTGATGGCGCTGAGTATACTGAAGCAAACTGGGCAATGAGAGATAAGGTTGAACCACTGGTTGAAATGTTTCAAATTAAAGGAAATTCAGAGTGCAGTACTTTCTTTGGAAGCACAGATGAAGAATGTAATATTGAACAAATTTATCCTAAATGTGAAAAAGAAGGAGATACTCTATGTATTCAACCTACTTCAATGGTAAGAGATGCCTTAAAACGAGGTATAGAACTTGAGACAGATTTAGGTTTTAACCCGTTAGATTTAGGAGTGATTGGAAGCTCAGATACTCATAATGCAAACCCTGGAGATACGGAAGAATGGGATTTTAAAGGTGAAAGTAGTGTTGTTGGCCCTGCGTTTGCACGGACTGATGCGCATGCATTTATTCCTCGATTTGTAAATAATCCTGGAGGACTTGCTGCAATCTGGGCTAAAGAAAATAATCGTGATGAACTTTTTGAAGCCATGCAAAATAAAGAAGTATATGCAACTACAGGGACACGAATTGAACTAAGATTTTTTGGAGGGTTCGACTACAACGAAAGCATTCTGTCAGCATCAGACCCCTTAACTTCCGCTTACAATGATGGCAATCCTATGGGAAGTACAATAAAGCATAATGAAGGTAAAAATATTTCATTCTATATTACTGCAAAAAAGGATCCAATTGATGCGCCTTTAGATAAAATACAGGTGATCAAGGGTTGGATTGAAAACGGTGAAGCAATGGAAGAAGTGATGGATGTTGTTTGCAGTGAAAACAGGAAAATTAATAACAAATCTATGCGATGTGAAACTTTAAAAGTAGATGTTGATTTAACAACATGCAAGATTGACCAAGACCGGGGCGCAGACGAGCTTAAAGTTTTGTGGACAGATCCAAATTATAAGCCAGAACAGAATGCCTTCTATTATGCTCGAGTATTGCAAAACCCAACTTGTAGATGGACTACATATGACAATATCAGAGCAGGCCGCAAACCCCCTAAAGAGTATAGTGCCACCATGACTGAAATGGCATGGTCATCTCCTATTTGGATTCGTGATTAAAAGATAAAAGTTAAGATGTAGTCGTTTACGTTTTTGTACCATAGCCCTTAGATATCACTATGGCTACACCAACGATGCATGCAATTAAAAATCCCACAAGCGACACTACACTTATAAAAATATTAATATCTGAAGCGCCATAAAATGACCATCGCATGCCATTTATAAGGTACACCACAGGGTTAAAGTATGAAACTTTTTGCCAAAACTCAGGCAACATTTCGATCGTATATAAACTACCCCCTAAAAAAACTAATGGAGTAATAATTATTAAAGGAACAACTTGGAGTTGTTCAAAGTTATTGCTGAGCAGTCCAATTAAAAAACCGAACAAACTAAATGTAAGACAAGTTAAAATTAGGAGAAAAAGCATCAACAAGGGATATTGAATTTTTAGTTCAACAAAAAAACTAGCAGTAAGTAAAATTATTATACCAACAATTAGAGACTTAGTTGCACTAGCTCCAACAAATCCAACAATGATTTCAAAAGATGATACTGGCGCGGCCAATACTTCATAAATTGACCC
>ERZ802822.2010-NODE-2010-length-11708-cov-6.345972_pt1 | contig 11708 bp, 16 predicted proteins | sample MGYA00345649_ERZ802822 | MGnify/ENA primary metagenome ERZ802822 (study PRJEB30503, sample SAMEA104212359) | marine metagenome | biome: Westerlies Biome; feature: [SRF] surface water layer (ENVO:00010504) within the epipelagic zone...; material: water... | reverse complement strand
AAATTCACTTCCAGGCATGGCATATTTGTATATTATTTCACCATCAGGAGGAATTTTACAAGGAGATAGATACAAGACAGATATTATTTTAAAAAATAATTCAACATGTCACATTACTACTCAAGGTGCAACCAGAATCTATAGTATGAATTCAAATTCTGCATCACAAATGGTCAATATTACATTAGATGAAAATTGTTATTTGGAATATATTCCTGATCAAATTATTCCATATCAAAATTCTAGATATTATCAAAAAGTAAATTTGAATATTCATGATAATGCAACTCTGATTTATTCAGAAGTTTTAACGCCTGGAAGAATTGCAATGAATGAAAATTTTGATTATGATATTTGTTATCTAAGAACATATTGTAAAAATCAAAATAATAAATTTCGATGTTTAGAAAATATGAAAATAGAACCAAAAGAAAATAATATGAAAATTAAAGGAATTTTAGGAAAATACGATATTGTTGGAACAGTGTATATTTTAACAAAGAAAGAAAAATTACAAAAACTTGAAAAAATGATTAATGAAAAAATAGAATTCATTACATCAGGAACATCAATTTTACCTAATGAATCTGGAATAATTGTAAAAATTTTAAGTAATAGTACAAAAGAAATTTATGAAATTGTAAAAATTACTAGAAAAGAAATTCTTGGTGCAGATTTTACTAAAATAAGAAAAAATTAATTATTGATAAAAATCAGGTTCTTGATCTTTTTTCTGTTTTGGAAGATCTTCCATTACAGCTTGCACAACTTCATTGTGATTATACGTCAAATGTCTTAGAAATTTAGCAGATACATCTATTCTTGTTTTTTCATCACCAAAAATCATTTCAGGACTGCTTAATTCATTCATCATTTCTTTGCATTCTTTACAAGGTTCAAAATCTAGTAAAAGTTTCATATTTTATCTCATTTTCCTCAGTATTTAGACTATTTTATGGCTTGAGGTATAGGTGCTTCCTTTTTTTGAGGTCTTATCTTATCGACAGCATCAATCAAATCTTGTTGTGTAATTTTAATTTCCTTGATGTTTTGAGATTTACCAGCAACATATCTTTTCAATGCAACTAAGGCAGCTCTATTGGTAATTGCAGCTATTTCTGCACCACTAAATCCATTTGTAATTTCAACTAATTTTTTGATATCTACATTATTTTCAAGTGGTTTCTTTTTGGTGTGAATTTCAAAAATATGCTTTCTTGCCTTAGAATCAGGATTTCCTATTTCAATAATTCTATCAAATCTTCCTGGTCGTAAAAGTGCTTCATCAACTATATCCAATCGATTTGTTGCTCCAATAATTAACACGTTGTGTAATTCCTCTAATCCATCTATTTCAGTAAGAATTTGTGAAACAATATTTTCTGTTACATGTGAATCAGAACTTCCACTACCTCTTCTTGGAACAAGTGCATCAACTTCATCTAAAAATATTATACATGGTGCTGCCTGTCGTGCTTTTCTAAAAATTTCTCTAACTCCTTTTTCAGATTCACCTACCCATTTTGATAATAATTCAGGTCCTTTGATACTAATGAAATTAGATTCAGTCATTTTTGCAAGTGCTTTTGCAATCAAAGTCTTACCAGTTCCTGGAGGACCATAAAGTAAAACGCCTTTTGGAGCTTCTACATCAACATAGTCATATGCTTCTTTATGTTTAACAGGCCATTCAACAGCTTCACGTAATTCATCCTTTAATTCATCAAGACCTCCAACATCATCCCAATTTACATCAGGAATTTGAACCTGAACTTCTCTTAGTGCACTTGGTCTAACTTCTTTTAGTGCTTCTCGAAAATCATCGTTACTAATTTCAATTTTTTGAAGAATTTCTGAAGAAATTTTATCTTCTTCAAGATCAATCTCTGGAAGAATTCTACGTAATGATCTCATTGCTGCTTCTTTTGATAAAATTTCTAAATCAGCCCCAACAAATCCATGAGTTGTTTTTGCAATTTGTTTTAGATTGACTTTTTCATTAATTGGCATTCCACGTGTATGAATTGAAAGAATATCTAATCTGCCATCATCATCAGGAATTCCAATTTCAATTTCTCTATCAAATCTTCCTGGTCGTCTTAATGCTGGATCAATAGAATCAGGTCTGTTAGTAGCTGCTATCACTACAACTCTACCTCTAGATTTCATACCATCCATCAACGTCAATAATTGAGATACTATTCTTTTCTCTAGTTCTCCTGAAACCTCATCTCTTTTTGGAGCAATCGAGTCTATTTCATCAATGAAAATAATGCTAGGAGAATTTTCTTCACCTTGGGTAAAAATTTCTCTAATTTTTTCCTCACTTTCTCCATAATGTTTACCCATAATCTCAGGACCACTCAGAGAAATAAAATGAGCATTTGTTTCTCCAGCTACTGCTTTTGCAATCAAAGTCTTACCAGTTCCTGGAGGACCATAAAGTAAAACGCCTTTTGGAGCTTCTACACCTATTTTATCAAATAATTCAGGATGACGCATTGGTAATTCTACCATTTCACGAATTTTTTGAACTTCATTTTTTAGACCTCCTAATTCATCATATGTAATTCTTGGAACAGAAGAATCAACGGCTTTAGTTAATGAACCAAGTGTGAATATAGTATTTTCAGTAACAATTACTGGTTTTGATGGTTTTGTATTTGTTATAACAAATTGAACTTTACTTCCCATTTGTGTATTAAGAGATATTGAATCTCCATTAGAAAATACATGATTAAGATAATTGTATATCATATATTCTTGTAATCCATCTATTGTAATTTTTTCCGTTGGAGATAAAGTAATTTCTTCTGCATTTGCAGCTTCAACTGATTTAATAGATATTTTATCATCTAATCCTGCACCAATATTTTGTCTAGTAATACCATCAATTTTGATTAAACTAGCACCGTATTCTTCTGGTGATGCTGGCCAAAGTTTAACATATGTTTTTTTATTGTAAGTTAATTCTAGTATTTGACCAATATTCCAATTTTGTTCTTCGATTATTTTTGGATCAATAATTGCTCTACCTTTACCAACATGTTGTTGTGGAATTTCATTTATTTTTAAAATTATTTTATTCATAATAAAATCTCAAAAAAATAAGAGGGGGGTTATTCAACCTCCACTTTTTTACCAGTTTGTTTTTCTAAAACTAGTTTGAAAACCAATTGCAAGATTCCATTTTTGTAAGTAGCTTTTGCAGAATTTTCATCAACTTTATGTTGAAGTGGGACTTTACAATGATATTTTTTATCATCATGTTCTGCAGTTATATTTACAACATTTTTGTCAACTAAAATTTTGACATCAGTTTTCTCAACTCCTGGCATTTCAGCTATGAGTTTTACTACTTTCTCTTTTTCATCTACAATTGTATCAACAATTGCTTCTCTGGCATTAGAAACAGGGAGACGATCTGGTTTTGCGTTTCCAAATTCTTGCACAGAAGGTTTTCCATCTGAACCAATGGTCATTGTATAACCATAAAAAATTGGGCCAGAATTGGAATTACCGTTGAATTCTTCAATCATGTCATTTGTATCAAAAAATGAATTAGACATTTTTTTGAAGATTCTATCAATTTCGGTATCAAAGAAACTTGTCATATTTATCTACATAATGTAATATGTATTACATTATATAAATATATGGAATTAATATCAATATTATTACATAATCCTATTATATCTGACATAATATAATAAAATTTATGAGATCAGTGATGTCTGTTCCAGAAGTTGTAAGAGAAGTCATTACCAGAAATAGATCAATTTATGATTGCATGAAGATGGATTTGATAAATTATACTGCATTAGCAGTAAAGATTCAACCAGAAATAGAAAAAATTTTAGGAAATTCTGTTAATCTAAACACAGTTGTTGTTGCAATCAAAAGATATGCCGATTCATTTGAAACTAAAGAAGAAATGAAAGAAGAATCAGTTTTGAAAAATGCAAGATTAGCTTTAACTGGTGGAATAATGGATGTTAGATTTTCTGTAAAGGATTCAAATGAAATGGATCCTATGTCAATATTAGACAAATTTTCAAAGGTAACAAATGATTATGAGTTTTTTAGATTATCTGATTCATTTAGATTCCTTACTGAAGATATGGATGATATTAGACAAATTTTCAATAGTGTTTCAGAAAGAGAAGATATGTTTAGTACTGGACTAGCAAAAATTAGAATTTCAATTCCAAGTTCTCAAAATCAGTCTGATGTAGTATCTTATGTTGCAGAGGTATTGCATGCAAATGGTGTAGAATTAGTTAATGCATTTTTCAGTCAAGATAACATTACAATTATTCTAAATGAAAAAGATTCATCAAGGGCATATGAAATTTTACATTCAGATATTATGAGAAAATAAAACTAGTGCCATTTCTTAAATTTGAATTAACATCCTTTAATTATTCAACATACGAAAGTCAGTAATTGGTAAAAAATAAGAAAAAAATTGTCATTTTAGGAAGTGGATTTGCAGCTGTAGAATGTGCAAAAAAATTAGAAAAAGAATTTGGAAATGATCCTGAAGTAGAATTGACAATGGTGGGTGAAGATAATTTTCTCTTATTTACCCCAATGCTACCTCAAGTAGCCTCAGGTATGATTGAAACTAGGCACATAGTTTTCCCAATTCGAACAATATGTAAAAAAACAAAATTCTATGAAGGTCGAATAAAGAATATTGATCCACATGGAAAATTAGTAACATTATGGGGTACTAGGGAAAAAAGAAGTATTTCAATAAATTATGATTTTTTAGTAGTTGCACTTGGTAGTGAAACCAATTTTTTTGGTATGGCTGATGTTGAAAAAAATGCATATACAATGAAGACACTCAATGATGCAATATTATTACGAAATAGAGTTATTGATATGCTTGAACAAGCAGAAAATGAAACTGACCCAATCTTAAGAAAAGGTATGTTAAATTTTGTAGTAGTTGGTGGAGGTTATGCAGGAATTGAAACTGCTGGAGAATTATTGGATTTACTTTTTGATGCAACAAAACATTATCCAACAATCCAAAAAGAGGATGTTAAAGTAATTGTATTAGAAGCAATGGGAGAAATTTTGGGTGGAGCAAATAAAAAATTAGCAAATTTTGCAAAAGAACAATTAACAAAAAGAGGAATGAACATTCAATTAAAAAAAGCAGTAACTAGTTTTGATGGAAATGAAGTAATGATTAAATCACTAGATGAAACACCAAAAGATTCTATAGATCAATCTGAAGTTAGTTCTATAATTACAAAAACGTTAATTTGGACTGCAGGAATTACTTCAGTTAGTACAATTAAAAGATCAATGTTTAAAACAGATAAAGGAAAAATTGTAGTCAATAAATTTTTGGAGCTTAAAGAATTCCCAGGAGTATTTGCAATTGGAGATTGTGCATTATTTGTAGACCCAATTACTAACAGACCATTACCACCTACTGCACAAATTGCAGAAGCACAAGCAAAATTAGCTGCTAAAAATTTAATTGCCATAATTAAAAATTCTGAAAAAGAAAAATTTGTTTATCAATCTAAAGGCCAGTTAGCTATAATTGGTAAAAGAACGGGTATTGCAACAATTCTTGGGATGAATATATCAGGATTTTTGGCATGGTTGATTTGGAGAAATGTGTATTTGTCAAAGGTACCAACATTTGATAAAAAAACACGCGTATTTTTGGATTGGATGATAGATTTGTTTTTTGATAGAGATGTTTCAAGACTGAATTATATCAAACGAGAAACTGAAAAAGAATACAAATTACTTGACGAAGTTGATGATCTTTGGTAAGAATTAATTTCTTTTTTTAATTCCAAAAATAATAATTGCTGGAATTCCTAGATACATTCCCAAATTCAATGCAATTACAGACAATCCTAGTCCGAGAACTTCGCTTTCAGATTCTGCATTTTCCATTAATGACAATGAACTAATCATTGGAGTAATTGTTAGCTTGACTGCTTCTTTGAAATATGGGTTTTCACGCTCATAATCAGCAATTGTAGGACTAAAGGAGTAATAGATATCGTTGAATGTGCTCATGAAAGCAGTTCCTGATTCTGTTTGTAACAATTGATTATCTCGTAATTCTCTGAGTTGTTGAACTTGTTGTGACATCTCAGAACCATATGTTGCTGTTGCAATTAGACAACCGCCGCCTTCTTCAGTAGATTGTTCATTTGAAACTACTTGTTCAGCTTGAGTTGTTTCATCATCAGACAAGATAACTGGTTCATTAATTGTAAATGATTCTTGTACACATACATCATATTCAGGTATACAAACTTCCAGAGTCCAAAGTCCATAAACTAAATTATTAGTAGGATCGATTTTATTATCCACAATGTATGCAGGTTTACTTGAATCTATAGTACCAGGATAATTTCCAGGTAAACCATCAGGTTTTGTAGTTTTAAATGTAATTTCAGTGGATGCAGGTGCATCACCAGTTACGCGATATCTAGTATAATCTGCATCTTCATAAATTTCTAAACTGTTAATTGTTAATGGAGATACTTCTTCCACATTTTCCTCAACTCCATATACTTCATCTACCATGATTGTTCCAATCATAGCAACTGCAATTATTCCAATAATCAATAATGATTTCATTTTATTTTCTAAGAATTACTTGTATTTAGATAGTCATTTTTGTGCCTAAATTGAAGAATTTAGGTGATTTACAACAAATTGATGTTTAAACAAATACAACTCAATTGCTTCTTGATTGATTTTGTCTTTCATGGTGATATTTTTTAATTTTTTAATTATTTTTGAATACATATTCAGACATTTTTTATGATCTTCATCTGCTTGAGACATCATATTTTTTGGAATTTTATCCATTGATTTGTAGTATGTAATAAGAAATGAGAGTTGTTGAATTCGGTCTAAAATTAAACTGATATTATCAAAAATAGTTTTCCCCTTTTTGTTTAGATTTATCGTGGCATCTGAATCTGTTTTCAATAAATTTGACTGAGTGGATAAATTCCTATAAAATAAACTCAAAATACCGTTAATTCCTTTCAAATAATTTTCAACTTGAGTATGAATTGTTAGATAATTTGTTGATTCAATAGAATATTGATGGGGTTTAGTTTTATCATTTATTAGAATAAACCCTAATGGTTCTGAATTTGTTTTAATATTATTTTTAATAATATCCATTAAATCCTCATCTGAGCATTTGAAAATATTTTTTATTTCATCAAATGTTGAAAAATTAACTTTTGTTAAATGTAGAAATATTTTTTTCTCAAGTTCTGGTTTTGTCATGCAAATACTTGAAAATCACCGGCTTTAAGGGACACAAAAATTATTATTAAAAATCTAAACTGGGAGTATTACTTTACCTTCAAATTTTTGTATATTGTCTTTTTCAAAAGCTTTCTCCAAATTTTCTTTTTGTAATTTAGTAACCCCTTGAACTATTGTTTTTGAAGATCCAGTACTATCAACTAATGCTAGAATATATCCACTATTATCAGTCAAGATAAAACCGGCAGATTCATCTACAAATGCATATAGATTTTCTTCGCCCACTGGTTTCCATACGTTAGATTTTGTATCAGTAAGTGCCAAAGCAGGCATTGCCTTGCCATCAGTTAATGTATTTAGATATTCTCGAGCTTCAGCAACTCGTTTTTGTCCTAGTTTTAGAGCCTGAAAATACTGCATATTCATCAAAATATTTGATTGATATAAAAACATCACAAAAGATAGTTATAGAAACCATGCCTCATATCGGTAATGCCGCTAACAAATCCTGTTATCATCAAACTAAATGAGATTACAACCTTTGTACAAGATAAATCAAAATTAACTGAGGAAGAAGTTGTGGAAATTAAAAAAATTTTCAAAGAATTAGTTAAAAATGGAGAAAGATATGATGTGGACGAAATTGAATTTTGGTTTGAAAATGAAGGAACTTGGAATGAAAAGGAATCACGTGTACGAATTACCAATCTATCAAGTTATGTGCAAGATAAACATCAACAAACAGCTCATCTAAGGATGGTTACTGATGATGATTGTAGCTGTGGAAATTAGATTTTTATTAAAATTCTTGAATTAATTAATTTTTTATCCGGATTAATTGATACATTCCCATTTGAAATGGTATAATTTTCCTTTAGGGTTTCATCTTCAGGTAAAAATTCATAGATAAATTCTCCTGATCTCACTTTGTCAAGTAATTGAGATTTGAAATCTTTTTCATCATCAAGATCAATTTGTTGTCTGCCCACAGTGATGACTCTTGGATAATAATCATATTCAAACTGGTCACAGATGTATTTTTTGATAACAGATTCATCTTTACTTGAATTAACCCACCATTTTGGTGATATGTCCATATAGAATTCTAATTCTTTCATTGGCACAAATACTAGCAATTTGTATTTAATTATAATTTGCCAATATGCTTAAGTTCATACAAAAATTATAGATTTATTGAATAATAGACGAGTTGGCTTATCATCAATTGTTGGTTCCATAATTCTTGGAATTATTGCACTAGGATTGGATGTTTTGCCTGAAGAAATGATATTTCCACTTTTGATAATTAGTGGTATTGGATTGATTGTAGGCATAGTTTTACTAAATTACAAAGTAAAACACTCCAAACGGGATAAAGGTAAATTCAAAAGAACAAATACCAAATCATGGGATACATAATTGATAAAATTGGATAATTCCAATAACAATTCAGACAGATATGAAACAATCTCAATTGAATCCAAAATTAGAGAAGGAGTTTTTCATAAAGTTGTTAAAAATTTGGATACGGGAAAAGCTGTTTCATGTTCTTGCAAATGTTGGAGTAAAGGAAACAAACCCTGTTTTGGTATGAAAACAGTAGGTTATTCTGAATCAAATTAAATTTTTAATTGTTCTAATAATCTACCAACAATTTTAGAATTTTCATTTCTTTCGTCCAATATCTCTTTAATTCTTTTTTCATTTTTTGTGGAATCTGTAATTATTTGAAAATATTCTTCGTCCAGATCATTGTTAGTTTGTAATCTTTTAATCACTTCAAACAAAATTCCAATAACTTGCTTTTGTGCATCAATTAATTCATCCTTTTCAGTTTCAGACATCTATTTTTCTTCAATAATCTTTGTAAATAATTCTTTTAATTTTTTATCGGTTATGCTTCTTTTGGCTGATTCTAAAAATGGCTCTATATCTTCCATAGTTTTACCGCTTTTTTGGTAAATTTTTGCTTGTAATGCCATTTCTAATCTATCTATTTGATGAACAAATAGAGATTCCTTTGAACTGTTATTTTGATATTCTTTCCAAATTTCAAGATACTGAGATTTTATTGTCTCAGGTAACTGGTTGATTATTTCATCAAATGCCTCATTTTCAATTTTCATCTTATTTTCTAGAGTCATTTGTTCAGGAGTAATGTCTCCAATTTTTGATTCTGCCAAATCGTGTAGTAATGTCATTTTAAGAATTTTTTCTGAATCATAATTTTCCAAATCTGAAATTATCATGGCCATTATTGCCATTGAATAGCTATGATCAGCCACCGATTCAGGATTTTTTATGGACAATTTATCTATCCATCCCTGTCTAGAAATTGTCTTAAGATTTGTAGAATCTTTTAAAAAATCTAAAATCATAATGTATTATTTAGAACAGTTTCTACTAATGAATTTTCATATTTTATTTTCGAATCACATAATAGTTAAGATAAATCAAGAAAATTATGAAAATATATACCAAAACTGGTGATGATGGAAATACCGGTTTACAAGGAGATTTTAGAATTGCCAAATCCCATCCACGTATTCTTGCATATGGAACAGTGGATGAAGCCAATGCTATGATTGGAGTTGTTTTAAGCAATGTACTAGATGATGATGTACGTGAAGTTTTGAATACGATTCAAAATGAATTATTTTTACTAGGTTCAGATTTATCCAATCAAAATCTCAATGATTTAAAAAACAGGATTTCATTGGACATGGTTGAAAAATTAGAAAAAATCATCGATAAATTTGAATTAGAATTACCTCCAATCACAAATTTCATTTTACCTGGCGGGAATGTTGGAGCTGCACAAATTCATCAAGTTAGAACCATTGTTCGTAGAGCAGAAACTCTGGTAGTTCAATTAAGTGATAAAGACGAAATTAATTCTAATTGCATCAAATACCTCAACAGATTATCAGATCTAATGTTTGTAATGGGTCGCTTAATCAATAAACGAAACGGTATTGAAGATATTATTTGGAAACCATAAAAAGACAAACTTTAATGCCTCATCTAAAGTATTTTTTTTAGTGCCGAGGTAGCTCAGCCTGGAAGAGCACTCGGCTGAAGACCGGGCTGTCGCTTGTTCAAATCATGCCCTCGGCACCATTTTACATCCAGGCAAATTTCTAATTATGATAGAATAACCTGCTCTTTTAGGCTCAATATGGAATAGTTTATGATCTTATGATTTGCAATATTTTAGGATGCAATACAGAATCTTATTTCCGAGTACTATATTCCCATTACAATAAATCCAAAACCCCTTTTGCAAAAGAGATCATGAGAGTATGTGAAAATCATGCCAAAATGATTGCAGATGATGATACAGAAATAAAAATTCAAGTGCTGCATTGAGGAAAATTGAGATCCGACTACAGGACAAGGATTATTTTGATTTTCTCAGTATTTCCATAAATGAAGAATTGTCAGTTGAAGAAAATTTAAAAAATATAATAAAATATCACTTAATAATTTATAGAAATAAAAAGAAAATAAAAAATAAAAAATTATTTCCTTAAAGATATTTTTTATGCATCTACTAAATTATAGAAATTTTTACCAGAGCTAGATTTTTCCATAATACATTTTACATGAAGTGTTTCTTTACCAGAATTAATATCATCACGAAGTTTCGGATTAGAAAATTTCTTGACAATAGCGACACGTGTAGTGTGAAATTTATTCATTTGATTACCATCAATTGAAAAAAATTCTTTCATGGTTAATTTAACACCTTTAGTGATTTCATCACCTTGGGCATAATGGGAATCTTCAATTTCAGTAATTGTGAAAGATTGACCATCAATTTTTGCCAATGATGCGGAATTGCTAACTACTTGATAATCTGCTAATTTTGCTATCTTATTCACCTCCCAACATAATAAAATGGAATCAAACAAAAATAAAGTAATTCAAAAGTAAAATATTGACTAATACATACTGTTTTTTCAATATTTTTATCAATACTCAAAAAACATCAAAAATAGTCAAAAACATAGAAAATAAATTTAACAGAAAAATTCGTCTAATATGATAAAAGAAGAAAAATTGAATGAGTGGATAAGTGAATTTCATCCAACAGTTGAAACTGAAATAATTGAAGTGTTACGAGCACGAGTCCAATACGCAATTTTAGATGAATTAAACTACATGGTTTCAAATGAAATTGGAACCGCAGATGAAGTCAAAAAGATCGTATTAGATGAGATTACAGAGATCACAAATGACTCAATTGAGCTAGATACTGAAGAAGATTGACGTAAAATAGGAGTAAAAACTACAAAATCTTTAAAAGCTACTCTATCGCAAGATTTTCGATATAATGGCTGAAAAAAAAGTTGTAAAGAAAACAACCACTAAAGCAAAGAAAACAACCACTAAAGCAAAGAAAACAACCACTAAAGCAAAGAAAACAACCA
>ERZ802822.2009-NODE-2009-length-11708-cov-11.608460_pt1 | contig 11708 bp, 23 predicted proteins | sample MGYA00345649_ERZ802822 | MGnify/ENA primary metagenome ERZ802822 (study PRJEB30503, sample SAMEA104212359) | marine metagenome | biome: Westerlies Biome; feature: [SRF] surface water layer (ENVO:00010504) within the epipelagic zone...; material: water... | reverse complement strand
TCCTGGGCAGGGGGTGTGGACGCGCTGATCCATTGCGCGGGGATTTTGCATCGCACGCCGCTGTTGTTTGAGGACGGGCAGGAGGCGGAGTTGGAGGAGCTGTGGCGGGTCAACGTGATGGGGCCCTGGTGGTTGACGCGATCGGCCTGGCCGCATCTCCGCTCCTGCGGCCATGGGCGGATCCAGGTGCTGGTTTCGATGAGCGGTAAACGGGTGAAAGGTCGGATGGCGGGGTACCCGGTGAGCAAGTTCGGCCTGATGGCGTTGTGTCAGTCCATGCGGAATGAAGGTTTTGATCACGGCATCCGGGTGACGGCGATCTGCCCGAGCTGGGTGAACACCGCCATGGCTCTGTCGGTGAGCTCCGTGCCTGCGGAATCCATGACGCAGCCAAGGGATCTCGCCTGCCTGATGGGACGTCTTCTGGAGCTCCCTGATGCGGCCGTGCCCTTTGAAATCGCGGTGAACTGTGCGCTTGAGACTTGATCGCGGGCTTTGGGTGGCTGACCACAACGGTTACCGGCGCTACCACTCATGCAGAAGATTCTTCGTCCATGTGCCTGTTCGCTGCAATCGGATTGCTGGCGCCACGGTTGATCCTGGTGCTGATGTGGCTGTTCAACAGCAGCTTTGTGCTGCAACCGTTCGCGGGCATGGCCGTTCCCAATCCCGTGCTGCCCATCGCTGGTCTGCTGTTGCTGCCCACTACAACCCTGGGCTTCTGCTGGGCCACGTCCTCCTTCGGTGGCGTGTCGTCTTTCAGCGGAATGCTGGTGGTGGCCATCGGCGTGATTATTGATCTCGGCCTGATCGGCAATGGCCGTGGTTTGGCCAAGCGCTGATCCTGATCTGCCCTTGATGACTGAACCCTGCGGCATCTGCCGCTTGCACCAAGATCCGCCGAGTCGCGAGCGGTATGAGATCAGCCGCACTGGGCTTTGGGTGCTCCGCCACCATCCGGACCCAGCTCCTTTACCGGGCTGGTTGCTGTTGGACAGTCGCCGCCATTGCGGTGGGCCGCTGGCCTTCGAACCCCGAGAGGCTGAATCCTGGGGGCTGGCCGTGCGCGACGCCAGTCAGCTGGTGCAGCAGATCACCGGCTGTGATCGCGTGTATGCCATTGCCTTTGGTGAGGGTGCTCCCCATCTGCACCTCCACCTGATTCCCCGATTTGCCGATGATTCAGCCACCAGCGCCTGGTTGGTGGCAGATCATTACCGGGCGGTGCAGGCCGGCGAGCGAGAGGCAGCCCCTGCAGCTCAGGTGCAGGGGCTGGTGGAACTGGCTCGCACGATCACCAGTTAGCGAAGCCGCCTCTATAGCGGGCATTGGCAAATCCGCCGCCGCCATTGCCCCAGCCCCCGCCCCGGGCATTGCCGAAGCCACCGCCTCCAGCCCCACCGTTAGCCCAGCCACGTCCGCGGCCGTTGCCCCAGGCAGCGATGTCTGGAAAGTTGTTCCGGGTTTGTTTCAGCAGGGGAGTCCAGCTGTCGTTGCTGCGGGCGGCTTCAATGCGTTGTTCGATGCTGTTGTTGGCTTTCTGAACGGTGTATGTCCCGGGTTCAGTGGCGCCAAAGCTGCTCCAGGTGCTGAGCAGAATCAGGGTTCCAAAGAGGGTGGTGGGTGCCATGGGTTTGGTTGGTTCGGTGTCTTGGGTGTCGCAGGACAATCAGTTGGCTTTGGTGTCGATCCCCGTCACGGTTGACAACACAGCGTTGTAGTAACTGGCGATGCTCTCCGCCGGCAGGCCCACGGCACTGTCTGGACCGATCCAGCGGTTGATGCGCGTGGTGCTGGTCTCGTCTGCGTCGATGTAGTTCTGCAGGAGCTGGGCGATGGCCACGTTGGCCTGGGCCAGCAACGCCTGGTTCTTGGGATTGACGACGCAAGCGACGGCCGATCTGCCGTAAGGACGCTCTGGAACGGCCTTGCTGCCAGGGACCTCACTGACATTCGCCTTCGCCCAGAGGGCACCGTTGGCGATGGCGTTCACCGTGCCCTGCTTGAGGGCATCAAGGGCAGCGGCTGGTGTGTCGAACTCCTTCAACTCGATTTCGGGCAATTGCTTTGCCACGACTGCGGCAGGGACGGAGTTTTTGATCACACCGATGCTTGTTCCATTCAGCGCATCAGGTGTCCCATCGTTGTCGTCGGTTGTCAGTAGACGGACCCCACCAATGGCAAAGGGCAGTGAGTAGCTCAGTTGCTTCGCACGATCCCAACTGAAGCCCACGCCACAGGCGATGTTGGCGGAACCATCCTTGAGAGCCTGACCAGCGGCTTCGATGCTGGTCACGTTGATGATCTCGGGTTTGGCATCGCCACCAAGTTCAGCCTGAATCACGCCGAGGACTTCATGGGCCAGTCCCTCCCACTGATCACCGTTCTTGGTGCTGTAGGGCAGTGCATCGTTCAAGGCCACGGCCTTAAGGGTGGTTATCTGCTCTGAGGTCGAGGCAGTCGCTTCAGTCTTTGATGTTGAAGCAGTTGAGCTCTGCTCTGGGGGCGAACAGGCGGTCAGCGCTGTCAGGGCAAGGAGCAGAGCGGTGGGGCGAAGCAGCATCAGTCGCATTGAGCAGCTGAGTTGATGAATCTTTAGCCACGCTGAAAGCGTTTGCGGGTGTTTTTGGAAACACGAAGGCTGCGCAGCCGTCCTATTGGCCACCCCAACTGGTGAAGATGGGCCAGCGTGGTGGCTTCGGCATCGAAGCAGCCCTCGCAGTAAGTGCTCTGAATGCCGATTTCCTTGAGGGTGAGCAGCAGCAGGCGCTCCTCCCGGCGGGTGCCGCGCCGGGCTTCCATCAGCTCAAAGCCCCGTTGCTGATGCTCGGTTGTGGAGGCTGAGAGGGTTTCGGTGTAGCCGATCAGAAGGGTCTGATCGATGGCTCGATAAGCGGTGTAAACGACGCCTTCCGGGTTGGCTTCCAGGGTCTGAACCCTTTCGCTCAGGGCGATCACGGCTTCCATGGTCGGGGCCTGCAGGGCCTTTTCAAACAGCTCGATGGAGCTTGTCATGGTCAAAGACCTCCAATGGCCAGTCGTTCGTCGCAGGCTCCCTCGTAAGCACGAATCGCTGCCGAAGGGATGGAGCCGTTGCTTTTCAGTTGCCGGATCGAGAGCTCCACGCACTGCAACACGACGCTGGTGAGTTCCCGGCCCTCGCACAGTGCCCAACTGCGCAGCAACACATGCAGGCTTGGCGGCACGGAGACCGTGAGCTTCACCTGGTTTTCCCGCGTCGCCGCTTTGATCATGGCCAGGGCCTGTCGAGCAGCTCAAGAGTAGCCCTGAAGGAACTCTAGGGCAACTTCAGGGTTGCTGTGCAGTGCATTTGCGGTTGCTAAACGGTTGCAACGGGGCGTCTCTCCGATTGCTCTGATCGATTGCTCCCCATCCTTTTCGCTGTGAAGACGCATCACAGATTGTTGATCGGCCCTATTGGTTCAGACATTGTGATCAGGATTACATGGGCCCTATGAACACACCGACCGGGACGTGGAGTAACAACCAACCTCCAGCCACATTCGAAAAGCTTTGGCGTGGACTAATTCTTGTTGGTGCGATTCACCTCGGCGGCATGCTTGTCAACGTTGTGTTTCAGATGCTTGGAAACCACAGCCTGGATGGCATCCCCGCCAAGTTCTTAGGCCTGTAATTGAGCAGAATTTATTGAAAGTGTGACGATCACAGGTGTTCCCATTACAGGATCACCTGTGATCGCTTGAACTCATCCGTCGCGATCAGGACATTTTCGCAAACAACTTTTTGTGGTAATCAACGACGTCCTGGCAGCCAATCACCGGCGTGAAGTCCATTTCAATTCCAAACTGAGCACGCCAGGGAGCAAAGTGCTCAAAGATCTGCGCGTCGCTCTCAGCTTTAAACAGCAAAGTCACGCGGCCTGCGCCGGGAGCGTGAACGCGAAAGAGCATTTCAAAGCCCTCGGCGTGATCGGCCTGAGCCATTTCTCCTGAGTCCCAGAGCTCACAAAAACTTTTGTAGGCAGCCAATTGGCTTTCAATATCAGGAAAGATGCAATCTGCTAGGTACATTTGCATGGCAAGAAGTCCAAATGAGGGACATCCAGTTGGTAGCCATCCCCACGGTTTGTACCTATGTAAGTGATCATGTCGTGACAAAAGAGTGACGCGATCATGCTGGTCATTGATGACTGCTCGTTCCACCGACAGGAAAAACAGACCACCAACTTGGCGGAAGAAGATGCGCCGGTCTCCCGATGCGGGCTAGATGCTCAATCCGAGATGTTAAGAGTAAGAGATGCAGGGGAAATCAAACCCCGCCATCGCTGACGGGGCGACGGTTCAATCAAAACCTTCAGCAGCCATGTTTGCTGTCGTAACCACCAGCAATGGCAGTGAGCGCGATGGCATCCAGTTCAACATCATCGAACTCGTCATCGACGTCGATGGTTTTGATCAGCTCCGATACCTCGGCTTGGGTGAGTTCCAGACCCTGTTCTGCAGCCAACGTAATGATGCTGTTAATACCTGCTTCTGGACTGGCAACAAACTGCTGATACAACTCAACCTTCTTCTCCTTTGGCATGGCGTCGGAGAGCTAATCAAGCGTTGGCCGTCGATTATCTATACTGACAATGTGCAGTTTTTAACTTTAGTTTTCCCTTTCTGGTTAGTCGTACAAGATCGACCTTGCACGTGCTCTTTTCTCCTTTAGGCGAGATTCTGTCCACTTCGCCGTTCTTGCAGACATAAGCCTTGACTTTCCGGTTATTCTTATATGTTCGGTAGCATTCGCTGACCGATTCAATGGTTATTCCATATCCATCATTCCAATTTATTTGGCTATTTAAGTAATTCTTGAATGATTGCGGGCTATCCACTGGGGAATGCCTGTGCTTGTCCCTCCGAAAGAACCAGTAGCAACGCCCATGATCAAGATCATTGCTGTTTTGATTAAATCTGCTTTGGTTCGCAAGGACATGGTTTAGATCATCGCAGACTCAGATTTAGCAACTGTAGGTTCTTTTGTCAGCTAGTTCTAGGCTGCCATATGTTGCGTGATTCGATCGATCTGACCTTTGAACGATCAGGATGCCTGGAGTGGGTGATTGCGTGTCTGCTCCACCAAAAAAACCTGAGTCTCACTCCCAGGTGCCACGCCACCATCCTGTTCCGCTTCATTTCGCTGATCAACGGATCCATCCAATCCAGCAGTAGCTCAGTCACGGCTGGTTCGCCTAGGTCTTGAATGCCGCCATACAGCCAGCGCTTGAAGGTGCCAGGGTCATTGGTTATAAGGAATAAACCAAATGCCTTCAAGATCATTATGAAGGCACATATACCAATGCTTGAGTCCCCTTAAATTTAATCAGATCTCTGCGCACCATTCAGACAACGGCTCTGTCACTGGTCCTGCAGAACACATGATGTCGTCATATCCCTCTTCGATATCTCCCATATAAACGAAACCCCTTTGCAAGCCATTTTTCTTCGTCATATTAAAAATCGAACGCCATGTGCTGTGATAACCTTCAGCTATCTCTTCGCTAAGGTCAATATCATCTCCCATTATTTCGCTCAAGTCAGCAACCACATTTGTCGCCTTAAACTTGCCCTTTTTTGCTTTGTAAAGCTTCTTGCTGTAACCGAGATCATCAGTGAAAAGAAGTTCATCGCTGTCATCTAGCAACCCGTCACGATTTGAATCTAAATAAAGACGCGATAATTTCATTGCTTTGTCTACCTCTACAAAGCCTGTTGCTTTGCGAGTAAAATCAATCACATTCTCGTCCTCATCGAATAGGAGGTGTTTTTCGCTTGTCCATTTCAAAATATTTTTGCCTGAACCTCGCTCAATGCGCTTGAATTTGCCAGAAAGTTGAAATGCCATACAAATCAATTGGATATATAGTTAAAACGTAGTGCTCTTAGTTTAAATTTTGGCAAAGAGGCGCGACACTTGTTTTGCTTGTTTGGCTAAGCAGTAGTGGATGAAATTGATAGTCGTTGGTGTTTGTTGAAACCCTGTCTGCCTCCACCTTGGTGATGAACGGGTCAATCCAATCCAGCAGCAGCTCCGTCACGGCAGCTCTTCCAAGGTCTTGATCCCTCCAGAAGATCCTTAGAAGTCTGGGGCTTGACCATCGTTGGGAACCTTGAAGGCTGACTTCTTGGCTGGCTTCATCTCTTCCAGCGGAATGACCTTCTCATTTTTGCCCTCTCCCGAAACACCCTTGACAACCGGATTCTTGAGGTCGGAATTTGTAGAAGGACGTCCCGCAGCCCAGTTCCCATAACTTGGCATCCTGTCCATAAAAACTCCTCCTCGAACCTAATCGCGTTCGGAAGGTCAGTCAGCCCTTCATTTGACGGTGGCACTGCTTTCAGCCAGTAGGAACCGGGCGATGCGGGTGTCTTGAGGCATTGGTCAGTCGTGACTGCCTGAAATGTCCCCCCCCTGTTGCACTGGTGATGCAGTGGCAACCCAAAGCCGACGTGGTGGCCTGTCACATGCCATGCCTCGTTACGGTCCAACTTCAGACGAAAACCCGGAGAAGCCATATCCATAGGAATGAACTTCTCGTTGCGCGTGTTCGGTCCCTTGGCGGTTTTCACCGTCACGGCCAGGTCTGCCGGCTGGCGATGGTTACTGAACCTTCAATCAGCCTCAAATGTCTACCGAAGTTCGCAACTGGGACGTCGTCGCAAAGGCGATGGAAGTAGCTGGTGCCACATCAAGCCAGATGTATGTCCGCGCCAAAGCATTGGCAAAAGGCAAGCTCGATCCAATGCCCACGAGCCTCCCTGAAGCTCCATACAGCATCTCCGCTGTGGCCGGCTGATGGCAGCAGGCCTACGCACTGCTGGGCATTTTTCTACTCGTGGCCATTGCTGATTAAGCAACGGGGTCGCGTTGATGAACGCGACCCACAGGGCTGGAAGACTCTGACCTGGTATTTCGACAACTTGGCGGGGTTCGTTGCCTAAACGCCTTCGGGCCAGTCTGCTGGATAGGGGGTTGTTCGAGTAGCTCCTAGGCCAGGATCGACTCCCATGAGGTGCTGTGCTGCCCAATTGCCTCTTACGACTCGGCAGACGCCTTCTTGGTCGCAGACCCTGTAGTACTCAAAGCCTCTGGGGGCGGAGGTGAGTTTGATCAGCCTCATTTCATTGACCGCTGCTAGCCCAATAACTAGATCGCAGAGCCAGACTCGCTTGAGTAATTCGAGACACTATGTTCTATTCGTTACAAATCCTTGGCTGGCTTAACCGTTTATGCGGCCCTGCCGTCGTCAACACAGGACAAGGGGGGCAGGGGTTCAAACCTTTAGGGACCCGGTAGATGCTCAACTCTTGTTGGGGGCGCGCCTTCCGCCCTCTTCACCATGGCTCAGGCGTCATCAACTGGTTCAACGCTGACCTTTTGGCTCACATCGTTCAAGGGTCTGAATTTTGGCCTCAGCCCCTTGCCGGCTGCGACAACTTGTAGAGGTTCAGGGCTACGAGAGCCACGCCGAAGCTGCAGAAGAAAATGAGTAGGCCTTGGCTGGAGATGGACATAACGAGTCGATAGCGAATTCATTACGTAATGCAACGAATGCTTGTACAGTTGCGGTACGACTTACACAAATTCGATGACGAGGCCTAATCATGTCTATTGATGCCCGATGCCAGGAACAGAGATCAGCCGCTGACAGCATGTTCATGGACTTCAACTACACACGCCCTGGCTCGAAAGAGCAGGTACAGGCTTTAGCGACTCTGAGTTTCCTCATAGGGATGTGGGCCGATTTCCTCACTGCCGAGGAAAAGAGAATGAATCAAGTGTTGGTCCTTGAAGCAGGTCTTTCTTAAGGACTAGCCCTCGATCACGTCGGGGTTGAGGCCCTGATGCAGCCCCTTCTACAGGTAGGGCTTACAAGCCAGCTACCTGATCGGGGAAAGGACTACAGAACCGCGAGAAGAGCTTGCTCTTCCCGAGCGATGCGGTGTCTGCACACACAAGCTCCTCCTGATACGGAGCCATGCGTCGTATGCACTGACTCTTTTCAGCATTCCGTTGCACAGAACGGTGTCCCCCGCGATCGCTCACGCAGGAGACAGGGGTTCTGCCAGCTCTCAGATCGCTCTACTGAGGCCGTCGCGTGTGGAAGAACTCCCCATGTCCGCGCCCAACAAATATGGGGTCAAGCAGCGTGTTCGGCAACACGTCTTTTGGTCATTTTTTGATTCCAGAAAATTTCCCGTGAAGGCCTGTGAAACAGGTATTGGACGACACCGACAACAGGACGCTCATCCTCCAAATCAATCTTGCCGACTGACTTCTCATAAGGTCTGATGTTGTGGCTCATCAGCTGTGGCCAACCGTCACACCTCAATCACGATGGGCGGCTCACCCTCGATTTGTTCCAGGGTTGATCTGATGGCACGGATCTGATCCTGGTGTTTCTTGTCGATCACGCCCTGGCTTGAAACGAAAAATTAGGCAGCGGCTTGATTTTCGAAACTTTCGAGTTCCTTCTGCAATATCTCAATTTTTCGCAAAATAGGTCCACAGTGCTCGCATGCATGAGGATCTGGAGGTAGATATTCCTCTCGATAGAGCATCGATCGATAAATTTCGATCTGTTCTTGTAGATGCCAGTTCATAACACATACGAATAATTCCGATATTTTGTCGCGTCCCCCGATGTTTAGTGGATCAGACTCGATCAATGTGCGGGACTCAACATCACATACTGTGTTCTTTGCAACACGTCAAACACGTTGGGCGTTCCACCGAAGGCTCTGAAGTCAGCTGGCACAGCCGACCACCTCAAGATGAGATGCAAGTTCTGGGCACCAACCTGGCTTGCTGAAGCTGGTTGGGCTCCTGAAGCTGGCTAGTTAATCAGTCAGGCCTGAGCTTCCAGCAGCTCAAGCTCGATTTCACGTCCTTTCAGCCTGTTGAGCATGTCTTGGCTGTGATCAATGGGCGTTCCGTAGTACTCGAACTCCATCTGGTACTGCGGAAGGACGGAGCGCAGTCCACGGCGTTTCTGCCGAGCCAGATAACGATGAAAGCGGTTGTACGACCTTGATCGGCTCATGGAACCTCATTCGGTTGTAAGTCCGTTGTAAAGCACCTTTAGGTGTGTGAACTGTGTTGGAACAAACCATCTGGAAAACTTCAGCACGCATAAAAACCGGTGCAAGCCCTAGCACCAACTTGGCGTGCTGAGGCTGGTTGGGCTCCTGGAGCTGGCTAAGCGTTGGTTATGCCGCTGACCTTCTGACACAGATCGCTCCAAGGATCTGAACCGCTGCCAACATTGACTTTTAGCTAGCCACCCATTCGCTTGGTTGAGCCGAGGTGAGATCAACGCCATGACTAGTGATCCACTCTGCGTACTTGGCAATAAATGCCTCAGCAGCTCCTTCAGGGGCTTGGTGAATCACAACAATTTTGGTGGGGTCGTCCTTACTGACTCCTTGTTAGAGAGGTTTAATGCCGAATTCAGCGTGACGCTCCCCAGCCAGATCGCTGTCGAAAGATTTGACCCACTCGCTGAAGTGGTCATCGATTTTGAGTGTGATCACAGTCGTAATGGACACGGACTTGAAGGAAGACGTTGACGAGCTGATTTTGACAACTGCGCAATTTTGCTTCAACGCACTGTCGATCACGTTGGGCGCCCCAACCAAGGCGCATGGGTCTGGACCTCATTCAATGTGTGCAACCGCGCACGTTCCAACCGCAGGTAGCGCTTGCTTTGGGCTGAACAGAGCGCATCGGACTCCTCCGGGTCGACGTGCCAGGCAGCCGCGTGTCGATTGTCGGCTTCTTCATGCGTCATGAACCTGCACAGGCAGCGGCAAGCGCCCTCTGCTGCCTAATGATGGCCTCTTCTTCACCTGGTGCGACCTCTGAACTATTGGTTTTAGAAAGTTGTGCGGATAGCCAACCGTCTTTGGGCTTACGCATGGCAAGCCATATACATAAATCCTAATATTTTTACATCGTATCGATTGCAACAAACGAGAGGACGTCCATCAGGTTAACGTGGATTGAAAATATACTTAAAATGCTAAACTTCATTGCTACAACGCTCTTCTCCCTAATTATTTTTGTGCTTCCAGCTGTTGCCAGCGCTGAACCTATTACAGTGACTGATATGTTCAGTTCATCCACAACTATTGAGGGAGATGCATTTAATTACCCCTCCGGTCAAGCCGAAATGCGTCTGGTGCGCGCTGAATTTGAGGAAGGTGCAACTTTTCCCCTTCACACTCATGCAACGCCATTGCTTGGCTACATCGAACAGGGGGAATTGACCTTAACCAAGGAGGATGGAACGAGTCAATCGTGGGGAACGGATGAGTCCTTTGTTCTTGGCCCCAAAACTCCTCCTCACACAATGGGAAACACTGGCAAAGGCACTGCAGTGATGTGGGTGACTTTCGCGGCTACCAAAGACCTGCCCAATCTTGATCTGGCATCTTGATAGACGGCTTTGTAATTGCTGGCTCGCAAAAATTTTTCATGCAGAATTGACAGCATGAGATGTTTGCTATTTATCTTGCAGATCTAATTGAAGATACTTGATGTGATTGTCACTTGGACTGCATAACTAGGGGCTAGCGGCTACACTTGCGATCTAAGTATCAAGACACGCATCACAATGTTCTTGATTGCGGAGCCTCTTGCAGCCCCGCAAGCCAATGACTCTCAGACGTTTATGGCTTGGCTATCCGGAAGACTTCATTCGCCTTGCAAACGATATATTCCAAAATATAACGTCAATATTCTTCACTCCATTTTTTCACAAAGATTAGCCTAATTTTGGCACATTCAGAACATGTTATTGGAATGAACCCAATCATTATAGAGTACAATTCAGCCCGCTATGACTTCAGGAAGTGGGCTTGCGAGGTTTTGGGAGTCCAGGAGCTTGAGATAATTCATCGTTTGAATAAAGTCAAGACTTGCAATATCAGTCCAACCGCCAATCAGTTGGCTAAGTCGTTCTCGTCCATTCTGGAAATCTATCAGTCGTTTGTGCTGAATGTGCTAGACAAAGAAATTGGTGGTGTTGCTAATTACCAGAGCCCGCCTTCGTTTCGCTTTCATTACAGCGGACTAGGAAGCAGCGTTTTTCATCGCGATCGAGATTTTGGGGTTGAGCAGGGTAGGATTAATGTGTGGGTTCCATTGACAAATGTATGGGGAGACAACTCTCTTTGGATTGAAGGGACAGAAGGTGCTGAAGATCACGAGCCCATTACGATGAAATTTGGTCAGATGCTTCTTTTTGACGGTGTAAATAACAGCCATGGATCAAAAATTAATACGACATCATCAACTCGTGTTAGTTTTGATCTCCGCGTTCTTCCTGGCGAAGGGCTTCCTCGGCCAACTTCATACTGAAAAATATTAATGAATTGAATATTTGCTGTAAATTAGCTTTAGTGAGTAAAGAGTGCTGTTCATCTGCCGTGAATAGATAAAAACAGTCGAGCTGGATTGAATGCTTTTTACCACTCACCTAACTGGATTAGGGTTGCAACATGATCTATGTATCCGTACTCCTTTTAGCGCTTTTCGAGATTCCTTTCAGCGCAACAAAAAACCCCGTCAACGACGACGGGGCTTTGAAGCTGTGGTGATTATTGAAAAACGGAGAGGGTGGGATTCGAACCCACGGTGCCCGTGAAGACACGCTGGTTTTCAAGACCAGAGCCATAAAC
>ERZ802822.2006-NODE-2006-length-11712-cov-8.774474_pt1 | contig 11712 bp, 7 predicted proteins | sample MGYA00345649_ERZ802822 | MGnify/ENA primary metagenome ERZ802822 (study PRJEB30503, sample SAMEA104212359) | marine metagenome | biome: Westerlies Biome; feature: [SRF] surface water layer (ENVO:00010504) within the epipelagic zone...; material: water... | reverse complement strand
TATCCTGACTTTACATAGATGACAATTTCATCATAGAAGTTATCACGTTGCCCACCATCAAAAGTAAACTGGTACGTGATATCTTCTGCATCAACCCAATCAACAAGAGGGTCATTTCTATACTTGACTGACTGAAGAGCAATGCCATCAACTTTATCTGTTTCTACTGGACGAGCTTCCCAATCGACAGTCGGTAGAGTTTGTATGTCTACCCCAGTCTTGATTTGTTTAGTGCGTTGTTGTACATTACTGAGTTCTACGTAGAACGCAATATCATACGATTGACCCACCGTTAACCCTGTGTATGTGCCTGACAGGTCTGGTGCGATAGATAAGATAGGTCCGTCTGTTTCTGAAATAATCCATCCTGCAGTCTCGACACCTGTTAGACTAATTTCTCCGTTATTATCTGCGTTTGTTCGTATATACCGCTGTACTGTGTAATTGGCAGTGATAGGGTCTACAGTTGGACTTGTTCTTGGTAAAGGAAATAACAACGTGTTATCAGAGGTTTCGTAAAGAGTACTGTCGACTAATTGTATTTTAGGGTTTCCGCTACCTGGTAAAGGGTCTTCTAGTTGAGTTACTTGAGAGAAACTAAAACTCCCATTCATCTTCTGAATAAAGAATCTTTGATTATCATTAGCTGGATCTGTAGTTAATGGATCTTCTAGTCCAACATAGTAAGTAACACCATCATTATCGATGCTATCACCAACCACTAGATCATACCAGAAATATTGACCTGTGCTACTATTAAGTTGCCTAACATTATCCAAGTATAGAGACCATCTATCTCTGTCTTGGTTATAGTGGAAGTAGTATCCTTCAGTTGGACTGTAAAAATTGTTCAATCCAGTTGATCCACTCGAAGAATCCATACGAATATTGAACAGATATAATCTTACGCCAACAGAGTCTCTCTGCACACCACGAACGTTCGCATATCCGATAACATCGTCAGAACTGTTTAGTAGTTTTTGATAACCGAAATCATCAATACGACCGAAACCTTGAGATGTAGATTCTTCGATATAGACATAGTTGCCGTATGCGGCTGGGACTGGTTCGTTTACTTTAGTTAGTGTGTCTCTTGCTTTAGGTACAGTAATGTCGGTTGTGCCGATCTCTAGTCGATAACCATCTACGTATGCAATACCATCGGTCACGTCCAGATTTAGATTACTAGAATCTTTATCTTCAAAAACCGCTTTGAATTTCTTTACGACATAATCACCAGACTCTTCTTTCGTGCGTTGCGCCATCAAGTCATTAATTCGATTGTATGCATCGAACGTACTAACTTCACGGGTAATGACTCCGTCTACTATACGTGCAACAAAAACGAAGTTCTCGTTAGAGTTTTCTGCTTGAGTGCGTGTAGTAGGAGTTAACTTAATCTGATATCGGTGTGCGCCTGGAGATGTTAGGTTAGGCACTTCGCCCTGATTGTCGTGTAAGTCCACGTCTTCGCTTTCGGTGATGATATTCTGCTCAACACGGAAACCAAAATCTACAGTAGGTTTATTGCTATACTTATCAATGAACGCACTACCACCACTTAGATAGACGAAGTGTCCTTGCACAAAGAAGTCGCCCGAAGAGAAATATGCCTTCGTCGCCTTACCCGCACCGAGGATTACTTTGCCTTCAACAGTTTCGGATTGTGCAACGACCATATTGACCGTTGTCGATGAAGCAACCCTCGTTAATGTATCGCCCGAAGATACCCTAGGGGTATTCTGCGTGTCTGTAACGTTTATCGTATTTGTATATTGAACGTACAATGTGATCGGATCAGGATCATCTACATCATACATCTCTAGAACTTTAAATTCAACGGTGCCGTTCGTTAACGTTTTTCCCACAAGAGTTTCGTCGAAAACACTTGTCTCATCTAAACGAATATACTCTAATCTATTATCAACTGTTGCACCGCCTGGATTGACCATAGCACCTTCTTTGAAGATGTTCTGACCAAATCGTGCAATCTCTTCGTGAATGATTCGCTGAGATTCTGTTAACTCTCGTGCTTGAAGTGCTCGACCCGCATTGTACAATACACGGTGATATCCGTCTTCTTTATCGTAGTAGTCTCGATATGTTTCACGAAATACTTTATTGGTATAATCTGTCATCGGTTATCCTATATTGTAATAACGACTTTGATGTCTTCTTGTTGTTCAGCATCTCGCCTAATACGGTGTCGGTTCTCAATGTATAGAACGTCACCACTATATCTGTCTATTTCTTGTTCTTCGGTCAATGCTAATAACGTCTGTTGTAAACCAGTACCTACTTGTTCAATTACTTCGCCCACCTCAAATGGTATGAAACCCGTACTTGCGTTTTGATGGTACAATACATACTGGTCGAATGACTCATTAACGTATGCCTCGGCACCGCTCGTGACTCCTCGAACAACATTGCCCGAAGAGAACGGAGAGTCTGCGTTTAGGTGCATTACCGACATCACCTTACCAGAGACCTCTGTATACGGTGTGCCGTCTGGTTTCGTTGGTTCTTGGATAACGCCTATCTGACGGAACTCGTTCTCTACGATGAAGGTGTTGCCTTCTGTGCCGTCTGGTTTGATGTTGAGCATCACCGAACTTGTTTTTAAATCTTCTACTGGGTCGTTACCCATATGTCGAGTGATGACTGCACGTAACTGACATTCTTCTGTCGATGCGCCATCAATAATGAAGTCTGCTCTAGTGTAACCCGATCCATAGTCGGTCATAGTGACCTTGACAACTCTATCGCCATCAAGTGTAGCGACTGCTGTCGCCGTTCCGTCACCGTCTCCTACGACGGTCACTGTAGGGGCAGATGTGTAACCTGAACCTCCATCGACAACCTCACAACGAATGACTTCGCCTTGAACTGCGGAATTAATAACATTCAGTTGCAGATCTTCGACCGCAGAGTTATCGCAGTTTGATACAGGTCCGGTTAAACTAACAGGCACATGGTTACTTGAGAGGAACTGGTAAATCTGTTGAGGTGTCAACTTAAACAGAAACTTCCAAACATATCCATCTGACGTTCTGAATGGTACTGTGTAGTCTACGTCTAATTCACAGTAACTAGGCTTGACAGTAGAAACAACGACATTGCCTTGTGCGTCTCGACCAGTCTCTAGACAGACGTATATCTCTTTTGCGTCGTTCATTACATAGAAACTGTTGTCGCTTTCAGCATCTCTAGTATCTGACCACTCATCATAGACTGAGTTTGCGGACCAATTACTTCTCTTGACGACAAAGATCGCACCTTCTACTTTCTTGATTGACTGTAGACCGTGTCTGAATTCGGTTTCTTCTAGATTACTGTCTACTGGCGGATAAGGGTAATCTACGACTGTTTCACCTTCAACTACTGCTGTAGGAAAAACGTCGGACTTACCTATACCAATATAGTATTCCTTTTCTGTACCAAGAACGTCAGCAAGAAACTGTTTCGCTAAATTCTTATTGAGTGATTGTCTAACAACGGCTGGCATTATAATGTCCTGTTTAAAAACCTATATCTTATATATAGGGGTTTTGTTAAAATTCTATGGTAGTTTTCCGATTAACACTCTTGGATTTCCAGAAGCGTCCTTGATTGTAATCAAATCGCTAGTTAGAAGCATAGATCCACTAGCGTCAGATGTATTTGCGACTGATGCTAATGACATACTATTTGCTGTTATTCGACCACCGTCGATTTCTGTAGTACCACCATCCGCAAGAACCAACTCAGAATTAGATCCATCTGAAATTGTCACATCACCATTCGTATTGGTAAATGTTACGATGCCGTCAAATGATACAACCTTTTGTCTCGATGTACCTGTATCTGTTGAGGTAGAAGCAGTTCCTGTCGTATCAATGAAAACAAAGTCTGAAAAATACCATGTTGTCGAAGTGGTGTTTGCATTGATAGTGGGGGCAGTTGTAGTCCATCCAGATGTAGCAACACTAACTGACAAATTTGACCAAGTAAGCGTAGCAGTTGGCGTCGAAGTACTTGTTGAAGAATACGCTCTTATGCTATAATACCTAGGTGGACTATCTGGTGCATCTGGGGTGTCAGGTGCGTCTGGCGGATCAGCAACGAACTGTACAAATGTCTCTTGGTGAAGATTGCTTGGAAGTTGGCTGTCTTGTGTAGGCTTAGAACCAGACCACTCATAGAAAGTAACAAACTTTCTTGTTCCCAGAGTCAACGAAATCGGAGTCATATTACTTGGATTTTGAACCGAAGAATATACAGGAACCACACCAGAGTTTACAGCGTCGGTGCCATCTCTGCCTGGAGCACCTGGATCTCCTGGGGAACCATCAGTGCCTATAAATTTTACCCATGTACCTGTGATTTCAGAAAGAGGAGGTTTAGATCCTGTCCACTCATAGTATAATACGAACTCTCTACTTCCTTGATCAAAAGACTTCCCGTTACCGACTGCGTCATTCGCATAAACTACCGCAACACCTTCTGAGGTGCCATCATCACCATCGGTGACGGTAAAGTTTCTTGTACCATCAACATCTGTGACAGTCACTGTCGTCACACCATTGGTGGTTGAAGTAGAAATCGTGGGAGAGAATGCAACAAATGGAACAAATATTTTCGTATGAGCGTCACTGGGAACCGATGTTGGTTTAGTTCCTGACCACTCATAGAAATTGACATATGACATATTTTCGGGCGATAATGACAATCCTGAATTTGAAGTCGGATTTTCAACAGGGGAATAAATTGCTATGATACCTTGATCTGTAGCAGGGTCGCCGTTCTCACCTATAAACTTAACCCACCCGTTAGTCGTATTTGGCACTTGATCAAGAGTTGGTCTTGTACCTTGCCACTCATAATATCGAACGTATTGTAAATTTCCACGAGTTAATGACTTATTAGCGCCGTTAGCATTAGAAGCATAAACGACCAATACACCTTCTGAGGTGCCATCGTCACCATCGGTGATCGTAATTGAGTTGCCATCACTAAAAGTGATTGTCTGATTTTGACCATTTCTGTTTGTATCAGTAATTGTTAGTGGGAGTGGAGTGGCACCATCTTCCCCGCCTATACCAACAATCTGAGCGGCACCAAACTCGGCCGCCCCTATAGTGTCTGTGTTGTTACGACTAACAGCAGATGCTTGAATGATCCAAAGGTATTCGCCCTTTGCGATTGATGGTGCGCTTTGTGTCCATCCATCAAAAGTCCCTCCCGACAAAACCCCTGTCGAGAAAGTATATGTGAAAGTCCCTGTAGGATCAGCAGGAGCACTTGACGAACTGCTATTCTTTTTGTATAATTGTACGACTGCAGTGTTATATCCATCTACACCGTCGGTACCTGTTCCGGCAAGAACGATCGCACCGCTCGCATTAAATTCAGATGCTGGGATAGTGTCTGTTGTAGAAGTGCTAGATGCAGTTGCTTGCTTTACCCAAACATAATTGCCTGGAGCAACCGTAGGTAAAGTCTGAGACCAACCATTGAGAGTTCCTCCTGAAAGAGCGCCCGACGCAAAAGTATACGTGAAGTTGCCCGAAGGATTTCCGGTTGGTGCAGTAGTACTGCTTGATCCTGCTTTATAAAGAAAGACCGTTGCAACACTAGTTGCTGGGTCTGGTTGTGTTGGTTGAAATCCAACACGAGACAAGACGACAGGACCATTCCAATCGCTTGCCCCAAAGGTTGCTGTATTGAACCCTTCTACTGTTATGGACACCATCCACAATGTTTCTGAAAGAGACAGACTTCTAGGGTTATCTGTCCAGTCACCGAAGGATCCTGTTGTTGTTAATACACCAGTTGAAAAAGTATAAGTGAAGTTCCCAGACGGAGAGGCAGGTGCAGATGCATCATTATCTGTTATATAGAAATACTGTAATGTTACTCTAGACTTACCGTCTTGTAAATCTACAAGATCAATAGAATCAGAAGCATATCTTGTCAATACCGACATAGGAACCTCAATTATTATACTGTTTTAGTTACAGTAACGTCGCAACGAATGCTTAATGGTGATGAAGTGTCTGGCACAACTTCTGGTCCAGCAGTAACTGCGGAAAAGTTGTAGGTGTTTCCATCTGCAGGAACACCACCTGAAGTAACAACTGTTGAGTCGCTTGCAGATGCTACGAATACCTGACTTCCACCAGCATACTCCCAACTGTACTTGATCTCAAATCCACCAACGCCGTCCGCTAATACACTGTCGCCTTCTGATGTTGCATCTGTAACAACCGCAGTTAGAGTTACTGGGGCACCTGTATTGTTTCTGAATACGGTTGGCCCACTTGGAATGATATCCACTTTAACCGCACCACGACCTGCAAGTAGTTTAGCAACACTGACAACGTCTTGACCTTGATCACCAGACACTTTTAGCGTCATAGAGAACGCAGAACTACCTAAGTTAGACGGCTTGATCAATACCTGTGATCCAGTAGTCCAACCCTCTGTAGGTAATGAGTCCGTAGTGTTGAATGTGTCTGTCTGTGATAGTCTCCAACCACTAACCTTACCTACGCCATTACCAACAGTTGCAGGAGCAAAGACTCCGCCATTAGTCTTAGACGTAAAGTTAACGTTAGTTGCTGTACCCGATACAACAAACTCAACAACGATGTCGTCTTGACTCGATGCCATAACACCGTCAGCGTCTGCCAAGAATGTGTGATCTGATTGTATTAGATTGATGACTGTACTATCAGCACCATCTTTTACGATAGTGACACTGAGTTCTAGGTCTATGCTTCCAGTACGACCTCCAGTGTTGTATGCTACTTTAATAATGACTGTACCGCTACGCTTATATTCAGCGGCGTCAGGTGCTACAATAGCATCACAAGTAATTGTACCAGTACTTCCTTCTACGAAAGTAAATCCGGTGGCTTGTTGAATTTCAGTGATAACAAACTCACCATCACCAGCAGATGCGTTCGAAGAATACTGTAACTCTGTTCCTCCGACGTATGCTTGTACAGCAGTTTGAAAATCTGTTCTTGCGGCAGTACCGACTTGACCTGTAGGACTACTAATAAAAGTATGGTTCGCATTGGTCAAGAAGGCAGATACGGCACTTTGTCCGTCAATAACGTCGGTTAACGTAACGGCAGCCGTGGCAGTTCTTATAATTGCCATGATTAATCCTCTTCCTTATCTTTAATAGTTAGTTGAATTGGCAGTGTCCCAGAATTAGGAACTGCTTTTGCTTCTATGAAAATAGACTTTAATTCACCATTACTAAACTCTTGTTCAGTTGATTTGGCAGGTATGCCAAAACCAATCGGACAAGTGCCGTCGTCTCCTACAGTAACAATAGTCCCGTCTATATGTGACACATAACGTGTCGTCTTATTAATGCATACCGGTTTCTCGCCTGATACCCATTCATAATCGTAATCTCTGTACTGAACATCTTCGATACCCAATCCGTTGATTGAAATACGTGCTTGCAATTCGGTTTCTCCCGAATCATTTAAAAATACTGTGCCGTTGACTGCCGTGATCGCAACATTTAAATCTTCATACCCACGATCATATACAAGAGCAGGATCAGTCCATTGTCCAGGTAGTATCGTTTCATATTCTTCTTCTGAGCTAGGATTTATGAGGGTTTGTATCATAAAAACATATCTGCCGTCAAACGGAATATTTAATTGCCATTCTTGTAGGGTAGGGTCTTCAGACATGGTCAGTTCATTCGCAGAAAAGTTATATATCGAAGGTAGAGATATGTCTTCCGACTCCGGAAGAACAGGGTCATTATACGACTTATATAACTCTACTCTAAGACCACCCGAAGAAGAAATCCTATACAACTCTTCAAAATTTTCATTTATCTTTTCACCAGCTGCTCGAAGGGTGTCTCCGGTACCATCATTAGCACCCACTCCAAGATTCAGTCTTTGTTTAGCCATTGAATTATCTGCCCATTAAAATGTTATTTTTCTATTTATACTAGTTATGAACCATCAGGTATTGGTAATGGTTGATATCGATAGTTTTCTCGACTTGCAACAAAACTTACGTCAATAGTTGCCTCTGCGAACTCAGCGTCTTTACCATAGAAAGAATCTGATAGGTATATATCTTCTTGATTCAATCGAGGAGATCTTGGCGAACCCCACTCTGCGATTGAACCATACAAGTCGTTCAATCGTTCTAGGGTCATTCCTGAATAGTCTCTCAGTAGTTTTTCCGAAGTTAGAATAAACGTCTCATCAACAGCATCCGTCTCTCGCATGGTCAGTAAAGAATACTCGGGTGCGCACGAAGCGTGCGCTTCTGTCTCTATAAAGACATATGGTGTTTCTAGGGGATCTGTACCCTCACCTGTAGTGTCTATACTTGAGGTTCCTTTGGTCGCAACATCTGCTGCTAAGTAGAACCCTGCAGGGTGTACTGACTTTTTGTACAGACCTTCGTAATCCGAGAACGATAGACCTGTTTTTAAAAGAATAGAAAAGATTTGAAATCTTCGGTTATCTGTAATAAACTTAACCGACTCAGGTCCAATAAGAGAGTTGCCTGGCTTGTCGTTCAAGTAGAATATATTGTTCTTAGGGTAAGAGACTTCAATGTCTTCGTTGAAGAACATCTTGAAGAATTGCTCAGCTGAGTTTTGTGTACCCTTCTTTCTATAGAAGTTCGCAAGTAATCGCGACGAAAGTCTTGCACGTTCTTCTTGACCTTCTTTTGGAAAGATCGTATGATCGATTCCGTTGCCTATCTCTCGTAACAGATAGTCAAGTGCGTCTAGTTCTGTTGTTGTGATGTCACGAATGTCAAACAGTTCTTTGATCTTTGCTTCGTAGGAGACGGTATCGTCTTCTCTCGTATAGTCATAGTATCTCTCTAGGAACTTGACTAGTTTCGGATACTCAGAATCAAAGAAGTCAGGCAGTAATTGATCTACCTGACTTGTGTGTAGTTTGACGTTCGAGCGAGACATTACAATAGAACCTTAGTGCCGTCTCTTTCGACATTAACCATTACAATAGAGTCATCATCTAGTTCGAAGAGGTAGTTTCGTAATGGAGTAATCGTGCTTTGGTTCGCAGGAGTTGCGGTCACTTTAATGATGTCGACAGTATCTCTCTCCATACGCCAAGCCCTGAAGTTGACTTCGCCATTTGCTGGTTGATAGTCACCTACGTTAGATACAAGAACGTTTCCGCTCATATCAAAAACTTGGAGTTTATATGAACCCAGTTCATTTTTAATAATTGCGTTTTGGTTGAAATATCGGAACGGAGATGTTATAATAACATGATCGTCTTTATCAGGTGTCGCAAGCAAAAATGGGAAGTTGACTGTTATATCTCGTTCGATGAAGTCTGGTGCAGTTGTACCTGCTGTTTGATGGTATTCATCGACTTCATCAAAATAAGATCGTATATTCAGTTGTCGTTGCGCAACAACCGACATCTTAGAGTTTAGTATCGCTGGACTGTAATCGTCGATTCTGCTGAGTAGGTTGGACCTACGGAATATTGACCCGAATGTATCCAATTCAGTAAGGAAATAGGTAGAGATAAGATCAGAAATTTCTTGTTTGTACTGTTCTGAATTTAGGGTTGACAGCGTCGAATCTAGGTTGAAAGACGTAGTCAATCGAAGGTAGACTATTTCTGGGTCAACAAACTCAGTCTCGATCGACATAATAGATCGGAAGTCAGTGAGGTTCTCGCGAATCAGCGTTTTAACTTCCTCTTTTACCGTATCCGAATATCCAGGATGGAAGTTAAGCGCAACGAATACGGAACCAAACCTAGGCGGTAGATTATCATTTCCGCCCCATGCGATAACATCCTTAACGTACTGTCCATAATTGCTTTGAATCATTGATGTATAATCGTCTGCGGTAACGAGTCGTTGTTGAGTTGCGAATGCGCGTGGCGCGTTGATCTTGATCTCTTGAATAGACTCTCTGTCTGTACCACCGGAAGCTGGTGTGATTGTGGTAACTGTCGCAGTTTGATCGGTTGTCATTGAGAACACAGCAGCACCATTCGCGTCTGTACTCGCAGTTGAAATGTAACTTACTTCAATCACATTACCCGTCTGCGGTCTTAGTCCTAATAATTCACCGTCACCAAAGTACATTTCGTATTCACCCGCTGGGGTCTCTCGTAACATATACACACGAGAGTTCTCATCGACCGCAGCTACATCGAGTATATTTTTATATCGTACAGACACGTCAGCGTTTGAGTTATCAAAAACTTGAACGATCATTGTCGATGTATCGATATTTTCATCTGGTATGACAAATACTGTATCTGTGCTGTCGTCAGCGAAAAATGTTTTCGTCTTCTCGGTACCTTCATAAACTTTGACGCCAGAAAATGTAAATGATCCGTCGCCGTTTTGTGTTCCGGTATATAATTGATTAGTGTAGAATACATATGCGGTTTCATCTACAAACGTAGAAAAAGACGCTCGAGGTAAAATCGTATCCTCGGTTGAACTTGTTATATCAAGAACTGCCATAGGTGCAGACTTCGATCTAGGTGAGTATCCTAGAGATTCTGCATGACCCACAACCGACGACCTCAGTTGCGAAGTAGACAAAAATGATTCGTTGATTGCCATATTGGCAATGAGTGCATTAATATGAGTGTTATAGGCAAGAACATCTAGAATGCTAGACAAACCACTTGCTTCGAAATCATAGTCTTTAAATTCTGAGGTATTTTTGAAGTAGTCTTTTAGACTATTCTTAATATTACCGAAATCCAAATCACTTGTATTGACTGTCATTTATCTTGCCCTTGCTATTGATAATTCCATTGACACGATCTTTGATGTATTAATCACCTGAAAGACTATGGTGATAGAGACCGAGTTATAGTCGCCTTGAATATTTGCAGTCACTTCTCTTAAAACTGCCCTTGGTTCAAACAACTTAATCTGGGATTCCACCACTTCTTCTATATCATACTCATCGATGTCAGTATCTAAAGAAAATAAAAGAGACTCTAGACCACCGCCATACGAAGGTTTGAACGGAACAGAACCACGATTAGTCATCAACAAATTCTTGATAGACTGACGAACAGCCGCCGCTTCCGTTTTCTTGTAAACGTCGTTTGTCGTTGGATTCCGTTCGAACGAACAATCTATATCTGAGTTAGTGCGTTTTACTGATGTAGTAATAGGCGCATTACTTAGATTGCCGTCTTCAATTGAAAATGCTTTACCCATGTCGTGAAACTCTTTTTATAGTATTTATACGGAAAGTTCTAAGGTTGGTTCAGGTAATTCTGGTAAAGTAATGTCGAATGACGTCGGCACGCCGATCAACTCAAGTACATCGCAGAAAGTCAGGGTAAGGAAATCAAGGAGTTTGCCAAGTCCGATCGCATCAAGAAACTTCTTAATCTTTTTTAGCCAGATATTAAACAACTCCTTCGCGGTGATTGTTTTCCAGTCACGAGCCGCAACAACAACCTTATCGATCTCTTGTTCAATTGAGATTACTGTCTTGTCTATATCACCACCAAATATTTCTTTGATTGAGATATCGAATGGCGAAGGAAGCGGTATGGACAGGTCCATAACCTCATCGATCATTTGCCCTTTGATTTTACTAATCTCTTTGTTCGCATCAAAATTCTCAATATCTTCTTGCAGCTGTTCTGCTTGGTTCTCTATGCGTTCGACCTCTCGGTCCATTTTTTCTTTTGCGAGGTCGACCTGTAG
>ERZ802822.2002-NODE-2002-length-11719-cov-21.958255_pt1 | contig 11719 bp, 14 predicted proteins | sample MGYA00345649_ERZ802822 | MGnify/ENA primary metagenome ERZ802822 (study PRJEB30503, sample SAMEA104212359) | marine metagenome | biome: Westerlies Biome; feature: [SRF] surface water layer (ENVO:00010504) within the epipelagic zone...; material: water... | reverse complement strand
ATGTTGGTTGCAGATGTGTCTTTTTCTATAGCATTGACGGATGCAATTGTTGAACCAATTGCTAATTCTGTCTGGTACTTTATCTTAGACAAGTGGTGGGCAAGTAAATCAAAGTAATTAAGCTTTTAATTTTTTTGTTAAATAAAACTTGAGATTAATAATTATTCTCAAAAAAAAAACGCTAATGATAATTATTCTCACATATTTTTCTTGAATGAACTTTTTATCATATTTAATCTATAAATATGCAAATCGAAAATTTTAATTGTAAAAAATGCGGTCTTACAATTTCTTCAACTTGTTCTAAATGCAATAAAGTTGTTGATGTTGAGGTTCTTGATGATGGTTGTATTGTACAAAAAACTAAATGTGGTGATTGTGCAAACACTCCTGTAATCAAAGATGTTTGTTCGCAGCAAAAATAATAAATAAATATTTTAAAAAATACTAATTAACCTTACCCCAAAGGTTTTTATTATCAACCCAGCCTTTTAAATTTTCTGTCTGAACTTTACACCAGTTACCATCACATTTTTTAACAACTAAAACTCTACCCTGTTTTATATTTGCTAATGGTCTAGAAAAATTAGATGGTTTTTTAAATAAAATTTTGTCCTTTAAAAGAATAACAGAATTTATTGGTTTTAATTGTGACCAGTGTATCCAACCACTATTATTTTTGGAGTCTATAATTCTCCTCCAATTTTCTTTTTTATCTATTTGTTTAATTGGTAAATTTATTTTTTTATAAATGAATTTAATTGGTGACTCAAGGCTAGGACCATATCTAACATTAACTTTATTTTTTTTTAATGATAAAAAAATCTCCTCAGAATTAACAAATGAAAAAGAGGACAATAAAAAAAAAGTTACCAGAATTTTAATAAAAAATATTTTTCTAAACATTCTTTAATTTGTTTAATTTGACTTTTCTAAAATTTAAATTTAATAAATCTAAAATTAGGATATAACCGTTTAAATTTTCACCAATATTTAAGATTTTTTTTAAAATTTCGTTAGCTTGAATAGTACCAATGATACCTGCAACTGTTCCCAAAACTCCTTCATATTCACAGTTCAATATATCATCTGATATTTTTTTTTCTTGAAAAAAACTTCTTATGCAAGGAGTTTTGATATCTTTAAAATCAAAAGTAAAAATATGTCCATTAAATTTACTTATAGCTCCAGTTACTAAAAATTTCTTAAATTTCTTACAAGTATCATTTATTAAAAATTTAGTTTCAAAATTATCTGAGCCATCTACAATATAATTATATTCTTTTATAATTTTTTTAAGATTATTTTTATCTATTCTTATTTTATGACAAATAATATTTGTTTTTGAATTGATTTTTTTTAATTTTTTTTTAGCAACCAAAACTTTGGATTTTTTTATATCACTTACGTTATAAAGACTTTGACGATGAATATTTGATAAATCAACATTGTCGTAATCAACAATTCCCAAGGTCCCAACACCAGCTCTTGTTAAAAATTCTGCAACAGGGCATCCTAAACCACCCATACCAATGATTAAGACTTTTGATTGGATTATTTTTTTTTGACCAGAGGCACCAATGTCTTTTAAGACTATTTGTCTTGAAAATCTCTCAACTTGATTTTTATCTAATTTTGAATTCATTTACCTGTTGAACCAAATCCACCCTCTCCTCTTATTGTTTTAGGTAGATCTTTGACTTCTTCTAATTCCATTCTAATAACTGGAGATAATACCATCTGAGCTATACGATCACCATTATTTATAACAAAATCAGTATCCCCATGATTATAGATGATAACTTTAATTTCTCCTCGATAATCACTGTCTATAGTTCCTGGTGTGTTTAAAACAGTTATATTACTTTTTGCTGCTAAACCTGATCTAGGTCTAATTTGAATTTCATAATTTTCATGAAACGCAACTGATAATCCAGTAGGAACTAATGAAGATGTTTTTGGCTTAACGTTTATAGGTTTTTCAGTGAACGCGGTAAGGTCCATACCAGAGGCTCCACTAGTTTTATATTCTGGTAATTGAACTGTAGGATCTAACTTCTTTATTAATACTTTAACCATTAGTTAATTTGATTAACAATTCTATCCACAATTTCTTCTGATATTTCTGATTTTTTTTTTAATGAAAGTTTTTCTTTTTTATTTGGGGTACTTTTATAATGTATAGTTACCTCATTATAATCAGACTCAAAACCAATATTTTTCTTAGACACATCATTTGCTACAATCCAGTCACAATTTTTATTTTTTAATTTTGATATTGCATTTTTATCCAAATTACTAGTCTCTGCTGCAAAACCTATAACTAACTTAGGTCTCATAGAATTATGATTAGAAACATAATTTAATATATCTATATTCTGTTCTAAGTTTATATTTAAATTCTCTTGTTTTTTTATTTTGTTTTGACTCTTTTTATTTATTTTATAATCAGCTACTGCAGCAGAAAATACTGCTATATCTGTTGGTAAATTTTTTTGAGTGGCTTTAAACATTTCTTCGGCAGTCTCGACTTTAATTAATTTAATATCCTCATCAATTTTTAAGTTAGTAGGCCCTGATATCAAAGTAGTATTAAATCCTCTTCTAGATAAAGATTTTGCTATTTCATAACCTTGTTTTCCACTTGATTTATTTGTTATAAATCTAACTGGATCAATATATTCATTAGTTGGACCTGCTGTCACCAAAGCTTTAATTTTTTTATTTTTAAATTGAGAAGATAAAAAACTACTAATTTCATTAAAAATATCATTTGGATCAGACATTTTCCCTTCCCCATATTCACCACATGCCATATCACCTGTTACAGGACCTATAAATTTGTATCCAAAACTATTTAGGATTTTTAAATTGTCTTTAGTTGAAGGATGTTCCCACATTCTTACATTCATTGCTGGAGCTAAAAATACTTGTTTGTTAGATGCTAAAATTACAGTTGAAGCTAAATCTTCAGAAGAACCTTGACTTAGTTTTGAAATTGTATTTGCAGTTGCTGGAGCAACAACTATTACATCAGCCCATCTTGATAAAGCAATATGGTCCATTTCTGTTTCATTTTCTACGTTAAATAGATCATCGTAAACCTTACCTTGTGATAAAGATGCTATTGATAAAGGTGTCACGAACTCTTTTGCACTTTTAGTTAAGATAGTTTTTATTTGAGCATTACTTTTTTTAAACAATCTAATCGTTTCAAGGCTTTTATAAGCAGAAACACCACCACAAATTACAAATAGAATTTTTTTTGTTGTTAAATCTTTCATCGGCTGAATTAAAATACCAATAGACCTACAATTACAAGGGCTAATAATCCAATAATAGATTGATTTCTAAAAGCAATCATTTCAGATTTTTTAGTATTTAAAGCCGTGTAAGAATTTGAGTTTTGAGGTATTTGTCCGCTTGCTAAATAAGTAAGAGCTTGATTTGCTTTATCCATTATTTCAGGAAACTCTGGTAATCTTTTAATTACCTCTGATGTACTTTGAAGTGTTTCATTTATAGTTGTCATTGGATCTTTTGTATCTTTAAGCCAACTTTCAAGCACAGGCTTTGAAGTTGTCCAAATATTAGTATTAGGGTTAAGTTTTCTTGCTACACCTTCAACTACAACCATTGTTTTTTGTAACATCAAAAGTTGAGGTTGAGTTTGCATATTAAATTTTTCAGTAACATCAAATAGTTGTTTTAATAATTTTCCACCAGAAATATCTTTTACTGCTTGCCCAAAAATAGGCTCACCTATTGATCTTAATGCTTGAGCTAAATCATCAATTGGAACCCCTTTTGGAACTAGTCCTGCCACCAAGTGTACTTCAGCAACTTTACGATAATCTCTTTGAATAAACCCAAATAATATTTCAGCTAAGAATCTTTTACTCATTTTATCTAATCTACCCATAATTCCAAAATCTATAGGAACAATATGACCGTTATTATCTATAAATATATTTCCTTGATGCATATCAGCATGAAAAAACCCATCTCTAACAGCATGTCTTAAAAAATTTTGTATAATATCTTCGGCAATCTTTTCTGTATTTAAATCTCTTTTTTTGAGTTCCTCAGTCTCTCTTATAGAAATGCCTTCTACCCAATCAAGTGTCATTACATTTTCACTTGTAAAATTCCAATAAATTTTAGGCACTCTAAACCCAACATCATTTTTAGTATTTTCTAAATATTCACTAGCAGCAGCAGCTTCAAATCTAAGATCCATTTCAAGGTTTGTTATTTCCTTTAATAAAAAAACGACTTCAACTAATTTAAGTCTTTTAGTTTTTTTAATCAGTGACTCAACTATAAAAGCAAATAACATCATTGCATCTATTTCTTCGTTAAACATTTTTTTAATGTTTGGTCTTAAAATCTTAATTGCTACATCCTTTATTGTGCCATCATCATTAATTTTAGCTTTATGTACCTGAGCTATAGAAGCTGCTGCCACTGGTTCGCTTAAATCAATTATAGAATTATATGTGTCACTACCTAAATCATTTTTTATTATTTCTTTAGCTTGAATTAATGAAAATGGTGGCAACTTATCCTGAAGGTTTTCTAATTTTTTTGAAAGCTCTTCTCCAATAATGTCTGGTCTTGTTGCTAGAAATTGACCTAGTTTTATAAAAGTTGTTCCCATTGACTCCAATGAACTAGATAAACGTTCACCCTCATCCTGATTAATATTTGTTTCCTTTTTAGTGAAAAATGAAAAAGATAAAACTTTAAATAAAAGCCTTACTGCTAAAGGAGGTTCTTGAAATTTTGAAACTATAGTTAATATATCTGACCTAGCTACCTTTCTTCCAAGTTGAAATAAAGTAATGATTTTTTTTAACATTAAATTTTCCATCCACTATGTATAGAAACTATTCCACCAGATAGGTTTCTGTAAGTACAATTTTGAAAACCATTTTTTTTCATTAAATCAATCAATTCATCTTGGTTAACAAAGTTTTCAATACTTTTCACAAGATATTCATAAGGTTCTTTTTCACCCACAATCAATTTTCCGATCGAAGGAATAACTTTTGAATATTTTTTATATATAAAGTCCAATCCAGAATTTTCTATTTTTGAAAACTCTAGACATAAATATCGGCCACCAGGTTTTAATACCCTATACGCCTCACTTAAAGATTTATTTAGATCTTTTGTATTTCTCAATCCAAAACTAATAGTGTAAAAGTCAAATGAATTTATAGTCATAGGAAGTTTTTCTGCTGAAGCCACAACCCAGTTTAAATTATTAAATTTTTTTAGTTTTTCTTTACCTTTTTTGATCATACCGATATTTGGGTCAACGCATGTTACATAGGACTTTTTATTTACATAATTAAGAAAGAGTTTAGCTATATCCCCTGTTCCACACGCCACATCAATTAGTTTTTGATTTGATGTTGGATTCATCATATTTAATAGATCTTTTTTCCACAATCTATGAACTCCTAATGACATAAAATCATTCATTAGGTCGTATTGATCATAAACTTGATCAAAAACACTTTGCACTAGTCCTTTTTTATTTTGTAGATATTGTTGCATAATAATTAATATATATATTGAATATAGTATCAAATGCCAGAATTACCAGAAGTAGAAATTGTAAGACAATCACTAGATAAAAACATTAAATATAAAAAGGTTAAAAATGTAATAATAAGAAATAGAAACTTAAGATTTAAAATTCCTTTAAAATTTAAAAATTTTTTAAGAGGCAAGGAAATAACCAAAGTAGATAGATTTTCAAAGTATTTAATTCTATCTTTATCAAACAAAAGTTTCTGTTTATTACATCTTGGGATGTCAGGAACAATACATTTGGTACTTAACAACAAAAAAAACTTTTTAACAAATACTAGCTTTTACAATTCTCCAATTTTACCAAAAAAGCATAACCATATAGAAATAATTTTTGCAGATTTAAGGATTATTTATAATGATCCAAGAAGATTTGGTTTTTTTCAAATTATAAGTAACCTAAATTTATTAAAAAAGAGATTTGAACACCTTGGCCCAGAACCATTTTCCTCTAATTTCAATTTAAGTTATATACTTTCATTTTTTAAAGGAAAAAATAAAAATATTAAAAATTTTTTATTAGATCAAAATTTTGTATCTGGCATTGGTAATATTTATGCAAGTGAAATTTTATTTTTGAGTAAAATCATTCCTACTAAAAAAGGACGATTATTAAAAAAAGAAGATTGTAAAAAAATTATTATCAATTGTAAAAAAGTTCTATCAAATGCGATTAAAAAAGGAGGCTCAAGTATAAAGGATTTTAAGAATACAGATGGTGAAACGGGCAGCTTTCAAAAAGATTTTAATGTTTATGAAAGGCAAGGATTAAATTGCAAACGATCTAAATGTAAAGGTATTATTAGAAAAAAAACTATTTCAAATAGATCAACTTTTTTTTGTAATTTTTGTCAAAAATAATCAATTATTTAATTGACCAATATTAATTCTCAAGTTATACCCCTGCGCATATGGCTAATACCAAATCTGCAATCAAAAGAATAAGAAGAATTTCTAAACAAACTTCTGTCAATAAAGCAAGAAAAAGTAGATACAAAAATGCTTTGAAGAAAATGAACCTTTTAATTGAAAAAAAAGATAAATCTGAAGCTATTAAGTTCTTACCTAAGTTGAATTCTGAATTAATGAAAGTTGCAAAATCTGGTATAATCAAAAAACAGAACGCATCAAGAAATGTTTCGAGAATCTCTAAGAAGATATCTTTACTTTAAATTATAAACTTTAAGTTGATTCAACTTTAAGCATACACTTCATATATACTTCTATAGCTTGGTTGAACAATATTTAGATTTAGTAAATATTTAAATATATTAAATTCAATTATAAATTTTATCTCTTAAAGTTGTAAATAAATTTTCTGTCAAATAATTTTATATTTTTAATAAATAATATTACACAATCCTAGATTTTATTTTTTTTATTTTTTTTTAAAAAATTTGTTGCAATAATCTTATTATGGTTCTAACTGGAGTTTCCTCAATAAATATGAACAGTTCATACACAAATAAAAATTTCAGCAATTCGAAAGTAGAAACTTTTGATTGGTTAATAGTTCAGACAGAAATGAAAAATAAATTAGGGGCTGATATCTATGAAAGTTGGCTTAAAAAAATAAGTTTTGAGGAAGAAATAAATAATTATGTACTGTTATCTGTTCCTACTAGATTTATCCGTGATTGGATTACTTCAAGATACTTAGACCAAATTTTAAAAATTATCAAAGATCATAAAAAAGATATAATTCGAATTGAATTTAAAATTGTTGAAAAAAACAATGACAATATAAGTAATAATCAAAATATTAGTCCTTTAGAAAGTAAAGAAAATGTGTCTTTTATAAAAGACTCATATCTTCAATATAATCGTATTGATCCAAATAAAAAATTTGAAAATTTTATTACTGGATCGAGTAACAATCTTGCTTATCAAGCTTCGGTAAAAGTTTCAGAAAATATTTCCCATTATAACCCACTCTATATTTATGGTGGTGTTGGGATGGGTAAGACGCATCTTTTAAATTCAATAGGACTTGAATTAAAAAAAGATAATAAAGTGATGTTTATTTCAGCAGAGCGTTTTATGTATCAATTTGTTAAATCTATAAAATCAAATGATATGGTTAAATTTAAAGAATATTTTAGAAATACTGACGTTTTATTAATAGATGATATCCAATTTATGAATGGCAAAGAAGCAATGCAAGAAGAATTCTTTCATACTTTTAATGCTTTATTAGATAAGGGATCTCAAATTATTGTTTCTGCAGATAGATCTCCAAATAAATTATCAAGAATACAAGAAAGAATTAAATCTAGATTTTCAGGGGGATTAGTTGTTGATATTCAAAAACCAGATTATGAACTAAGAAAAAAAATTGTTGAAAATAAAATTAAAGATCTAAATAGTTTATATGCTGAACAATTTAAAATATCTCAAGAAATTACTGATTTTATAAGTTCAGAAATAACAACCAGTGTAAGAGAACTAGTTGGAGCAATTAATCGAGTAGTATCGTTTTCAAGAATTTATAAAAAATTACCAAATCTTGCTGAAACGAAAGTGGTACTAAAAGATCTTCTTAATTTATATGAGAATAAGGTAACCATTGATCAAATTCAAACTGTTGTATGTAAATTTTTTAAGATTAGTAAAAATGAAATGTTATCTTCAAGAAGATCAAGATATTTAGTGAGACCAAGACAGACAGCTATATATTTAACAAAAATCTTAACCTCAAAATCTTTGCCTGAAATTGGACGAGAGTTTTCGAATAGAGATCATACAACCATAATACATTCTGTTAAAACTATTGAAAAATTAAAAGTTAAAGATCTAGATATGGTTGACAATATTAACAAACTTAAAAATCAAATATTGTATAATAACGCTGAAAATGAAATTTAACCTTAACCAACAAGATTTACAACAAGCACTAAATTATTGCCAAGGGGTGATAGAAAAAAGAAGTACTCTTCCAATATTATCAAATATTTTATTAAATGCAGAAAAATCAAAACTTACTATTACAGCAACTGATTTAGATTTAATTTTTATTCACCAAATAGATAACGTTGAAGTTTTAGAAGAAGGTAAAATCACAACAACATCCGCAATTATGTACGATATAGTAAGGAAATTTTCTTCTGGAAAAAAAATAAATTTAACTTTAACAGACATAAGCAAATTACATCTAGAGTCTGAAAAATCTGTTTTTAACCTTAACTGTATAAGTGCTTCAGAATTTCCATTAACAGATGAAAACTTTAATCAAAATGAATTCTCAATAAAATCAAAAAGCCTTTTAAAATTATTAAATAAGTGTAAGTTTTCAGTTTCAAATGACGAAACAAGACATTATTTAAGTGGGATCTATTTTCATCAAACAGAATTTGAGAATAAAAATTATCTTACAGCTGTTGCCACAGACAGTCACAGGATGTCTATATCAAAGATTAGATTAGATCAAAAAATAGACTTTGATCCTATTATACTGCCAAAGAAAACTATTTTTCAATTATGTTCATTATTAGAAAATTATGAAGGAGATGTAAAAATTTCAAATATTAAATCTAAAATAAAGTTTGAATTAAATAATAGTATTTTGATTTCAAAATTAATTGATGGAAAGTTTCCAAATTATATTCAGGTAATACCAAAAAATAATCAAAAAAAATTAGAAATAGACCTTAAGCTTTTTTTAGACTCTGTTGATCGAGTTGCTTCTGTATCGCTTGATAAAAAGGATGGTGTAAAGTTTAATTTAGCTAAAGACACTTTAAACTTGTCTGTAAATAATACTAATAGTGGAGATGGAAAAGAATTACTTTCTGTACAATTTGATAACGAGCTGGAAATCAGTTTTAATTCAAGATATCTTTTAGATGTAGCATCTCAACTTGATGGAAGTAAAATAGAGTTATTTTTTAATGACACTGGATCTCCAGTATTAATAAAGGATCCTGGTGACTTTGATAGCATTTTTGTAGTAATGCCAATGAAGGGTTAATTTAATAAATCTAATTCTGAATAGATATTATTTTCCAAAATTTTCATAAATTCTTCTCTAGAATACTTGGGCTCTATAGGTTTTAAGATTGAAATAGTTATATTTTTGTTTGAATTTTTTAAACCTTTTTTGGGCCAAACGTAACCAGAATTAATAGCAACAGGTTGGCAAGTAATTTTTAATTCTTCATAAATTCTTGAAGCACCTTTCTTAAAAGGTGGTCTTTCATCTGGCAAAACTCTTGTTCCTTGTGGAAATATTATAAGTGGTTGATTTGAATTTGAAATTTTTTTTGATATATCTTCAAAGAATCCTAAATTATCTTTAGTAATCTTATCTCTTTGAATAGAAATTGATCCAATTTTTTTTAAATACCACCCAAATATAGGTATACGGAGCAATTCCTTTTTCAAAATAAATATTGGTGAATTAAATATAGTTTGTAAATAAAAGGTTTCAAACATAGATTGATGAGAAGCTGCTATAAAAAACCTCTCATTTGTAATCATATTTTCTTTGCCTTTAATAGTAATCTTAGTAGATAAAAAAACTTTTAAGCAAAAACCAGTCCAATACCCCATCAACTTCCCACCAATTAGTACTATTTTTTTTGGTAAAAAAAATGCAGGTAAAAAAATTAGTGAAATAATTATTATTCCTAAAAAAAATAAAATTGAAAAAATTATATTTCTAATCATTTTTGTCAAAAGCTACATCAAGTCTTTGTGCTTTTGTCTTTTTCTAATTATTTTAATTTTTGATCCTTTTATTAATAACTCTATTGGCTTAGGTCTAAGATTATAATTTGAGCTCAAAGACATTCCATATGCTCCGACATCACAGATAACTATAAAATCATTTTCTTCAAGTTCTTGAAAATTTTTTAAAGTAGTAAATTTATCAGTACTCTCACAAATTGGCCCTACAACTTCATAGGTTTTTTTTGAATTTGTGTTTTTTTTAACAGAAGGCATCATCTTATGTGAAGCACCATATAATGCTGGTCTCATGAAATCATTCATAGCAGCATTAATAATGACAAAATTTTTTTTTCCACTTTTTTTAATATAAATTACTTTTGAAACTAGAGTGCCTGTATCACCTATAATTGATCTACCAGGTTCAAATATAATTTTTGATTTGTTATTTTTTAAAAACTTTTTTATAGCAATATTGTATCTTTTGTAATTAAGTTTTTTATCATTATTGTCATAGGAAATTCCCATCCCTCCACCGAGGTCTATAAACTCAAATTTATGATTAACTTTATTTATAATTTTACCGAGAATTCTAAGCATTTTTTCATATGGTCTATGATCTAAAATTTGACTTCCAATATGAACACTTAAACATTTAAGGATTATATTGCTAGAGCCTTTACAATATTTAACAAGCTCACAAAAAGTTTTTTCGTTAACACCAAATTTATTTTCTTTTTTTCCAGTTGAAATCTGTTTCAAAGTTTTTGCATCTGTATTTGGATTTAACCTTATACCAACATGAACTTTTTTCTTTTTTGATTTAGCTATTCTTTCAATTTCTTTAATTTCACTTTCGGATTCAGCATTTATTAAAAGTATATTTTTATCAATAGCATAGTCTATTTCATTTGATGTTTTTCCTACTCCAGAAAAAACAATTTTTTTGGGCTTTATACCTGCTTTAATAGCTATCATTAATTCACCCATTGATACAACATCCGCCCCGAGACCTAATTTGCTAATTTCCTTAATCAAATTAACATTTGTATTAGATTTGACTGAAAAACATATTAATGGAGAAAAGGATTTAAAATTTTTCTTAAAATTTTTAATATTTTCTTTTAATTGTCTATAGGAGTAACAATAAGTTGGAGTTTTATACTTTTTAGCAATATTTTCTACAGCAACTTTTTCAATTGAAAGCTTTTTATTAATGTATTTCATTATACTTTATTTTTAAGAACTGTTTGCAGATCAGTTTTTTTTTCAGGATCATTGTATATAGGGTCCCCTTTTTTTCCACACGAAACTGTTAAGCAACTTAGAGTTAAAAAGAAAAAAATTTTTTTAATCATTTAGTTTTTTTATACTTCATTATCATTTTTTTAATATTATCAAAAGATGTTCCTCCATAAGATCTTTTAGAATTAACAGAATTCTTTAAATCAAA
>ERZ802822.1998-NODE-1998-length-11731-cov-44.069847_pt1 | contig 11731 bp, 11 predicted proteins | sample MGYA00345649_ERZ802822 | MGnify/ENA primary metagenome ERZ802822 (study PRJEB30503, sample SAMEA104212359) | marine metagenome | biome: Westerlies Biome; feature: [SRF] surface water layer (ENVO:00010504) within the epipelagic zone...; material: water... | reverse complement strand
GAAGCCAGAGCCAAGGGCATTGCTGCGACACGGCAGTTAGCGAAGCGACAAATAACATGGCTTCGAAGCTGGTCTGGTCTACACTGGGTAAGCAGCGATGCAAAAAACGCGACAGATGTGGTCAAAAAGCGGTTTATGAACTACCTAAGCGCGCCGCTGTCGTAGTACTATTCGGACCCCGAATTTGGGGATATTGGGTCGCCTCATTCTTTGCGACCACTGACAATTTAAGGAGTCACCATGTCATCAAAAGGGCAAACGTTACAAGACCCTTACCTCAATGCACTCAGGAAAGAGCGCATCCAGGTTTCTATCTACCTCGTCAATGGTATTAAGCTGCAGGGCCAGATCGAGTCATTCGACCAGTTTGTTATTTTGCTTAAAAATACGGTCTCTCAGATGGTGTACAAGCACGCCATTTCTACTGTAGTGCCCGCGCGGAACGTACGCATTCCTGTGGCACCGGGTGAGGAAGAAGCTGCATAACATCGAGCTTGAACGCGGCTTAATCAATCGCTTACGCGTGATCAATCGCTTACGCGCCTGCTCCCGCGCGTGAAGACAGTCTATGTTTTTTGATATCCGACGCGGTGGCGAATGCGCCGTGCTTGTGCAAATAGCCATAGATGGCGGCTCAAATGAACCCGATCTGAGTGAGTTTATCGAACTGGTCCGTTCGGCGGGGGGAGACCCCGCTGTCGTCGTCAGGGGCTCGCGGCGTTCACCGACGGCTAAGTTTTTCGTGGGTAAGGGCAAGCTTGACGAAATCGCCTCTGAAGTGGAGCGCGTCGAGGCGGATCTCGTCGTGTTCAACCATATCTTGTCGCCGAGTCAAGAGCGCAATCTCGAAGCACACTTGCAATGCAGGGTGATAGCTCGAACCGGGCTCATTCTCGATATTTTTGCGCAACGCGCACGCACCCACGAAGGTAAGCTCCAAGTTGAGCTTGCACAGCTAAAGCACATCAGTACACGCTTAATTCGTGGCTGGACTCACCTAGAGCGCCAGAAGGGCGGTATCGGCTTACGAGGCCCCGGCGAGACTCAGCTTGAGACTGACCGGCGACTCCTGCGGGCTCGGGTAAGTACGATTGAGTCACGATTGGATAAGGTCCGTCAGCAGCGCACGCAAAACCGACGAGCGCGGCAGCGTGCTGAAGTGCCCTTGGTATCTCTGGTTGGATACACTAATGCAGGCAAGTCGACACTGTTTAATACTTGGTCGGAATCGGCCGTATACACAGCAGATCAGTTGTTCGCCACGCTCGACCCAACATTGGCTCGCGTCGATATTGATGGATTAGGCGGTGTGATAATCGCCGATACCGTGGGGTTTATTGCAGATCTCCCGCACACATTGGTTGAGGCATTCCGGGCCACGCTTGAAGAGACGTTGAATGCATCACTGCTTATTCACGTTATCGATGTGGCTGCAGACGATCGTGATTTTCTAAAAAAAGAAGTAGAGGCAGTACTCGACGAGATAGGAGCGGGTGATATCCCCCAGCTCATTGTATTTAACAAAATCGATCTACTCGAACGCGAACCTCGCGTTACTCGAGATGGTGAGGGTCGGCCTGATACGGTATCCATATCAGCGAAGACGGGCGCCGGTCTAGAGCAGTTAAAACACGCCATTGGCGAGCGACTTGCGGGGCGCTTTTTCAGCGGCTGCGTCGAATTGACGCCTGCCCAGGCGAAGCTACGTGCCGCTCTTTACGACATGGGCGCTGTAAAAACAGAGGATTGGTTAGAGGCTGGCGGAAGCGCACTTACTATTTATTTACCCGAGTCTGATTGGATGCGGTTGCGGCAGCAATACAGTTTTTACGCAAAGGGTGGTGATGATGCCCCCGACGGCCACAGGATTTGTTAGACTGTGTGCCTCAACTAACGAGGAAAAGAATATGTCATGGAATGAGCCCGGTGGCGGTAATCGTCCGCGCGATCCTTGGGGTGGAAAGGATCAGGGTCCACCCGACCTCGATGAGGCCTTACGTAAACTCCAAAGTCAGCTAAGCGGCCTATTCGGCGGCCGGTCGGGTGGTGGTGGCAGTAGCCGTGGCCTCGGTGGTCTACTTGGCATCGCCGCAGTCGCCATTGTCACCATCTGGGGCTTACTCGGTTTGACCCAGATTGGCGAGCAGGAACGGGCAGTCGTCTTGCGGCTAGGGGAATATAGTCGTACAGCATCGCCGGGTCTATTTTGGTACCCCCGCGGCATAGACACCATTACACGGGTCAACATCACGCAGGTGCGCGCGGCGCAGTTCAGAGAGACCATGTTGACCCAGGACGAAAACATCGTCGATGTCAGCATGTCGGTGCAATACGTCATTAACGACCCGATTAACTTTGTTCTCGAGGTGCGCGATCCGGAGCGCTCACTGCAGCATGCGGCGCAGAGTGCGCTAAGGCACGTTGTGGGTGACAGCACCATGGGATTGGTGTTGACAGAGGGACGAGCGGCAATAGCCATACAAGTTCGTGACCGTCTGCAGCAATACCTGGTGAACTACACAACTGGAATCACGGTTCAGAAGGTCAACATTGACGATGCCAGTCCGCCCTCGCAAGTTCAGGAGGCATTCGATGACGTGATTAAGGCGCGGGAGGACGAGGAGCGTGTAAAGAACGAAGCTGAATCCTATGCCAACGGTATCGTGCCAGAAGCAAGGGGACGCGCTCAGCGAATCAAGGAAGAAGCAGAGGCTTATCGGCAGCAGGTGATTGCGAAGGCTACCGGTGAGGCGGATCGATTTGACCAGCTCCTTACCGAATATGCCAAGGCGCCAGAGGTTACTCGCGAACGGCTTTACTTAGATGCGATGGAGTCGGTCTTAACGAATACGAGTAAAGTGATAGTCGATATGGAAGGTGGTAATAATATGATGTATCTGCCACTCGACAAGCTGGCGCCGGCTAGCGGAAATTCCGCGCTGCCGGGCTCTGCATTGAATCGCGGCATTTCGCCGCAGCAGTTGAGAGACGTTACCGATGCGGTAACGGAGCAGCTTCGCCGTGATCTGGGAAGCCGTAACGGACGGGGAGGGCGCTGATCATGTCTAAACAAAACTTATTGGGAACCATCGTCTTTCTCGGCTTTGTAGTACTGAGCAACTCAGTCTTCATTGTCAGTGAAACGCAGCGAGGGGTTTTACTCAAATTTGGTGAGGTGGTTAGGGCGGATTTGCAGCCTGGACTGCATTGGAAAGTGCCTTTTGTCGATTCAGTTCGAAAGTTTGACGGCCGCATCTTGACGGTGGATTCAACGCCCGAGCGATATTTTACGCAAGAGCAAAAGCAGCTTATTGTCGATTCTTACGCCAAGTTCCGTATTATCGATACGGCCAAGTACTACACCGCGACCAGTGGAGAGGAATTTCGAGCCGCAGCGTTGTTGTCACAGCGAATTAATGATGACCTCCGAAACCAAGTTGCGGGTCGGACTGTTCAGGAAGTTGTTTCTGGCGAGCGCGATCAGCTGATGGAGGCTGTCAAGGCGCGCCTCAATCAGACCGTTCTCACTGAGCTTGGCGTTGAAGTCATTGACGTTCGCGTCAAGAAGATCGACCTTCCGAACGAGGTTTCTCAGTCGGTTTATCGGCGGATGAATGCGGAGCGAGAGAAAGAGGCTAAGGAGTTGCGATCAGAGGGTAAGGAAATTGCTGAGGGTATGCGTGCTGAGGCAGACCGCAAGGTCACCGTTATCGAGGCTGAGGCTGTTCGTGATGCTGAGATTATTCGTGGCGACGGTGACGCTACTGCAACGGGCATTTACGCGAATTCATTCAATCGTGATCCCGAATTTTACGCGTTCACTCGCAGCTTAAATGCGTATCAGCAGACCTTCGCCAGTGGCAGAGATATTATGTTGCTCCAGCCGGACAGTCAGTTCTTTCAGTATTTGGGGAACCCCGAAGCGGATAAGTAATCTTCCACTGTAACTCTGAGCTCGTACCAGCGATACTAGAGTGCGAGCAATGGGCGGCGAACCGCCGCCCAACTCCAGAGTTTGGAACGCAACATGTCTGATACAACACGGTGGCTGCTCCCTAATGGGATCGATGAGCTTTTGCCCGAGCAGGCGAGTCGCGTCGAAGACTGTCGGCGGCTCTTACTAAATACCTGCGCGAGTTGGGGCTACGAGTATGTCGTACCGCCACTTGTCGAATTTGAAGAATCGTTGCTCGTCGGTTTAGGTGCGGATCTTGAGCAGTTAACCTGTAAGTTTTCGGATCGAGAGACCGGCAAAACCCTAGCGGTGCGGGCCGACATCACGCCACAAGTTGCTCGAATCGACGCACACAGCCTCGGTCGCGAGGGCGTCACCCGCCTTTGTTATGCCGGATCTACCCTAAAGAGCATGGCGAATACGATTCCTGCTGACCGGAGTCCGGTCCAACTGGGCGCTGAGATCTTTGGCTGCAGTGGCATTGACGCTGACGTCGAGGCAATCGAGCTGTTGCTCTCTCTGGTTGAGCGGAGTGGTCTATCAGGTATCACCGTAGATGTGGGTCATGTCGCGTTTTGCGACTTGGTCATGGACGCGGCCGGTATCGACGCCGAGTGTAAGGCGCAGATCCTGGCGCTTTTGGCACGCAAAGCCAGTTCAGAGCTGACGCAGTTTCTGACAGGATTTCCCGACGTACAGCGCGAAACGATCGCACTGTTGGCATCGATGCACGGCGATCGGGACGTTCTGGAGCGCGCCCGCGCGGCATTTGCGGATATTGACGGGGTCGATGCGGTACTCACGGACATAGCGACTGCTCTGGCGTGTTGTGACCGGATAGGCTGCAAGCTGAATGTGTACATCGATTTGACCGAAGCACACGGGTATCGCTATCACTCGGGTCTGGTCTTCGCGCTGTACGCCAAGGAGCTAGGCACAGCGATTGCCAAGGGAGGGCGTTATGATGGCGTCGGCGAGGTATTTGGACGCACTCGATCAGCAACCGGCTTTGCGGTGGATTTGAAAGCATGGGCGTCGCTTGCTTCGCTTGAAGCACCCTCGAAAATCTTCGTCGCCTCGCCAGTAGACAGCTGTAGCGATCTTGCTGTGAAAGAGCAGGCGTTGCGTGCGTCGGGTGTCGTCGTAATAAAAGCTGTCGGCGGAGAGATCGATCGACGATGTGAGCAAAAATTAGTAAAGCGCCATCATGAGTGGCTTCTTGAGTCAGTGGGGAAAAGTAATGGGTCGTAATGTCGTCGTGCTCGGCACGCAATGGGGCGATGAAGGCAAGGGAAAAATCGTCGATTTGCTAACAGAGCAGGCCGCGGCAGTGGTGCGCTTTCAGGGCGGTCACAATGCCGGCCACACGCTGGTCATAGAGGGCGAAACGACGGTCCTGCATGTTATTCCCTCTGGCGTTTTACGTGATGGCGTCGAGTGTTTGATCGGTAATGGCGTGGTCTTGTCTGCCGAGGCGCTGCTCAAAGAGATAAATGCACTCGAAGCGCGTGGTGTGCCGGTCCGTGAACGCTTACGAATTTCATCAGCGTGCCCCTTGATTCTTCCGTATCACGTGGCGCTCGATCTGGCGCGCGAGGCTCGGCGCGGGAAAAAGAAGATTGGGACTACGGGCCGCGGTATTGGCCCAGCCTACGAGGATAAGATTGCAAGACGCGGTTTGCGGCTCGGCGACTTGAAGGATAGGCAGAAGTTTTCTGACTCGTTACGCGAAGTCCTCGAATACCATAACCATGCGCTAGTGCATTATTACGGTGCTGAGGCACTTAATTTTGATGAGGTACTCGCTACCGTATTGGCCGAAGGTGAGCAGTTGTTGCCAATGATGGCCGATGTCACGTCACGACTCCATGAATTCCGTGAGTCAGGCGCCAATATTATGTTTGAGGGGGCGCAAGGTTCCCTACTCGATATTGACCACGGTACATATCCGTTCGTCACAAGTTCTAATACGACCGCAGGTAGCACTGCTACGGGTTCTGGCTTTGGTCCCTTATATCTTGATTATGTGCTCGGCATTACAAAGGCTTACACCACCCGCGTTGGCTCAGGGCCATTTCCTACGGAGCTGTTTGACGCTGTCGGCCAGCGACTGGCTGAGCGTGGGCACGAGTTTGGCGCAACAACGGGTCGCCCCAGGCGATGCGGTTGGTTTGACGCGGTGGCGCTGAAAGCGGCTGTTCAAATTAATTCTTTGTCAGGCTTGTGCCTGACAAAGCTCGACGTTCTCGACGGGCTAGAGGAGATTTCTATTTGCGTGGGCTATACCGACGCAGAGGGGAATTCGATGATGGGTGGTGCTGAAAACTACGACGACCTTCACCCAGTGTACAAACGTGTGCCGGGCTGGCAGGAGTCGACCGTCGGTGTAAAGCGGGTCGAGGATCTGCCCGCGGCCGCTAGAAGCTACATAACCACGTTGGAGACACTGGTGGGGGCTCCGATTGATATTATTTCGACTGGCCCCGATCGAGCCGAGACGATTGTACTCAGGAACCCGTTCGACTGATGCTGACATTGACGAAGATACTGTCGCTGTTCGTCTATCCGATGTCACTCGGACTATGCTTGATTGCCCTGTCGTTGTGGGGGCAGTTACGCGGTAACCGCGCGGCAGCCGGACTCTTAACCTTCTTAGCGCTGGGCGTATTTTATGTGCCTTCGACGCAATTCGGTGTTGATACGTTTGCCGCACCACTCGAGGCACGGTATCCCGCATTTGCACCGGAGGAGCTTCCAAATGCTGATGCAATAGTTGTGCTGGGAGGGGGTATAGAAGCGGAGGGTAAATTTGGTCGCTGGGGAGACCTCAACGAGGCGAGTGATCGCATACTATTGGGCGCTGAGTTGTGGCATTCCAAGAAGGCGCCACGAGTTATTGTCAGTGGTGGGGGTACACAAGGGCCGATTTCAGAAGCGGCAAGAATGCGGGACGTCTTAATTAGGTTGGGCATTCCAACTGACGCCATAATGTTGGAAAACGCCAGCCTGACCACCCAGGAAAATGCAAAAAAGGTAGCTCAATTAACGGGAGTGTCTGGCCAGCACATATTGTTGGTGACGTCGTCGCTGCATATGCGTCGCGCATTAGCATTATTCACCACACAGGGTTTTACTGTAACGGCTGCGCCTGCCGATCATCGCGTCCACAAATACCCGCACGCGATACCGGGCTGGATGCCCACCGTCGAGCACATGACGACCAGCACTGCGGCCATTCACGAGTGGGTAGGCTTTTGGGTCTACGACCTACTTGGGCGGTTCCAGCCCGCTGACGAGCAACAGGTGGCGTCAGATGAGTAGTAGTTTTACGTCGCTGTAGTTCCGCCCTGTCCAGCGCCGAAAAGCGCGATAAAAGCTATTCACCTCAGCGTAACCCAAGTCCCAAGCGAGACACTTTCCCGGAACCCAGTCTTTGGCCAGACTCTCCTCGCAGCGAAAGCGACGCACGGCATCAAGAACGAGTTGGTAAGTCACGCCGTCCTTGCTTAGTCGACGCCGCAAGGTTGTGGGACTGATTCGTAGACTATCGGCGAGTGTGTGAGAACGAATACGACTCAGGTCACCGGTTAAGAGTACATCGATGACTTTGAGTGTTGTGTGGGATAGCTTGTTTTTAGGTCTAGATGCGAAAAACTCCCACAGGCGTTCAGGCGGCTGGGCAGGTTGCTCTCTTAACCGAAGCGCGAAAATATCAGTGCTACCCGTCCATGCAAGTGGTGCAGGTGCGTTGTTGTCCTTTGTTTGTCCGCTGCTGGAAGTCGATTGTGTGTCTGATAAGTAAGAAGTCATGGTCACGTCCTTGTTGGTTGATCGCCCGTCCGTGGGCGATTTTTAACATAGCTCAGAAATGACGTTATTCCAAAGTTTGCTCAAATTTGATGAATTTTGGTTGTGCAATTCTGGTTGTGCAATTTTGTTTGTGTAGCGAAGAGCACCTAAGGAGCAGCGTTGCCGCTGCAACGCTTGTTCGCCCCGATAGGAATCTGTTGTGTCGCAGGAACCATCACAGCTAATTGCGGTTCGTATTGCTCTGGATAAGACCGCAACACGTTTGTTCAGCAGAGCATTCCGCCACAGCACCATTGTTCTTGCGCCTTCTGCAACCCACTGGAAATAAGGGATCTCGTCTGCACCGACTTTTTAGACAGCTGTCTCATGATGCGCTTCAGGGGCAGCTAGAGGACGCTCTGAACAACCTGTGACAGCTCGAGAAGGGCAGGTGTTTACTCATTTCGAAAGCTGATTGGCCTAGTGAGACACGACAGAGCGTTACCCTCAACGCGATGGGAACTTGTAACTGCGGTGTGAACCTGCGACTGCGGTTTGAACTTGCCACTTCGGTGTGAGCTCGTGGCGTAATCGCCTCTTATTTACTGCTGCCCACTTCTCGGCGTAGGAGATCAACAACCTTGGGTGTGAACTGTTCGACAGATCTTACTGACAAGACTGTAGGGGAGGGATCGGCCCGTTATATCGCTAAGCCATTACCTCGATAACTTGATTGTCTTTTGACCAGGATCTAGTTTGTGCCTTGGCGATGGAATAAAAAAAACGACGGAGTTGATATGAAGCCACTTGAGACAATCACCGTGCTCGAATTCTCAACAATGATTACTGCGTCTCTTGCCTCGATGATGCTGGCAGAACAGGGTGCGAGAGTCATTAAGGTGGAGCCGATGGCAATGGGAGACCCCATGCGCTACATCGGTTCTCGCAAAGAGGATATCTCGGCCTTATTTGCCAACTGTAACCGAGGCAAAGAATCACTGCGGATAGACTTAAAGTCAGAACTTGGCATTCAGGTCATCAAAGATATGATGCCATCGGTTGATATCGTTATTCACAACTTCCGTCCGGGTGTTATGGATAGGATTGGTCTGGGGTCTGAGGCACTTCGTGCACTTAATCCAAAACTCATTTATGCAGCAATATCAGGATTTGGGACCACGGGGCCGATGCGCGACGCGCCTGCCTATGATCCGATCATCCAGGCACACGCCGGGATAGCGGCAACACAGGGACAGGGCGATCAGCCTGCGTTCATGCGCACCTTGTTGTGCGACAAAATCACTGGGTATACCGCGTGCCAAGCGGTGACCAGCGCACTATTTATGCGAGAGCGAACAGGTATGGGACAGCATATTGATCTGTCTATGATCGATTCGGGACTGTTCTTTATTTTTCTCGATGGTTTTCAGAACCATACGTTGCTGAGTGACGATCATGAGCGGGCTGGGATGCTGATTGATATTTTGTACGACCCCTGGGTCTGCAGTGACGGTGGCGTTGTCATTTCTGCGGGTAGCTATGAGATGCAGAAGCGATTTCTCACATCAATCGACATGCCCCACTTACTCGATGATCCTCGATTTGCAACGTTTGAAAATCAGATGCGGCATATTCAGACCTTAAAGGCGCTCGTCGCCGAGCGATGCAAGGAACTGAGTTGTGACGACATGGTAGCGCGACTGCGGGCGGTGGATGTGCCCTGCGCAAAGGTCATGACTCGAGAGGAGGTTCTCGCTCAAGCACAGCTCGAAGCAAACGGCTGCGTCGATGTTTATGATCATCCGATCGCTGGCAAGTCTCGGCGTATACTCGCGCCACCGATGTTTGGTGGTGAGCGTCTGCAGCCTGGCACAGGTGCCCCCGGACATGGCGAGCACAGTCAGCAGGTGCTTGAGAGTTTCGGTCTGAGTGATACGACAATTGACGAGCTGAAAGCCAAGGCAGTGGTCACTTAATTAAATATTTACTGGGAGTAAATTTTGTGCAGATAGAGGGAAAGCGCGCCGTCATAACGGGTGGTGCGAGTGGCATTGGGTTGGCTATTGCGCACAGGTTAGTGGGTGCCGGGTGCTCTGTTGTCATTGCGGACATAGACACCGCAGCACTTCAACGGTGCTCGACCGAACATGCTGACTTTCTGTTGTACGAATGCGATGTCACCAAACGAGAGTCGCTCGAGGCCCTGGCGGGTTTTGCTTGGTCAACCCTTGGGGGCGTCGACTTGGTTTTTGCAAACGCGGGAGTGGGTCTGCCGCTCAAGCCGCTATTAGACCAGACTGAGGCACATGCGCGTTGGGTGATGGAGGTTAATTATTTCGGGGTGTGGCACACGCTTCAGGTATTTGGTCCCCGTCTTATCGAGCAGGGGACAGAGTGTCACCTCGTTGTCACGGGCTCCGAAAATAGCGTCGCCGTGCCCGCTCCCTTGCTGGGCGCCTACAATGCCAGCAAGCATGCAGTTCTTGGTTTAACCGAAACATTCGATCGGGAAACACCTGATTTCCTAGGTGTCAGCATTCTATGTCCGGGTCTTGTGATGACCAATATTTTGTCTTCCTTGGAGAAAATTCCCGATGCATTTGGCGGTCCTGAATCTACACCGATCGGTAGGTCTAATCTGGGGTTTACGCCTGATCAGATTGCTATCAACGCACTCGCGGGGGTCGACGCAGAGGACTTTTACATCTTCACGCATCATTGCAATCGCGACATGGTTGCCGAGCGACTGTCTAATCAAATCGGGGCTATTGAGCGCCAGACGCAGCCAAACGACGGCAGTGACATTTGTAACACCCGTCACCTTTTGGGCGATGTATTTGAACAAATGGGGCAAAAGCACCAGTAATCACCGCGGATGATTGTGTTTGGCGAAAGCTTCAGTTAAGACCTATGCTCCTTAAGCAAACAATCGGTCGTGTTGCGCACTCTATATGTACGAGTCTGTCAGTCAGAATGCAACGAGTTATGTGCGCAAATCAACGCAACTCTGGAAGAGCATGAGAATCAGATGTTATCCGCTAGACTAGCAATCGGACGGATTATGACCGCGGTGCTGGCGATTTACCTCTTGTCCAGTGCTGCCTGGTCGGCTGACTCTTCGGTGGTGCTGCAGGTGCGGATAGACGGTCAGCGTCTCTACGTTTATGGCGAGCAATTGCTAGTTAACCCAGACCATAAGGTCTATTTTGGATCTCAAGATCTGGATTATTTATTCGAACCACGATTACTTGATAAAAACGAGTCGCGGATCAAATTATTACTGCCTTTTCAGCCCGTACCGGGGAGGTATTGGTTAAAAATCGGACCCAATCAAGACGACCCTGCGACTGAGGTATCACTGCTCTTTAACGATCCACGTGTGACGATAGAGTTACCGGGCGTTGCCAAAACCGCGCTCGGTGCGGACTTGAGCGAGGACGGCGCCTCAGCAGTGCAAGTGGTTAACGTGGATCAGTGCCCTGAGTCGGGGGAGAAGTGTCTTACTGAGGACGATGGTCTCGACAACGTCTTTTGCGGGAGCGCAGCAAGTTTCAATCCGCGTGAGGGATCACAGGCCATGACGGTCTCGAATTCTCAGGAGCTTCATCTTGATGATGAATACACTGTCGAGGCGCGAGTGTTCATACAGGAGTATGTACGTGGTGGCATCCTTGTAGACAAATACTCAGGCTCGGGGCGCGGTCGGGAATACCGGCTGTCCATTGGCAAGGATGGTCTTCTTCGCGGTTGGTTCACGCCAGACGGGACCCTGGTCGATGACTTCGCTATTTATTCAAACATACAGGTCCCAAAAAATCGTTGGACCCACGTCGCTTACACGAATGAAAGTGGCCAGCTCCGATTATTTATCGATGGCGCTGTTGTTGCCGAAAAGCAGGTTCGTGGGAGACCTGCGCAGTTGGGATATCAGAACGTCGCTATTGGCGGAAACAATTGTTGTCCCGGCTACTACGAAGTTATCAACGG
>ERZ802822.1997-NODE-1997-length-11742-cov-6.797000_pt1 | contig 11742 bp, 13 predicted proteins | sample MGYA00345649_ERZ802822 | MGnify/ENA primary metagenome ERZ802822 (study PRJEB30503, sample SAMEA104212359) | marine metagenome | biome: Westerlies Biome; feature: [SRF] surface water layer (ENVO:00010504) within the epipelagic zone...; material: water... | reverse complement strand
AATTAATGTTTCATTTAACGAGACAAGCTCTGTCTGGGTTTCAAGAGAAACTTCGAGACGTTCAAGTGAGCTATTCATATTATCAACATTCTCAGCGAATACGATAAGGGCTTCTCTGCTCGTTGTCGTCATCGTGGATAGTTCTGACAAGGTGCGAAAATATATTAATCCCGCAAATACCAATGCGGCGATAGCAGCCGCTACGGAACTTGCAAAAATGATGGAAATAAATCGCTGGGATTGTTTCATGGAATCCTCCAACTTCTTATGGTCACGTCTAATCTTATTATACTCAGCAGTAACATCTGTTGCCGCATCGGCTGCATCAAGGGCAATTTTGATGCTTTCTTGAACCGCATTATAATCCGTACTCATTCTCAACCCCTGGATTGGTTTGACAACGACTTGCTATCTTGAAGCCGCTTTTTCAGTTTGAAATAAGCACATTTCGTGCCAGTTGTGGAAAACACCGTAACGGAGGGAAAATAAGGCCCCTTAAAGCCGAATTTTCTGCACCCGTAACGCCTATTTTTCTCATGTGTGATATATAAATATTCGCACCGGTAGCAATTCACATGTTCGCTGCCTATCACAGTTTGCTCTTGAGTATTTTTTGAAGAACTCATTTGCGAACTCTTTTCTTAACAATTTTCATCATGTCAGCAATAAAAAATCGTAATCCGCCTAACAGACATAACAGTCCAGCAAAGGTACTTACATAACTTCTAAACAGAAGTTCTGCCTCGTGAAATTCGATGGCCTGAATTACACACGCCGCCGCTACACCAAAAAAGGTGAGGGTGGAGATCATCTCGCCAATACTTTTCGGATTACGTGCCATAATGCCTTTAACCTAAATCTAATTATATCTAATGTTATTATAACTAATATTTATGATTCCACATTACCAAATTCATCAAACGTTAATTCATCAGGAATGGTAATGTCTGGTTCTTCAACAGGTTCCCCTTGATCAATTCTGTAAATATAGGCAAGCGCAACCGCAACTGCATTATAGAGTCTATCAGATATTTCCTGACCAATCTCGCCTGTAAAATATAATGCTCTTGCAAGTAATTCGCTGCGAAAGACTGTAACTTTATGCTCATTTGCGCGCTCAATAATTTGTTGCGCGATAATTCCTTGACCCATTGCAAGAATAGTTGGTGCGCCTACCTCGCCTGGATTATATTTCAAAGCAACCGCAAAGTGAGTAGGGTTTGTGATAACAGCGGTGGCGTTGGATACGTTGTCAAGGGCTTCTCTTTGCTTGCCTGATTCGCGTGATTTTTCCATTTGCATGCGACGAATTTTAGCTTTTACCTCGGGGGAACCTTCGGTTTGTTTATTTTCATCCTTGAGTTCTTGCTTTGTCATTTTTAATTGCTGAACATGAACATGTCGTTGCCAGAAATAATCAATAGCAGCGATTATAGCTAAAGCGGTTAGCAATGCTCCTATCAGAAACGGAAAGGCGTAATACATAACTTCCAATGCGCTTTTCAAAGAGCCATGTGAGATCTGCAATAATTGAGGCAGCATTAAGTAAATAATAAGTGCTGCTAGTCCAACTAGGAGGACTACTTTCAAAACTGATTTTCCGAGCTCTACTAAACCTTTTACAGAAAAAATCCGCTTTAATCCCTTTATCGGATTAATTTTACTACCTTTAAATGCAGCAGCTTTTGGCGCAAAATTTATTCCGCCAACGGCTAATTGTGTTAACAAGCTTACTATCATCAATGGAATGCCAATAAATAATGCAATGATGATGATAATCTGGAACACCTGATATAAACGGGTAAAAGCAAGGCTGGAGAGCTGCTCTTTGCTCTCTATTTGGAATAGCTTTCCCCATTCCTTCATACCTGGTACTGCGAACTCTGGAATAAATAGAAAAATAAGCATGCCCATTGCGATGGAGGTAAATACAAACATCTCTTTGGATTGCAGTATTTGCCCATCTTCTTTGGATTTATCGATTTTCCGTTGGGAGGGGTCTTCGGTTTTTTCCTGACCGTCTTGGGATTCTTCAGCCACTAATCAAACCCTTCATTATATCTTGAAAATTCATTAAACTCGCATCTGTTAAACTGCTTACCGAAATTGCAAGCGAAGTGGTTGAGAAATATAAAACAAAGAAAATGCCAATAAGGGTTATTGGAAAACCTATTGAGAATAAATTCAAGGATGGGGCAGAGCGGGTAATTATTCCGATACTGACATTTATTAATAATAAAATGACGGTAAAGGGGAGCATGATTATCGAAGCTGCATAAAACATTGTGCCTGCCGCTTGGATACCAGCTGAAATAAAAAGTTCGAATGACGGGATTACACCTATGGGCAAAATTCTATAGGAATCTAGCAATGTATGGATGGCTACTAAATGGCCATCTGTACTTGTAAATAATACTAACATAAACAGATAAAAAATTTGGCTAACCACAGGTGTTTGACCGCCGGTAGAGGGGTCCATTTGTGCAGCAAAACTCAATCCAGAGGAGGCTGCAACTTTCTCACCTGCAAGCAAAACAGCAGAAAACCAAATTGTTAAAATAAGGCCTGCGCTTAGCCCAATACTAATTTCCGAGAATACAATTAATATGGCCTGATATGAAGTCAGCACCTCCACACTAACAGGCGTAGTATATTGCCAGATAATAAGTGTAAGCATAACACTCATTGTCAATCTGACTTGCAAGGGAACCCATCTTGCACCCAGCAATGGAGATGAGATCAAAAACGCTCCAATTCGCAACATGGCTACAAAAAACTGCAAAATAAGGGTGATAAGCCCTTGCAATTCAAGTCCTGGCAGTCCTGTCATTGATTGGGCAGCGAGCGGAAGCATATCAGGCTAACTAATATTTGCGATTTGATCAAAAATAAACCCAAAATAATCAGATAGCTGGGTTAAGATAAAGTTAGATAAAAGTCCAAATGAGACCATCACAATAACAAGCTTTGGAACAAAACTTAGGGTCATCTCATTTATGGAGGTAGCCGCTTGTATAATGCCAATTACAAGTCCAACAGTAAGGCCAATTGCCAGCAATGGTCCGGCTGCGATAATAATCTGCCAGAAGGCAATTCGCAAAAACTCAACATTTTGATCAAATAGATTCGCACTGGTCATTTTTATGCTCCGATAGAATAGGTGGCAACAAGTGAGCCAACTGTCATTGCCCAGCCATCTACTAAGACAAATAATAATAATTTGAACGGCATAGCCACCAGCATCGGGCTTAACATCATCATGCCAAGAGACATCAAAATAGAGGCAATAACCATGTCGATCACAAGGAACGGCAAGAAAAGAAGGAAGCCAATTTGAAATGCTGTTTTGAGCTCTGATGTAATAAATGCCGGTAATAATACAGACAGAGGTACATCCTCTGGCGTTTCATAATTGGAAATCCCCACCATATCAGAGAACATATTCAAATCTGTAATCCTGGTGTTTTGAACTAAGAACCGTTTCATGACATTTGTTCCATCTGCTATGGCTGTATCTGCTGCCATCTGCCCCTCTAAATAGGGTGTAATGGCATCATCATAAAGAGTCTCAAATGTCGGCGCCATTATGAAGAAAGTTAAAAATAACGCTATTGCGATAAGAACCTGATTGGGGGGTGTTTGCTGTGTTCCCATTGCTTGTCTTAGAATAGATAAAACAATAATAACTCTGGTAAAAGAGGTCATGCCTAATACAAGAGAGGGCAGAATAGTTAACGCAGTCATAAGAGCTAGAATTTGTAATGATAAAGAATAAGTGGTGCCAGAGACACCATCCCCATTAATTACATTTAGCGCCGGCAGACCTGATAAGCTTGTCTCTAAAGCTGTTTGAGCAAATGCAGCAGTGCTGCCAAATACACTGAAACAAAATAGACACGCGGCTAGTACCCCCAATATTCTGGTGCAAGGCAGGGCAACATTCGTAGAAACCGTTCCTAATTTTGTCAACGATGATAAATTCATTTATCTAATCCTAGTAGGGGGTTTTTATCGCGCGCTTGCTTTATGGCATCAAATATTGAGTCAGTTTGGGCTGGCTTGGTTTTCCCGCCCATTTGGCTATTCACATTCGCTTTTTGGGATTGCTCTGTTCTGTTGCCAAAGGGTGACCTGATACGAGACGATTTTGATATTCTCTGATTTTCAGCTATTTGCTGTTCTGCATGTTTGGCCGCAGTATTTTCTGGGTCTAGTCTGATGAGTTGGGGGGGCTGCCCTTTAACGCAAGACATTAAAAACGTTTCATCTCCAACCTTAACCAAGCGAAGCCGCTCGGTTTGGGAGATGGCGGTGTCTTCTAGAATAGAAATGGATTTTTCAGGTTGTAGTTTGAGTTTTAACTTGCCTTTATTATTGCGCACAAAAAGCAAGACACCTACCAGAATAGATAGGAATATAAATATTATAGAAACCTGTTCATAACTAAATGGATTGATGGCAACCATGACTTTGAAACACCCTTAATCAAATAAGATGTCTAACAAAGGCAAAACACGTGCCATTTCCGAAAGCTATTTTTTTAATATATTTAAACCATTGTATTTAAACGATATTAAGATATAAATTTCTCTAATTTATATCTTAGAAGAATATTAGTGTCATTATATTGACTGTTTTTTTTCAGGTGTGTGATGTAAGGGCAGCTACAGGCTTTCGACTCTTTTTTCTGGGGATACGATTTCGGAGAAGCGAATACCAAATCTCTCTCCAACCATAACAACTTCGCCTTTTGCTATCATAGTGCCATTGGCCAGAATATCTAGCGGGTCTCCTGCTAGCCTATCAAGTTCAATAATAGAACCTTCGTTTAATCTTAAGAGATCGCGGATCTTAAGCTCGGCGCTACCAACTTCAACTGTCAGATTTACCTCGATATTCTCCAGAATACGCAAATTATCATAACCTACATTTTCTTCGTTTTTGGTTTCGGTTTCATCAGACATTTGATTGCCCTTTCTGTTCTTTCTTAAGACTAGCTGAACCTGCCAGCTATAATTTACGCTAAATTTTGGTTATTCGAGAGGTTAAACTAATAGCAGCCTGACCGCTTACTTCGCCTATTTCGCCTCTGAATAATAATTCATCATCCATCAATATTTCAACACCTTCGCCGATTTGGATTGGGAAGACATCTCCTTGTTTTAGGTTCATCAATGATTTCATCGGAAGTTTTGGCTCACTTAATTTTGCTTTTACTTTAAGCGGAATCTCAAGAACTGCTTTTTCCATTCTCTCTCGCCATGTTTCATCATCTTCTGATTTATCTGATTGCACACGAGAGCGAAGCTGTGATGCGATAGGCTTTAGGATTTGTAGCGGGTAGATTATATCAAAGGTGGCAGCATCGATATTTGGAAGCTGTACAACAAATGAGCAAATAATAACCAGATCCGAGCCATCGACAAATGATGCAAATTGAGGGTTAATTTCTCTGCTTTGATATGAAATAGTGGTTGGTGTTAAATCATTCCAGGCATCTTGAAGAACTTCATTAAGCCCTTTTGTAATTAATTCGATGAGCCTATCTTCTGTGGTTGTGAATTCAGAGCGTCTGCTTTTCAGAACCTCAATTTTGCCGCCATAATAAGCATTTGTGAGAATAGATATAAATGTTGGATCAATAACCATCATCATATTGCCGCGTAATTCTTCCATACGGCTTATATTCATACTCATGAAACCATCAATATTTGCAGCATACTCGTCAAATGACTTCACCTCTGGCGGAAATGAGGAAATACGGGGTTGAAGTCTGAGCATCGGCAGAAAAATACTTCTTGCAAATCGAGCAAACCTCTCATTAATCATACGAAGCGCGTAATAATCCCCCATTAAGGATAGATCATCAGACCCAAATGCAAACGGTCTTACATTAGTATCATCAGCCCCTTCAAAGCTTGTTGTCTCCTCTTCGTCGCCATCGAGCCCTTCAATAAGCGCATTGACCTCTTCGGTGCTTAATTTACGGGTGGATGCCACGTTTTATGCTCCTAATAAAGCTAAGTTTAATTAAGGACGAAGGAGGTGAATAGTACTTCTTCCACACCGCCAAAATTTTCTAATAATATTAATTTACTATTTATGCCTTCTTTGAGCGCAGACGCAAGGGCAGCTTTGCCGTTTGTGCCTTGAACATCTTCCTCACCAAACTCGCTCAAAACACCTAAAACAGTAGAACGTAGTGCTAACTCATGCGCTTCCACATTCATCATAACCGTATCGTCATATTGTGTTGAAACGCCGATGCCTACCTGAAGCATTTTCCGTGAACCCCTTAAGTTCGTCGTAAAGGTTCCTGGAAATTCGTAATAAATAGTAATAAAATTCTCTTGTTCAGGGGTTTCTTTTGAAACTTTCTGAGGGGATGCGTTATCTGCCGCTGACTTTGCAGCCTCAGCCTCTTCCATTTTTCTCTCGATGATAGTTTCGATTTCTTCAGATGGATCTGGCTGACTACTTCCGAATACGAAATAACCAACTCCAAGGCCCATCACAACAAGCATAATGCCGCCTACAGCGAACAGAATGATTTTGATCAAACCACCTTTGGATTTCTTTTCTTCTACTTCTTCTTCAGCCATTTCGCATTCCTTTAGCTTATTATAAGATCATGCAACTATATTTAAAATTGATTTATCTAATTTATTTAAATTTGTTTTATTTATTTCTGTTTCATCATCAGATGAACCCCTTTCTGTTTTGCTTGCAGTGTTACTGCGCTCATCCTGACTTGAATCTTTATCATTTTTGCCTGATAAGCCTGCTTGAAGCAGATTTAACCGCAATCCAATATCCTGCATCATCTGTGCCAGTTTGCTCTCTGATTCTAATAACAACGATGCCGCGGCAGAGGTTTCTGTTGATATTTGTATATAGGTATCATCACCGACCATGTTGATTGAAACGGTCATTTTGCCTAATTGTTTAGGATTTAGGGACAGATCAAGTGTTTTGCCGCCTTCTTTCAATTGCATTTCAACCTGTCTTACTAATGCTTCCCTCCAAGCTTTATCAGCCATATCAAGTTTTTGAATAGCAGAAAGGGGCGATGTTGTTCGAAGGGGCTGGGATGGTTGTTGATGCTCACTGCTATCTTGTCCGCCATGGCCGCCCGAATGCATATCAGTGCCCATAATCTGAGTATGCGTTTGACCTGCCGAATTATTATTGAATTGCTGGCTTAGCTCTACCTGCCTTGTTGAAGTTTGGGCGCTAATCTCTGGCATGCTGTTCTTGATATTTGGCGCGCCTAGCGATGCCTGATTGATAGCGGCATTTTTAATTTCCGGAGCATTTAGGATATCTTTATTATTGGGCGTATCTTTAGATAAGTCAGCTATCTCGGTTTTTTTGGGGGTAGCCGTTATATCTAAACTGATTTTTCCCTTCTGTATATTTTTAAGCTCACTCACAGCCTCTACAGCTTCATCCAATGCGCTGATTTCGGTCAATTTGGGAGAGGATTTCATCTCAACTTTTGTCTGCGATGCAGGCTGAGCTGCTTTTCTTGAGAGAATAGCTTGTTCAATTAGTTTCACAACATGTGAGAGTTTATCACTACCTTGCATATTATGTGTATTGCGGGTTGTATTGCGGGCTGCATTAAGTGAGTGTTTCTGGGTTGAATTAGCGTTTAAGTAGGGAAGGTGGGGATTAGAAAAACGCTGGTTATTTTGAATTGGAAGTTCGCCAATCTTTTCAGAATTAGCGGCAAGCGCATTTAAAGTACCTATTTTGTTTGCGGGCTCGTCGGAAAAACCCTGCTCTAGCGAAGCTGTTACGGTATCGCTGTTATTTAGATGTCCATTATCGAGAAGTGAGTTTAGCTGCTCTATAAGCTCGTCATTAATTGGATTTTCGGCGGCATCCCCTTTCTTAAAAAGGGTGTCTATATTGCTGATAGGAGTATCGGTAAATAAGGCAAAATTTTCAGCATCTGAGTTGAGTTCAGATTCAATCGAGCCTGCTTGGGACAATCTGCTTGTTATTAGTCCTATTGCTTGTGAATCCAGCTCACTTACAATTGAAAACAAACTATCAAATAAGGTTTCAGTTTGATTGTCAGCAGTATCTGTCTGCTGTGTGGTATGGGAAGATGAAAGGCTGGCATTTGTGCCGCTGGTAATGTGTGTCATACTATAATCTTAACTCTGGAATCTTAACACTGGAAACTTAACACTGGAATTGAAACTATCCGTGACAGATGCAAAAAAAATGCCAATTATTTAACACACTATAATATGATCTCTGAGTGCCTTGAAGATAGGACTGCTAGTTTCCAAATTTGCTGATATTTCGTTTTCTGCCAAGTAGATCTTGCTCAAATTTATCTTCTTTATGGGCTTGTTCTACTGCTTCATATCGATGCCATGCTTCTTCGGATTTGTTTTTACGATGCACCGCTTTAGCAAGTATTTTACGATTATCATCTACTTCCTGCTGCAAAAACTTATTTCGGTTTTCGGTTGTCTCCAACTGCTCTTGAATAATTGTGCTATACCAAGATGAAGAGCGTAGCGACATTGCGTTTGTCTCTCCTGGTTTGATTTCAGTTTGCTTGGCAATTTCAAATAATTGCTTTGCGAGTTCCTGTGATTTTTTTAGCTCAGAGTTGAGTGTACGCATTGTCTCAGCTCTTTTTGAGATATCAATTTTCTGTTTTAGCGTATATCGCTCATATATTGATTTTTGTTTCATGGGTATGTCACGGTATCTAAAATTTTATCTCATCAGGTTATTTAAGGCATCTTTACTTGTTGTAAAATCTGCTTTTTCTGTTTCAACCTGTTGAATGTGAGCCATTAATCGAGGCCAAATCGCAACTGCCTCATCTAATTCTAAATCTTGCCCAGATGTGTAGCCGCCCATTAAAATCAAATCACGGTTTTCCATATAGATAGAGACAAGTCGGCGGAATTTCTGTGCGCTTTTCTGTAAATTCTCATCTGTAATTTCTGTCATTACACGACTTACCGACATAGGCACGTCTATCGCAGGGTAAATACCCATTTGTGTTTGCTTTCTGGATAAAAGAATATGACCATCCAAAATAGCACGAGCCGTGTCAACAACAGGATCATTGGCGTCATCTCCATCTGCTAGCACTGTGTAAATGGCTGTTATGGTACCTTGATTTTTTACGCCACTTCCTGTTCTTTCAATCAGACGGGGAATCATAGATACCACTGATGGCGGATAGCCTTTTGAGGTTGGTTGCTCGCCAAGTGCAAGACCAATCTCACGGCGCGCATGTGCAACTCTTGTAAGTGAGTCCATAATAAGAAGAACGTTTTTGCCCTGATCCCGGAAATATTCGGCAATGGCTGTTGCTCTCTCCGCGCCTCTTATCCGCAATAGCGGGGATCGGTCCGCTGGCACAGCAACAACAGTGGTTCTTTTTTTGGCATCACCTGTAAGAATGGTATTAACAAAGCTGCCAACTTCTCTGCCACGCTCTCCTATCATTCCAACAACAACAATATCTGCTTCAGTGTATCTGCTCATCATTCCAAGCAAAACTGATTTGCCCACACCAGAACCAGCAATAATACCAATTCGCTGTCCCCTACCGACAGTAAGAAGACTATTAATTGCGCGTACGCCAACATCCAGAGGCGTATCTACTGGATTTTTGGCAAGCGGATTTAATTCCTTGCCCAGAAGAGGCCATTTGCTCTCAAGTGCGGGAAGGGGCATCTCATCCAATGGTGCGCCAAGAGCATCGGTAACCCGGCCCAGTAATCCCTCACCGACAGGTATCATATAGCCATCATCAACAACAACTACCCTAGCACCAACACTGATGCGCGCTCCAAAATCATGCAAGCTTAATAGATTATGCCCTCCATGAAATCCAATTATCTCTGCTGTTGCGGGCATATCTGTTTCGGTTTCAATCTGACATAATGAGCCAATGGTTGCTGGAAAGCCGTCACATTCCACCATTTGCCCATCATATTTGCTTACCCTTCCTGAAATGGATATAGGCTTATCTGAAGCCATGGAGCCGATACTGCGTGTAAGTCTCTGTTTTACAGATATCATGATAGCTCTTCTTTATTATCAATATCGGAGCTTTTATACCCAATATCTTGTTTTTCACCGTCAGTTTGTGGCTCTAACGCCTTACTAGATTCAAGGTTAGATTCAAGGTTAGCTTCAAGCGCTGATGTCTCATTTTCTGCTATTTCATTTGGGGCGTTATCCCCTTTTGTCATTGTAGGGAGTGTTTCAGATGAAACTGAGGCCTCCGCTATTGGCTCTGAGTTAGGCTGTTCAATAATTATGGGTGCATCTGAATCTAACGGCGTGATAGCCATTCGGTTTTCCAGAATATCTTCTATTTCAATGCCAGCTAGATTAATGGAAATATCACCATGGTTGAAACGCGCCTCTTCGATAAAGCGCATTTTTGATAAGGTTTCAGATTGTTCTTTTGCTTTTGTTATATGTATAAGATCGTCCCTATTTAACTTGATTACAGGACTATCCACACTATTGCCTACACGGCTCATAAGATGCTCAATTCTGGCCAAGAAGCTCTCTGGCATATCTTGAATGGCAACACCTGCCCGCTCGCTCGCAAGCGATAAAATAGCGGCTTGAATATCTATTTCTAATTCTTTTGTTTCCGCAAAGCTCATTTTGGTAAGGCTGGTTATGAGCGCATCAAACGTGTTTTGTTGCTCAGAGAATTTTTGCTCTAATGCGTTCTTCATTTCATTTTTTCCAGCTTCCACGCCAGCACGATACCCCTCATCATAACGAATTGCGGCATTCTCAATCGCCTTAGTAAGCTCGTTCTGTGTTACCGTGCGCTCAGCCAAACCATCTTGGGTGTTTTCGGTTGCGGAGGTTTCATCAAATTCGCCATTTTCTGAATCTGTTAACTCTGGTACCTCTTCTCGGCTGGATGAAGCCTCATCAGGGGCATGTTGCTTATCGGATGAATTAAGCTGTTCTGCTGGCGCTGTTATGGAGGTATCTGTATCAGCTTGAGAGGCAGTGCTATCCTTATTCAGGCTATCCTTATTCAGGCTGTCCGTATTTAGGCTATCGGCACTCAAGTTATCCGTATTTAATTTATCCGTATTTAATTTATGATCGATAGATTCAGGGTTATTATTACTTTTGAAAATAGTTACATTCACAAATAAATAATTATGACATCAGTGTGTCTCATAGGAGCTGGAAATGTAGGACAGCAATTTTACCATGCTTTTAAAAAAAGCCAAACCACTAAAGTGACACAATGGTATAACAGAACTATATCTACAATCTTGTCATTTCAAAACGAAGTTGCTATAACAGACGACATTGCCAAGCTTATTAAAGCCGATCTCTATATTGTGGCGGTAAGCGATGATCAAATTAGTGAAATATCTAAAAGTCTCCCTTTTTCAGAACGTTTTGTAGTTCACACTTGCGGAGCTGTTAATATCCATGACCTAGATAAAAAAAACCGCAGAGGTGTGTTTTATCCGCTACAAACATTTTCAAAATCTAAAATTATGGATTTTGAACACGTACCATTATGTATCGAAGCACTAGACAAAGAAGACTACCTCACGCTAAAATCTATAGCTGAATCATTGCATAGTCCTGTTTATAAAATTTCAAGTGAACAAAGACTAACACTTCACTTGGCAGCAGTTTTTATAAATAATTTTAGTAATCACTTGTATCGAATTGGTCATGAAATTAGTGATACAAAACAAATTA
>ERZ802822.1996-NODE-1996-length-11742-cov-18.986798_pt1 | contig 11742 bp, 13 predicted proteins | sample MGYA00345649_ERZ802822 | MGnify/ENA primary metagenome ERZ802822 (study PRJEB30503, sample SAMEA104212359) | marine metagenome | biome: Westerlies Biome; feature: [SRF] surface water layer (ENVO:00010504) within the epipelagic zone...; material: water... | reverse complement strand
TTTGGCTTAATTCCTTTCAAAGTTAAAATATTTAGATTTATTAAATATGTTTTTAAATTTTTTTGAACATTTTTTGCTTCTGAGGTTGAGTCATTTCTCAACCTATGGTCAACAATAAGATATTGAACATCTAAAGATTTTTTAATTGAATATATTTTTGTCAAAAATGACAAAGCAAGGCTATCAGGCCCCCCCGAAACAGCTACAATAAAATTTTTATTAATATTTAGATTGTCCTCAAATTTTTTATAAATTTGTAGAGTTCGCTTATCTTTTAATTTTTCTAGTAAAAATTTATGAGTCTTGCTTGGTACATTCAAATTTTTTGGACTCATATTTAGCTTTTTGAATTACAGATTGGTTTGCTTTAGGGTATTGCAGTTCAACACCATTTATCATTTTACAGCCTTGGTCTTTTTCTCCTATCTGTACCATTGATACACCAAGTTTTAAAAGATTTATAGGTGCCTTATTTCCTTTTGGATATTTTTGATATCCCTCTAAGTAAGCTGATGCAGCATCAGTATAAAGTTGTCTTATTCTGAAAGTCTCTGCATACCAATATTGAGCACTACCAGCTAATTCATGTTCACTATTTGATAAAACAAATTCTCTAAAAGCTCTTTCGGCAGTACTGTAATCTCCAACTTTTAAAAAGCTTGTGGCAAATTCATATTGTTTTTTAGGTGTTAAATCTTGTGGCAGTATCTTTTCTTCAGCTTGAAAAACTTCAGTAACAACTGATGCTGTAGTATCTACAGACTCAATCTGTTGAGATGTTTCTGAAGTTTCTGTATCTTTGTATGAAATTGATCCAAGGTCTTGTGGCTGAGAGCTACCAGGTAATACTTTATCATTTTCTATTTTTGGTTTTAAGCTCAGTTTAGCTGTAACTTCACTAGAATTCATTACTGTTTCTATATCTTGAAATCGTATTTGATTATCAGCTTGAATTTTAGATAATCTGTTGGATAATTTATCTAGTTTAAAATTTATTTCTTCGAATTTATTAGTTAGTTGTCTAAATTGATCTTCAACTTCAGATAATTTTAATAAATGTCTAGTAAGTACATCCTCAGAATTAGAATCTAATTCAGTATTTGAGATTTCATTATTTTCTGCTTTAACTTCAATTGAACCAGAATAAACTGCTCTTTCAAGTGTCTTAATATCATTCTTTATAATTTCTAATGTCTCATAAATATTATGATTATCAGCAAATGAAATATTAGAACAAGCTAGATTTAACAAAACTAATAACTTTAAAAATATTAATTTTGTTAAAAATTTCATCACTAAATAGATTTATGTTTATAAAAATGGCAAAAAAAAGACCCTAAAACTTTACGTATTAGGGTCTTTAAATTTAAATTATTAATTTGCTTTAACAGTTACAGATCTTCTGTTTTTTGACCAAGCTAATGGGCTTGAGCCTGCATCTACTGGTCTTTCTTTACCATAACTTAAAACTGATATTCTATCTGAAGATATTCCATAAGTCATTAGGTAGTCTTTTGCTGAATTTGCTCTTCTTTCTCCTAGAGCTAAGTTGTACTCTCTAGTACCTCTTTCATCCGCATGACCTTCAAGAACAACATTTATGGCTGAATTTTTTCTTAACCAAGCAGCCTGAGCTCTTAGAGTCTCTCTAGAAGCTGTAGTTAAAATCGATTCATTTGTTGCAAAGAAAACTCTATCTTTAACTCCATCAGCCAAATATTCTACTGTGTCAGTTCCTGTGTAAACATCACTTTGCATTTGACCTGATATAGTAACATCTGTGGCCACCTCTTTTTTTGTTGCACATGCAGATAACACTAGGCAAGCTCCTAATACTAAAAGTGTATTTTTGAAAATTTTATTAAAAATCATTAAATTGCTCCTTGCTGCTAATTTCAATTTCATACTTTTTCACAACTAATTAGAGGTTTCAAGTTAAAAAATCAAGTAATTTAAACTAATTACTCAATAAAGATGACCATGATGGGTCGGACGCATCTGTTGGAGTTGTAACTAATCGTTCATTATAGCCAGTTAAATCTATTGACCACAACTTTGCAGAAAATCCTTCGCCTTTTGCGTTAGTTTTTGTTTCTCTATAAAAAATTAAGACTCTGCCATTTGGTGACCAAGAAGGAGCCTCTTGATAATAGTTTTCAGTTAACAATCTCTCACCAGAACCATCCGTTCTCATAACGCCAATATAAAAATTTCCTTTATGCAACTTCGTAAATGCTATCAAATCTCCTCTAGGCGACCAAACAGGCGTTCCATAAATACCATTACCAAATGAAATTCTTTCAACATTAGTACCATCACTCTTCATAATATAGATTTGCTGGTATCCACTTCTATCAGAATTAAAAGCTATAAACTTTCCATTTGGAGAATAAGATGGAGATGTATCAATTGATGGATGATTTGTAATTCGTTCAACTATTCTATTTTCTAAATCCATTGTGTAAATATCTGATTTGCCATCTTTAGCAAAACTCATTATAATTTTTTTACCATCTGGAGAAAATCTTGGTGCGAATGTCATTCCAGGAAAATCTCCAACTACTTCCTGTGTTCCAGTTTCAATATCTAAAAGATATACTCTTGGTAAATTTTTAAAGTATGACAAATATGTAACCATTTGACTAGCAGGATTAAACCTAGGAGTTAATACAAGCTCATTACCAAGTGTTAAAAATTTATTATTTGCTCCATCTTGATCCATAATTGCTAATTTTTTTATTCTTTGTGTTTTTGGACCCTCTTCAGCGACATAAATTATTCTAGTATCAAAATATCCTTTTTCTCCTGTTAATCTTTCATAAACTTTATCTGATATTATATGTCCAACTCTTCTCCAATTATTTGGAACTGTAGTAAATGCAAGAGCCATCATTTCTTTAGCAGCCAATACATCCCATAATCTAAATTCAACTCTTAATTTTTCATCAACATATGTTACTTTGCCAGTGATAAGTGCTTGAGCTTTTATTAAATTCCAATCTTCGAATCTTGGCTTTAAGTTTGCAATATCTGGTGCTTGTAAAAATGCTTCTTTACTTAGTGGATTAAAAAGACCCGATGTTCTTAAATTATTTTCAACAATAACTGAGATTTCTGATCCAATATTTTCTTTGCTCAGAATTTTTTCAAAACTTTTTCTAGATTTATCATCAATCGATAAGGGGGATACAGCTAATGGAAGTGGGCTTAGATTTCCTCTGGTAATATCTACTTCAATTAAAGCAAAGGCTTTAATTGGAATTAAAGTTATTAAAAATAAAATTATAAAATTTTTTTTCATTTTCTTATCTTAACCCTCTAACATCTCTCTTGCATCAAAATTTAATTGTAATTCTTTCCATCTTTCATAGCCTGTCGTTGGGACTCTTAGTGGTTGGCATAATTTTACAGCTCTTAACGCGCTTTCAGCTAATACTTTATAGAAACCTTGGCCTGGTTTATTCATTCTTGCATGATCTAATATTTCAGTTTTTGCCACCGAACCATCTGGCTCAAGCATTAATTTAATTCTTACTAACAAATCTTCATTATATGGTAATCCCAGAGGAATACTCCAGCATCCAAAAATTTGAGCTTTTAAAGCATCTTCTTCACTCAAAGTTAACCCTGAAGTTACAATATTTTTATCTTGATCTTGAGTAATATCGTTATTTTTTTTAATCAATTCTGCTGTATCTTCTTTTGCTTTATCAATTAGTTTTGCAATATTATCTAAATCAACAAATTCTTTTTTTTCAAATTCCGAAACTTGTTTCACCTCTTCATCTAATTTGTCTGGGTTTTGTTTATTTTCTTTTTTTGTCTCAATTTTCTTAACTGTTTTATCTGGCAATGGTACTGCTTCAGGGGTTTGATTTTCAATTTTTTCTTTATTTTCATCCAAAGAAACAACTGTTTTAGTTTTTGTTTTTTTAACTTTTTTTGGAGGTGCTTGCTCTGATACTAATTTTTTCTCTTTCTCTTTTAATTTTTTCTTCTTTTTTTTCTCAATTATCTTTTTTGCTTTTGGAGCAAATGGTATATTTGTTTTTTCTGCTATCTGTATTAATTCAACAGAAACTATTGGTGGAATATCAAGCGGTTTTTTTGCTAAAAAAGGTAAGCTCATAGCTGTAATAAAAATCAAAGCACCATGTAAAACAGAAGAAATAAATAAACTTCTATTCACTTCAAATTACCTTTGCTTCAATGGTTCTGATATTAGTGCAACTTTTGTAAAACCAGAACCTGATAATAAGCCCATTATTTCAAGCACTCTTCCATAGTTAATAGTTTTATCACCTCGAACATAAATCCTTGTATCTGTTCTATTTTTTGAAACTGCTAAAACTTTTGCAATTATATTATCAAATTCAACTTTTGCTTCTTGAATAAATATTTCACCTTTTGAATTAATAGAAAGAGTAAGTGGCTCCGCTTCTTCTGGAAGAGAATCTGCAGAACTCTCTGGTAAATCAACTTGCACTCCTACAGTTAATAATGGTGCTGTAACCATAAAAATAATAAGAAGAACCAGCATAACATCTACGAAAGGAGTTACATTAATTTCACTAATGGGTTCTTTTGATAAACGATTAAGTTTAAAAGCCATTTAAATAATTGTTAAAAATCTTTTTGAAAAATTTTCCAGTTTTTGAGAATATTTCTGTGAGTCAGTATTAAATTTATTATAGGCAATAACCGCTGGTATTGCCGCTAGCAATCCTAGGGCCGTAGCAAATAATGCTTCTGCTATTCCTGGGGCTACAATAGCTAAACTAGTATTTCTTGATATTGCTATCGATTGAAATGAGTTCATTATTCCCCAAACTGTTCCAAACAAACCTATAAAAGGAGCTGTAGAACCAACTGTTGCTAAAAAAGTAAATCCTTTTTCAATTTTTGTCATCTGTTTTTCAACTCCAACTTCTAACATTGCAGTCATTCTCTCACTTATATTTGTTTTAGATTTCTTTTTTAATAAACTTTCCATAGAATCCTGAAAAACTAAAGCCATCGGATCCTCTAAATTAGTTGGTAAACCATTGTAGAAATTCTCTGCAGATTTAGAATTCCAAAACTTTTCCTCAAATTCTTCTGATGATTTATTTATTTTTCTAAATAATCTAAATTTTTCAATAATTACAGCCCAAGAGTAAATTGAACAAACTATTAGGATTATAATTACTGATTTGACAACTATATCTGCTCTTAAAAATAAGCTTAATAATGTAAAATCTGTATTTGTACCCAGTCCAACTGCTTGTGATGCGATATCAGCTTCCATAATTACTCTTCACACTTAAATGTGTCATGAATTTGTCTTATATTTTTTGATTACTCTGCTAATTTGTAAGTTTCATAATAAAAACTAGCTATTAAAATAGCATCAGCTTTATTGCTATCCTTTTTCCTGGATAATTGAGCTGAAAAATAAGGAAAAATTTCAATTGCCTTTGTTCTGCTTGCATCTTTTTCAGAATTAATAAGATTAAAATATTTTTTCCATTTTGCTGGTCTCACAAAATACATTGGTAATTGCATTGCTGAGCATATTCCTTTTAGTATTCCATATGACTGACCAAAATTAAACATGCTAGTCACGCCTTGACCAGGCATTGCTGATACTTGTTCTATGATTACTCTAATATCCTTTTTATCAATCTTTTTAACTCTTTCTGAAATTTCATTAAAAATTTGAGAGCCATTTACTTGCTTTTTATTTTTTTTTCCCTCTATCATTGTGGGCATTTCAACCACATCAATAATTTTTCCATCTTGAAAGAAACAAATTGAGCCTGAGATTCCTGGATCAATTCCAATAACTAGCATTAGTTATTACCAAAGTTTACGTTTGAATAAACGTTTTGCACGTCATCATCATCCTCTAGTGTTTCTAAAAAATTAATTACTGGCTCTTCTCTTTCTTTATTCACATCAACACTATTTAGTGGAACCCACTCAATTTCTGTAGAAATAAAATTTGAGATTATTTTTTCTAACTTTTTTTTTACATTATAAATTTCACTCATTATGCATTGAACTTCATGAAATTCATCATGAGAAATACATTCATCTGCTCCAGATTCAATCGCTAGCTCAAATATATTTTCTTCAGAAATTTCTTTTTTATCAATCTTAATAATACCTAATTGGTTAAAATTATGTGATGCAGACCCTTGTGTACCTAAACTTCCACCATTTTTTTGAAATATGGTTCTAATATTCGAAGCAGTCCTATTTTTATTATCAGTTAAAGTTTCTACAATTACTGCAATTTTATCTGGGCCAAACCCTTCATATCTTAAATTTTCAAAATTTGACTCTGCTGCTGCTGAAGATTTATCAATTGCTCTTTCAATATTGTCTTTTGGCATATTAGCTGATCTTGCAGCCTGAATAGCAGATCTTAGTCTCGGATTCATCACAGGATCTTTATCACCAAGTTTTGCCGCTACACTTATTTCTTTTGATAATTTAGAAAATATTTTAGATCTCTGTTTATCTGCCTTACCTTTTGAATGTTTAATGCTTGCCCATTTTGAATGACCTGACATAATTTTCTCTAAGTTTTACTTAACTGGCCCCCACTAATATAACTTTCAATGTTATTTGCTAATCCAGTTTCTATATTACAATCAACAATTACACCACACAAAGTAGCTTCTCCCAATGCTGGAAAATGTTTTGTTGAATTTTTCTTCAAAAATCTATTCAATGAATTTTCAGTATTCATACCAATAACTGAATCGTAGTCTCCACACATACCTGCGTCTGTTTGATAGCCAGTTCCACTCTTTAAAATTCTAGCATCATTAGTGGGTATATGAGTATGTGTTCCAACAACTAATGTCGCTTTGCCATCAAAAAAATGTCCGATTGCATTTTTTTCACTCGTTATTTCGCCATGAAAATCTACTACCAATAAATCATAGTCTTCTTTTAATTTATATTGTTTAAGAAACTTTTCAGAAATCTCAAAAACGTCTTCACATTTTTTCATAAAAACATTGCCCATTAAATTAAGAACTCCAATCTTAATATTGCTCTTAGTGTTATAAATATTAAAACCTTTTCCTGGCGCTGGTTCATAAAGATTTTTAGGACGTAATAATCTTTCTTCTTTATCTATAAACTCCATTATCTCTTTTTGATCCCACACATGGTTTCCTGTGGTAATTACATCGACACCACAATTAAAAAAATCATTGCATATTTCTTTAGTTAAACCTACGCCTTGATGTGCTGCATTTTCACCATTAACAATCACAAAATCTATTTTTTTTAATTTAATTTCATTTAAAAGATTGCTCATTAATTTTGAACAACCGGAAATACCAACTACATCTCCCAAAAATAATATTCTCATCTTAAAATTTCCTTTTCTGTAACTATAAAGTCTAATTTTTTATCATATTGGTTTATTGGAATATCTTTTAATTTTTGACATGAAAAAGCCAATCCGATTTTAATAATCTTTTTAATTTTTTCAATTTTTTCAATATAACGATCATAAAATCCCCCACCATAACCCAATCTATTAAAATCATTATCATAACTAACTAATGGAACTAATAAAATATCTGGATAAACTATTTTTGGTGAAACAGGCTCTGGAATGCCATATTTGTTAATCTTTAATGGGTCATTCTTTGACCACTTAAAGAAATCCATTTGATTATTTTTTTTTATAATTGGTAGTGAGATTTTACAATTTTTCTTTTCTAAAAATTCTAAAATTTCCAAGTCGTCAATTTCAAAATTAGAAGGATAATATCCACCTAGATTTTTAAGGTTAAATTTATGTTTTTGAAAAAAAGAAAAAAATTTTTCACAATTGATTTTTAAGTTTTCATTGAAATTTTTTTTTCTAAGCTTCAAAATTTTACTTCTTAACTTAAATTTATTCACAAGAATTTATTGAGATAAATTTTCCAACTTTGCTTTTTCAACAAAGTCAGATATTTCATCTGCCGCCTCATCAATCAATTTTTCATATTTTTTTTGATTAACTTCAATTTCGTTTTTAAAATTTAGATGGTTTGTTTGTAATTCTTGAATCTCACCTTCTTTATTGTCTCTGTAATCATAAACAAGTGATTTTAATTCTTTAAATTTATTGGAAAGATCTTTTAATTCACTCTTCTTTTGATCAACTTTTTTTTTAGTTTCAAAATATTCATCCATGATTTTTACAGCAGTAATTAAAAGTAATTTATTTTCCCCAAGGTTTCCTAAATTATTTTTTAAATCATTAAACTTTTGATTGATATGAATTAATAATTCCTCAAGATGTTCTTCTTGACCATCTTCACATGATAATAAAAATTCTTTATTATTAAATTTAATACTTACATTTGCCATTTATCAATTTCTTCCAATAAAGTATCTGTTTCCTGATTTAATTCATCAATTTTTTCTGAAAACTCTGTCTGTTTTTTTTGCTCTAACTTTTCTTTATTTTGGATTTCATCAAGTCTTTTACTTAAACTTGTATGCTCTTCTAATAATGATTTATATTTATCTTCTAATTGAGATTTTTCAATTTCTAATTGAGTTTTTTGTAAATTTAAGTTTTCAATATTATTCCGTAAATTAGGATTACTGAGATCTAAATTTTTTAGTTCATCTAAAGCAGTATTTAGTTTTTTTTCTTTTTCGTTTATAGAATTCATATATATATGTTTATATTATTAAATAGATTCTTCTTAGTCTAGTCAGGATAATTTTGAGCAAACTACACAATGATTTAGCTAATTGCATCAGATTTTTATCAATTGATGCAGTACAAAAGGCAAATTCTGGTCATCCAGGGATGCCAATGGGTATGGCTGATGTAGTAACAGTTTTATTTAAAAATTTTCTAAGATTTAATCCAAAAAATCCAGACTGGTTAAACAGAGATAGATTTGTTTTATCAGCAGGACATGGCTCCATGTTGCTCTACTCCTTATTGTACTTAACTGGATATAAAAGTATTACTCTTAACAATATTAAGAAATTTAGGAAACTTAACTCGATATGTGCAGGACACCCAGAATACCATCCTAGAACTGGCATTGAAACTACAACAGGACCTCTTGGTCAAGGGATAGCTAACGCAGTTGGTTTTGCAATTGCTGAAGAAATTTTAAAGAGAAAGCTAGGTAAAGAAATTATAAACCATAAAACATATGTTTTAGCAGGTGATGGTTGCTTAATGGAAGGAATAAGTCACGAAGCAATGAGTTTAGCTGGACATTTAAAGCTTAAAAATTTAGTAATGCTTTTTGATAATAATTCGATATCAATCGATGGACCAACTAGTTTGGCAGTGTCAGACAATTTTAAAAAAAGATTTGAAAGCTATGGCTGGGACTACATTCTTATTAATGGGCATGATGAAAAAGAAATTTTTAAAGCATTAAAAAAAGTTCAAAATTCTAAAAAACCAACTGTCATTTCCTGTAAAACTAAAATTGGTTATGGTTCACCAAATAAATCTGGAAAATCATCTTCACATGGTAGTCCTTTAGGCTTAGAAGAAATAAAACTTGTTAGGAAAAGTTTAAACTGGAATCATAAACCATTTCAAATTCCAAAAAAAATTTTGAGTGAATGGAAAAAGATTGGTAAAAAAGGTGAGAAAATCCAAACCAAATGGGACAAAGTTTATAAAAATAGAAAGAAAAAAATAGATAAAATTTTAAAAAATAATTTTACGAAAATTTTTAAAAAAGAAAAACAAGTTGCTATAAATGAGAATAAAAGCATGGCTTCAAGAAAATCTTCAGAGCTAACTCTTAATGCGCTTACAAAGGAAAACAATACTTTAATTGGAGGTTCTGCAGATTTAGCGGGCTCCAACAATACTAAAACTAAACATCATAAAATAATTAAACCTAATGATTTTAATGGGGATTATATTCACTATGGTGTAAGAGAGCATGCCATGAGTGGAGTAATGAATGGGCTTGCTCTTCATGGTAATTTTATTCCTTATGGTGGAACATTTTTGATATTTTCAGATTATTGTAAGCCATCGATTAGATTATCAGCATTAATGGAGCAAAATGTTATTTATGTAATGACACACGACTCAATTGGGCTTGGAGAAGATGGACCAACTCACCAACCAATAGAGCAATTATCAGGCTTAAGATCTATTCCAAATCTTAATGTTTTTAGACCTGCAGATAGAATGGAGACTATTGAATGTTGGGAGCATGCGTTAAAGACTCCAAAAACACCAAGTATCTTATCTTTAACTAGACAAAATCTAGATCCAATAAGAAAAAAATACTCAAAAACCAATAAATGTTCTTTTGGAGCTTATGAAGTTTTAAGAACAAACAAAAAAATTCATTTAACTATACTTGCAAGTGGATCTGAGGTTAATTTAGCAATTGAAACTAGTCATAAATTGGCCAAAGAAAAGATATATTCAAAAGTTATATCAATGCCATGCCAAGATCTTTTTGACTTACAGTCAAATTCATACAAACAAAAAATAATTAATGAAACAAAAATGAAAATTTCTATTGAAGCCGCATCAACAGATAGTTGGAGAAAATATATTGGTAATAATGGTTTGGCTTTTGGAATTGATAATTTTGGTAAAAGTGCACCATATAAAGAAATTTATAAACATTTTGGTTTAACGGCAACAAATATTGCTAATAAATCAAAAAAAATTTTAAAATGGGTACCAAAATATTCTTCTTTAAAAAAAATGATCAAGGATGAAATTATATGGTCAAATTTTTTAAAGAAGAATAAAAAGCAGCATAAAAACCAGCAAGCCATTGATGCATATCAAAAGGCTATCGCGCTTAAATACGAGGGTGTCGGCGCACCATTAGTCACCGCATCAGGCGAAGGGATTGTTGCAGAGCAGATTATAGATCTAGCTAGGCAATTAGGCGTGCCAATGTATGAGAACGCCGAACTTACTGAGTTACTGTCAATGCTCGAACTGGGCGATGAAATCCCCCATGATTTATATGTTATCATTGCTCAGATAATCGCATTAGCGTATTCATTAAATTTGCAATAAGAGCGTAAAATTCCTTATAAGTAAAAACATCAGGACCTGCAAGTTCAAACAATCTCTCATCTAAATTTGACAGATCAATTATATTTGACAAGAAATCAACGACATCATCTATCAAAACAGGTTGAAATTTTTTACTCCCATTTCCAAAAAGAGGGATAAAAAAAGACATTTTAAAAATTGGTAAAAGGCTAGAGAGAAACTGATCTCCATTTCCTAAAATAACACTTGGTCTAATAATAATTGAATTTTTTAATTCTTTAGAGATTAAATCCTCAGTTTTTGAAATTATTTCATTGCGTAAAGTTGATCGTCTTTCGGTTCCTAAACCTGAAAAAAAAATGAACTTTTTAATCGAGGTTGACTCCTTAATAATCTCAATCAATTCAGCGTTAAATTTATAAATCGATTTTTCTAAATATGACTCTTTAGAGTCCCATGTGGTTTTTAAATTAATACATACATCGGCATTTTTTAGGACAGATACAAGTTTAGGATTTTTTAGTGAGGTGAAGTGAAAAGGTATTATTTGTCCAACTGACCCAAAAAGTCTTAAATTAGCTTCATCAATTTGCCTTTGATAAGGAATAATGATTTTGAAGCCTTTTTTAACAAAAGATCTTATTAAGTTTTTTCCAACGTAACCCGATCCACCAAATATAATTATAGATTTCATGATTTTTATAAAGTTTGATGCTATAACAACTTAA
>ERZ802822.1995-NODE-1995-length-11748-cov-4.769171_pt1 | contig 11748 bp, 21 predicted proteins | sample MGYA00345649_ERZ802822 | MGnify/ENA primary metagenome ERZ802822 (study PRJEB30503, sample SAMEA104212359) | marine metagenome | biome: Westerlies Biome; feature: [SRF] surface water layer (ENVO:00010504) within the epipelagic zone...; material: water... | reverse complement strand
CAGCATAGGTACGTTAACTCTTGCTGGTCACGGTGGAAATTCTGCAACAACTAGAATTGATACTACTGCTGCAGGTGATATGTGGGATAACTTTGATCAGTTAGCTAACGGCGCTGGTATAACTTTTGCTGATGGTGCTAAAGGTCAAGGTGTAGATAACAATGCTTTTTTCTATAAGTCACCAGACTTAATGGATGGATTAAATGTTACTTTATCTTATAACCCACAAGGTGGTGGACAAACTGATTCAGAAACTGGTTATGGTTTTAATTATACAGGTGTTGAAGGTCTAAGTTTATCATGGGCAACAACGGATATCGAATCTGGAAGTGCTACTACTAGTGGAGATAACACTGCGTACAAAGTATCATATGCTTATGGTCCAGTAACAGCTACATACACTGACATGGAAGCTTCAGTTGCTGCTGCAGCTAACGCATTAGATGGTAGTTCTACTTCATATGCTTTGTCTTACACTGTATCTGATGAACTTTCTGTAACTTATGGTTCAGAAACTCACGATCAAGGTGACTCATCTGTTGATTTAGAAGTTGAAGGTATTACCGCTGCATATACATCAGGTGGTATGACTATAACTGCAAAAATGCAAAGTTTAGACAATGGTGACTTTGCTACAGGAGCAAATAATGACCTTGATTATTGGGCATTAGGTGCTTCATTTGCATTTTAATTAGCTCAATATAAATTATTAAAAGGGCCCCTAATGGGGCCTTTTTTTTTATTTTTTTATGAAATCGTTGACACTAGAAAAAATTGTATTTTGGTTGGATAACCAATCTTGCATATTTAGTTGAGCTTCTTTTGTAAATTTATAAAATTTTTCCCTTTTATCTTTATTGTTCACTTCTTTTTCAAAAAATTTTATTTTACATCCTTCTTTTAAAATATTTTGTACTGTTGATCGACTCACTACCTTAGGAGAAATATTGTAACATATATCTTCGAGTGTTGTTTTTTGATCAACATTAGAAGCAATGTAAAAAATTATTAAAACATGTTGTCTTGTTGAAAACAAAAATTTTTTAAATGGATTTTGTTGAGTTTGAACTGAGTTATGAATGTCCTTATATAGTTCCAAAAAAATTTTTTCCATAAATTACAATAAAGTTTGAATTTAATATTTATTAGTATCTTTTAAACATTACAGCTATGTGACATTACATTTAAATAACCCAAAATGGGTAAGAATTTTTTTACAATTATTTAGTGATATAATTACAACATATATATGAAAATATTTTTAATAGAATTTAATACTAAAAGTTAATAGTAATTTATAAATATTTTATTTGTTGATCATAAATACTTTTAACACGCTAATAAAGTTTAAGTGAAGTAGGTAAAATTTAATAGTAATTCTAAAACTTTTTTAATTTTATCTCAAATATATATCCGTCTCGTTAATGTTAATTATTAATAATAAACAAAACACGAAAGGTTAAATTAATATGACAAACTTTAAAAAAATAGGTTTGACTGCTTTAGCAGCTTCACTTGTTTCTGTATCAGCAAATGCTGGTGAGTTATCAGTGTCTGCGTCAGCGTCAATGAATACTGAAGGTCATTCAGGTGAAGGCTTAAACGCTGGAACAACATTTTCAATGGCTAACAGTGTAAACTTCACAGGTTCAGGTGAGCTTGACAATGGTATGACTGTTTCAGTTAAATTTGAATTAGATAATGCTGACTCAGTGGATCCATTTGACAGTCACTCAGTAACAATTGCATCTGATACAATGGGTTCTTTAACTCTTGCTGGTCACGGTGGATCTTCAGCAACAGGTAAAATTGATACTACTGCTGCAGGTGATTTATGGGATAATTTCGATCAGTTATCAAATGATGCTGGTATTAGTTTCCCAGATGCAATTAAAACTGAAACTCAAGGAAATAATGCTTTCTTCTATTCATCACCAGATTTAATGGATGGATTGAACTTTACTGCTTCATACACGCCATCAACTGCAAATGGTAACGTAGGTGGTGAAGTAGGTTACGGTGTAAACTTCTCAGGATATGAAGGCTTGAGTTTATCATATGCTACTAACGATGTTGAAACTGGAACAGAATCATCAAGTGGAGATAACACAGTAATGAAAGCATCTTATGCTTTTGGACCTGTAACTTTAGCTTACTCTGTAAGTGAAGAAGATACTGACACAACATCTTTATCAGGTGAAACTACATCTTACTCTGTAGCTTACTCAATTACTGACGAATTTAGTATAGAGTATGGTTCAGAAACTCATGAACAAGATGACAAATCTGTAGACGCTGAACTTGATGGAATATCTGCCACCGCAAGCCGCTTGCGCAAAGTGTCGGCGTTATCATCGCTTCTTGCGTCACCGCTTTCGGCAGCACGGTTTTCGATGCGCGCAAACAATGCGGCCTCATCGACCTTTATCTCAACCACATGATCAATGCCGGTGCCGCGTGCATCCAGCATTTCATCAAGCGCCTCTGCCTGTGCCACCGTCCGAGGAAACCCGTCAAGAATGACGCCGTTTGCACAATCTGGCGCATCCATGCGCTCAGCGATCATTCCGACCATGATATCGTCAGAGACCAGATCACCACGATCCATAATTTCCTTGGCGCGCAGCCCGAGTTCGCTTCCCGCAGCAATTGCCGCCCGCAACATGTCACCCGTTGACAGCTGAACGAGCCCACGCTCTTCGACGAGCCGCGTTGCCTGAGTACCTTTTCCCGCGCCAGGCGCGCCAAAGAGAATCAGGATCATCGACCGCGTCCCTTAATACGAGATTTTTTGACCAGCCCTTCATATTGATGAGCCAGCAAATGTGATTGCACCTGACCAACGGTATCAAGTGTCACCGTTACCACGATCAACAGAGAGGTGCCGCCAAAATAGAACGGCACCGCATATTGGCTGATTAATATCTCCGGCAGGATACACACCGCCGCAAGATATGCAGCACCCAGCACTGTTAACCGGGTCAGGATCGAGTCGAGATAATCAGCAGTCGTCTTTCCTGGGCGAATGCCGGGGATGTAACCCCCGTATTTGCGCAAATTTTCCGCGGTGTCCTCTGGATTGAACACGATCGCAGTGTAGAAAAAGGCAAAGAACACGATCAGGCCAATATAGATCGCCAGATAGAGCGGCTGTCCACGACCCAACAGCGCGTTCAACGTTACCAGCCACTCAGCGCCGCCATCCTGACCACCGCTCAGATTGATGATCGAGACCGGCATCAACAACAAGGATGACGCAAAGATCGGCGGGATCACACCCGGAACATTGATTTTCAGCGGCAGGAATGACTGATCGCCACCAAAAACCTTGTTGCCATGCTGACGCTTTGGGTATTGGACAACGATCTTGCGAACCGATCTCTCAATAAACACAATAAAGGCGATCACGGCTGCTGCCATTACGAACAACGCAAGAATCAGCACAACAGACAGTGCGCCAGTCCGGCCGAGTTCCAGCGTGCCCGCCAGCGCCGTCGGCAATTCCGCCACAATGCCAGAGAAAATAATTAATGAAATGCCGTTACCGACACCTCGGCTGGTGATCTGCTCGCCAAGCCACATCAGGAACAAGGTACCGCCAACGAGCGTTACCACGGTTGTCACCCGGAAGAACATGCCCGGATCAGAGACAACGCCAGAGGCCGATTCAAGGCCAACAGCAATGCCATAGCCCTGCACAGTCGCCAACAACACTGTCAGATAGCGTGTATATTGGTTGATTTGCTTGCGGCCAGACTCACCATCTTTTTTCAGCGCTTCGAGCGTGGGCACGATCGCGGTCATCAACTGCATTATGATCGAGGCCGTGATGTAAGGCATGATATTCAGCGCAAAAATAGTCATCCGGCCAAGTGCGCCACCTGAGAACATGTCAAACATGCCCAGAATGCCACTTGATTGCTGCGAGAACACATCAGAGAGCGCGCCCGGATTAATCCCGGGCAGGGGAACATAAGTGCCAAGCCGATAGATGATCAGCGCACCAAGTGTAAATAGCAGGCGCTTTTTCAGTTCATCAGCCTTTGCCAATGCGCCGAGCCCTGCCCCCGCTGCCATACGATCTGATGCTGATGCCATTATCTACTTATACCCTGATCCCGTTTACCTGACGTGGGCCGCTATTCAGCAGCCACAGTCGGTGTCACAATCTTGCCACCTGCGGCCTCAACCGCCGCAATAGCAGACCTTGAAGCCCCTGCTGCGTGGATTTCGATCTTCTTCGCGGTCAACTCACCCTTGCCAAGAATCCGGACACCATCACGCGCCTTGGAGATCACACCGGCGCCAACAAGCGCGGCGGCGTCAACGGGCTTGCCCGCATCCAGACGACCGGAGTCAATGGCTGCTTGCAGGCGGCCAAGATTAACCTCAACATATTTTTTGCGGAAAATATTTGTAAAGCCACGCTTTGGCAGACGGCGATGGATTGGCATCTGACCACCTTCAAAGCCATTGATCGACACGCCTGAGCGCGCCTTCTGCCCCTTGTGACCGCTTCCTGATGTCTTGCCGGTGCCTGAGCCAATACCACGGCCGACACGTTTACGATTCTTGGTCGCGCCTGGATTGTCTTTGACTTCGTTCAGTTTCATGTCTTGCTCCCGGCGGGGAGACTTGCCCCGCCCCAATTCCTGTACTCTATTCGCCTTCAACGCGGATGAGATGCTTAACCTTGTTGATCATGCCACGAACCGAGGGGGTGTCCTCGAGCTCACGTGTGCGGCCGATTTTGTTAAGGCCAAGGCCAATCAACGTCTGGCGCTGGTCACCCAACCGGCCAATGGCGCTTTTAGTTTGCGTTACGCGTACCGTTTGTTTGGCAGCCATCTTAAACTCTCCTGTTAGGACGCAGCGGCTTGATCTTGGCCGCTTTTCTCAGCCCGTTTACCAAGAACATCTGCAACACGTTTCCCGCGCTTTTGCGCAACCGAACGAGGTGCCTGCATATGGTTCAACGCCGAGAAGGTCGCCTTGATCATATTGTGTGGGTTGGAGCTACCAATTGATTTGGCAACAATATCCTGAATGCCAAGCACTTCAAAAACAGCGCGCATTGGACCACCGGCAATGATGCCTGTACCCGCAGATGCAGCGCGCAGAAGAACGCGGCCCGCACCATAAGTGCCTTTGATATCATGATGCAGCGTGCGGCCATCACGTAACGGCACGCGAACCATGTTGCGCTTTGCGCCTTCGGTTGCCTTGCGGATTGCCTCGGGAACCTCGCGCGCCTTGCCGGTGCCAAAACCTGCACGACCTTTGCCATCACCGACCACAACCAAAGCAGCGAAACCGAACCGGCGTCCACCCTTTACAACTTTGGCCACCCGGTTGATACCAACCAGCTTTTCGAGCATTTCCGGCTCATCTCGCTGAGCGTTGCGGTCCTGCCTGTCATTGTTGCGTGCCATTAATCGGTGCTCCCTAGAATTTCAAGCCGGCTTCACGCGCGGCATCGGCAAGTGCTTTCACACGGCCATGGAAAATGTAACCACCACGGTCAAACACGACGGTTTCAACACCATTTGCCTTTGCCCGTTCGGCAACCAGCTTGCCAACCTCGGCTGCGGCAGCGCTGTTGCTGGTGGATTTGACGGCCTTTTTGACGCCAGCATCCAAGGTTGAGGCCGCAGCCACTGTATGACCCTGTGCATCATCGATCACCTGCGCATAGATATGCTGCGATGAGCGATGGACAGACAGACGTGGACGACCCGATGAGGTCTTGCGAAGGGCCACTCTGGTACGGCTTCTGCGCCGCTCGAAAAGTTCTCTTGGTGTTTTCATTGAATTGACCCTACTTCTTCTTGCCTTCTTTGCGGACGATATGCTCTCCCGCGTATTTCACACCCTTGCCTTTGAACGGCTCTGGTGGGCGCTTTGCACGCACCTCAGACGCAAACTGGCCAAGCAACTGTTTGTCGGCACCGCTGATGACAACGGTTGTGTTGTTCTCAACAGCCACCTTCAAACCAGCCGGAATCTCCATTTCAACGGGATGGCTGAACCCAAGGTTCAGAACCAGCTTGTTGCCCTGCATTGCTGCACGATAACCAACACCGTTGATCTGCAGGTTCCGTGTGAAACCTGTCGAGACACCAACAACCATGTTGTGGATTGTAGCCCGCATGGTTCCCCACAACGCTCTTGACTGACGTGTTGCGCGCACCGGCTTCAGCGTCGCCACATTGTCCTCGACGGACAGTGACACATCGCTGTGCAGCGGCGCACTCAATTCGCCGTTCTTACCTTTGACGATGACCGAACCACCCTCATGTGACACCGTCACATCAGCAGGAATGGTAATCGCATTGCTTCCGACACGAGACATGCCAATCGCTCCTTAAAATACGTGACAGAGGACTTCGCCGCCAACCTTGGCTGTGCGCGCCTCATTGTCAGAAAGAACACCACGGGGCGTTGACAGGATGGCAATACCAAGCCCGTTATAAACACGTGGCAGGTCACGGATGCCGTAATAAACACGACGACCAGGCCGGGACACCCGCTTGATTTCTGAAATCACGGGCTCGCCTTCATGGTACTTCAGCTCAATCTGCAGTTCCTTGATGCCGGGACGCACATCAACGCTGGAATAGTTGCGGATATAGCCCTCGCGCTTCAACACTTCCAGCACGTTTGTGCGAAAGCGAGATGACGGGCTGGAAACAACGGTCTTACGAGCATGCTGGCCGTTGCGGATGCGTGTCAGCATATCGCCGAGAGGATCACTCATAGACATTTAAATTCTCCTCTTCTTACCAGCTGGACTTGACGACACCAGGCACCTGACCCATCGAGGCCAGATCGCGCAGCGCAATCCGTGACATTCTAAGCTTGCGGTCATAACCGCGCGGACGACCTGATACCTCACACCGATTACGGATGCGGATCTTCGAGCTGTTGCGAGGCTCTTTCGAGAGCTTCATCACAGCCTGGAACCGGTCTTCCATCGGCAGAGACTTGTCTTTAATAATCGCCTTCAGCGCTTCACGGCGGGCACCTCTGCTCGCAACGATGCGCTTACGCTTGTTATTCTTTTCAACGGCACTTTTCTTAGCCATTACTAAACCCCTTTGCCCCTACGCTTTGACGAACGGAAACTCAAAACCAGTGAGCAACTCACGGGCTTCGTCATCCGAACGTGCGGAGGTTACGACAATGATGTCCATTCCGCGGACTTCATCAACCTGATCATAATCGATCTCTGGAAAAACGATCTGCTCCTTGATGCCCATGGCATAATTGCCACGACCGTCAAAGCTCTTGCCATTCAAACCGCGAAAATCACGGACACGAGGCAACGCAACGTTCACCAAACGATCAAGAAATTCATACATCTGCTCACGACGCAATGTGACCTTGCATCCAATCGCCATACCTTCACGAAGTTTAAAGGCAGCGTTGGCTTTCTTGGCGCGGGTCACAACGGGCTTCTGACCAGTAATGGCCGCCAGTTCACGGGTGGCGTTCTCGATTTTCTTTGAATCACGAACAGCTTCGCCAACACCCATGTTGATAACCACCTTTTCTAGCTTTGGAACCTGCATGACATTGTTATAGCCAAACTTTTCCACAAGAGCCGGGCGAACTGCCGTCAGATAATGTTCTTCTAAACGCGTCTTCATCTCAGCTTTCTCTCCTTACCCTGACTAGCTCAGGGCCTTGCCGGAACGACGAGCGATCCGGATCTTGGCACCGTCCTTGACCTCGAAACCAACGCGGGTAGCTTTGCCGCTTTCGGGGTCAATATGGGCAACATTTGAAATATGCAGGGGGGCTTCCTTGCTAATAATGCCACCAGCATTTGTCTGCGTGGGACGGGTGTGACGCTTGACCATGTTACAGCCCTGCACACGCCCCCGAGACTCAGCGCGAAGAACCTCTAGAACCTCGCCTGTCTTTCCCTTATCACGACCGGTTGTCACCACAACGCTGTCGCCTTTCTTAATTTTGAATTTCTGCGCCATTACAGCACCTCCGGGGCAAGTGAAATAATTTTCATGAACTTGCGGCTGCGCAACTCGCGTGTCACCGGCCCGAAAATACGCGTGCCGATCGGTTCATCCTGCTTGTTAAGCAAGACAGCAGCGTTACGGTCAAAGCGGATGGCGCTCCCATCAGCGCGGCGGATTTCCTTTGCCGTGCGAACGATGACCGCACGATGAACATCGCCCTTCTTTACCTTGCCCCGAGGAATGGCTTCCTTTACCGAGACGATAATCACATCACCGACGCCCGCCACCTTGCGACCAGAGCCGCCAAGCACCTTAATACATTGGACACGACGTGCGCCAGAATTATCAGCAACTTCAAGATTGGACTGCATTTGAATCATGTCAGTCTCCCCTACGCCCTGGTTGAGTCGTCATAGACCACTTCATAAGTCTTTGACTTTGAAATGGGCGCGCATTCGCGGATACGCACTGAGTCACCCTCTTTGCAGCGGTTTTCAGCATCATGTGCCGCGAACTTCTTAGACCGGGTGATAAACTTTTTGTAGACAGGATGCATGATCCGGCGCTCGACACGGACTGTTACAGTCTTGTCTGCCTTATCACTCACAACAGTGCCCTGCATGGTACGCTTTGGCATAACTCGCTTCCCTTACTTTGCTGCATCAGCTGCTTTGGCCTGCTGGCCAAGAACAGTCTTAATACGGGCGATTTCGCGGCGCACGATCCGTGCACGTGCCGGATTTTCATTCTGACCACCAGCGGTTTGAAAACGCAGATTGAACTGCTCCTGTTTCAGACCAACCAGCTGTGTCTTAAGCTCATCAGCGGTTTTGGCGCGGAGCTCTTCAGCTTTGACAGTTGCCATAAATCCAAACTCCCTTAGTCAGTGTCGCCAAGACGACGAACAATACGGGTATCAAGTGGCAGTTTTGCGGCAGCAAGGCGCAGTGCCTCTTGTGCCAATTCCCACGAAACACCATCGATCTCGAACATGATGCGGCCCGGCTTGACTCTGGCTACCCAATATTCCGGGTTACCCTTACCCTTACCCATCCGCACCTCTGCAGGCTTTGATGACACAGGCACATCAGGAAAAATCCGGATCCAGACCCGACCTGCACGGCGCAGGTGACGGGTAATTGCCCGGCGGGCAGCTTCGATCTGGCGCGCCGTAACACGCTCCGGCGCTACAGCTTTGAGCCCATAAGCACCGAAATTAAGCTGCGTTCCACCCTTGGCAACACCATGGATGCGGCCCTTGTGGGCCTTACGAAATTTGGTACGCTTTGGCGAAAGCATCTATCTGTCTCCCTCGTCCTAACCGTTAGCACGCGGCGCAGGGCCAGCTTGCTGTTCAGCCAGACGCTTGTCCTGGGCCATTGGGTCATGAGCCATGACCTCACCCTTGAACACCCAAACCTTGATGCCGCAGGCACCGTAGGTGGTAAAGGCGGTGGCCTCGCCGTAATCAACCTCGGCACGCAATGTATGAAGCGGCACGCGGCCTTCGCGGTACCATTCGGTCCGGGCGATCTCAGCGCCGCCCAAACGACCGGCACAATTGATCCGCACACCAAGTGCACCAAGCCGCATGGCTGACTGCACGGCACGCTTCATGGCACGGCGGAAACCGACACGGCGCTCAAGCTGCTGGGCAATATTCTCGGCAACCAGCTTGGCATCGATCTCGGGCTTTCTTACCTCAACAATATTCAGGCTAACGTCACCGCCAAGGCGCTTGGCGAGATCAACGCGTAGCTTTTCGATATCCTGACCCTTCTTACCGATGATCAAGCCGGGGCGGCCAGCATGGATTGTCACACGTGCACGCCCAGCTGGACGCTCGATGACAACCCGGCTGATGGCAGCCTGCTTCAACCGATCCATCAAATAGGCGCGGAGCTGGATGTCCTGGTGTAGCAGCGTGCCGTAATTGCGGCCAGCATACCAACGCGAGTCCCATGTGCGGTTGATGCCAACACGCAGACCAATTGGTTTAACCTTCTGACCCATTTAATGCTCTCCTCTTTCACCGACAATGATTGTCAGGTGTGAAAATGGCTTCAAGATGCGGGCGCCACGGCCGCGCGCACGGGCCTTGAAACGCTTCATCACAAGCGCCTTGCCAACATGCGCTTCCTTGACATATAGCCTGTCAACGTCAAGCGAATGGTTGTTCTCGGCATTGGCGATCGCTGACTGCAACGCCTTCTTTACATCACCGGCAACCCGGCGGCGCGAAAATGTCAACGCTGCAATCGCCTTGTTGGCGTCCATTCCACGGATCATTGTGGCAACCAGATTCAGCTTTTGTGGGCTGATGCGCAGGTTGCGCAATACAGACTTGGCCTCAGAATCAGCCAGCGCTCTTGGTTTTGCTTGCTTACCCATGATGCCCCTCTAACGCCTTGATTTCTTGTCAGCAGCGTGACCGTAATAGGTACGCGTTGGTGAGAATTCGCCAAATTTATGACCGACCATTTCCTCGGAAACGGAAACTGGAATGAATTTATTACCGTTGTGAACACCAAAAGTGAGACCAACAAACTGTGGCAGGATGGTTGAACGACGCGACCAAGTCTTGATCACCTCATTACGACCTGACTCACGAACCTTGTCCGCTTTCTTCAACAGATGCCCATCAACAAACGGGCCTTTCCAAACTGAACGTGCCATGCTTATCAAAAACCCTTATGGCTTGCGACGCCGCACGATCAGGCGGTCAGTCTTCTTGTTTGAACGAGTACGCTTGCCCTTTGTTGGCTTGCCCCAAGGTGTCACCGGATGACGACCACCAGATGTGCGACCCTCACCACCACCATGCGGGTGGTCGATCGGGTTCATAACAACACCACGGACGTGTGGGCGCTTGCCAAGCCAACGGTTACGGCCAGCCTTGCCAATTTTGATGTTCTGCTGGTCCGGATTTGACACGGCACCAATTGACGCCATGCATTCCGCCCGTACCAACCGAACCTCACCAGAAGTCAAACGCAGGATCGCATAACCCCGATCGCGGCCGACCAACTGGATATAGGTGCCAGCTGAGCGTGCCAGCTGGCCACCCTTGCCCGGCTTCAACTCGACATTGTGGACGAGTGTTCCCACAGGAATATTCGCCAGCGGCATCGCGTTACCGGGCTTGATATCAGCGCCAACACCCGACATTACCTTGTCGCCGACAGCAAGGCGCTGCGGGGCAAGAATATAGGACTGGACACCATCTTCATAGGTGATCAGCGCGATGAAAGCCGTCCGGTTTGGATCATATTCAATACGCTCAACGGTTGCCGCCATGCCGGTCTTTGTGCGCTTGAAATCAACCATGCGATAGCGACGCTTGTGTCCGCCGCCCTTTTGCCACGATGTAACGTGACCCGAATTGTTACGGCCACCCGTCTTGGTCAAACCCTCGGTCAGCTTCTTGACCGGGCCACCTTTGTAAAGGTCGCTCTTGTCAACCAACACAAGGTTACGCTGACCGGGCGTTGTTGGATTGAATTTCTTCAGTGCCATCTTGCTACACTCCCATCAGGTCAATGGTATGACCCTCGACCAAAGTCACCATGGCCTTCTTCATGTCAGACCGGCGCCCAGGGCGACCTTTCCACATCTTTGTCTTGCCCTTGAGCAGAATGGTGTTGACCGCCTTCACCTCAACATCAAACAGCATTTCAACAGCTGCCTTGATTTCGGGCTTGGTCGCAGTTACCGGAACCGCAAAGGTCACTTGGCCATTTTCATTAGCCATTGTCGCCTTCTCGGTAAT
>ERZ802822.1991-NODE-1991-length-11769-cov-12.491276_pt1 | contig 11769 bp, 10 predicted proteins | sample MGYA00345649_ERZ802822 | MGnify/ENA primary metagenome ERZ802822 (study PRJEB30503, sample SAMEA104212359) | marine metagenome | biome: Westerlies Biome; feature: [SRF] surface water layer (ENVO:00010504) within the epipelagic zone...; material: water... | reverse complement strand
TGTACTTTATTTCCTATTGCATTAGTAATTTTTTTCCAAGACTCCCAATCTTCCTCAGCAAATGGATCTTCGATAGATTTAATAGGATAATTTGAAGTAAGTTTTTCATAATAGCTAATAACTTCATCAACATTTGTAAAATTTTTAGACTGAATAGAATATTCACCTTTATCATTAATTAATTCATTAGCAGCAACGTCTAAACAAATAACAATATCATTTCCTGGTTTAAGTTTTGATTTTTCTATTGCTTGCACAATCAAATCTAATGCTTCTTCATTAGTATTTATAGAGGGTGCAAATCCCCCTTCATCACCTACATTTGTAAGCATTTTTTTTGATTGTAATAATTTTTTTAGATTTTGAATTACAAGAAAACATTTTTCTACAGCATCCATAAAATTTTTTGCAGAGTCTGGTCTAATCATAAATTCTTGAATATTTAAATCGTTATCAGCATGAGCCCCACCATTTATAATATTCATTAGAGGTATAGGTAAAGAATAAGACTGGCCTAAATTTTTAAACAAAGATTTATTTTTAGATAAAGCTGAGCATTTTGCGTTAGCTAAAGAAACTGCTAGCGTAGCGTTAGCACCAAGATTTGTTTTGTTTTCACTACCATCGAGTTCTAATAAAGTTTTATCAATGATTTCTTGTTTGTCTGGGTCTAAATTTTTTAGTTTAGCTGAAATTTTATTGTTAATATTTTCAACAGCAGTATTAACACTTTTTCCTAAAAATTTATTTTGATTTTTGTCTCTTAGTTCATGAGCTTCAAATGCGCCTGTTGATGCTCCTGACGGAGAAATTGCTGTTGAAGATATCCCGTTATCTAAATAAACTTCTGCTTCGACAGTTGGATTTCCTCTACTGTCAAAAACTTGTCGGCCTTTAACGTTTTTGATTTTTGCCATTCTTTTTATTTAACTAATTTATCAATTTCAGTTAATTTTTTTAATAAAGTCTTTACTTCATTTAATGGCACCATATTTGGACCATCTGATGGCGCATTATCTGGATCTTCATGAGTTTCCATAAAAATTGCTCCTACACCAACTGCTATTGCTGCACGAGCTAAATAAGGAACAAACTCTCTTTGTCCCCCGCTTTTTTCTCCCATGCCGCCTGGTTGTTGAACAGAATGTGTGGCGTCAAATACTATTGGAAAACCAAACTTAGACATAATTGGTAAGGCTCTCATATCTGAAACAAGGGTGTTGTAACCGAAACTAGCTCCTCTTTCTGTAATTAAAATATTTTTATTTCCTGAGTCCTCAATTTTTTTGATTACGTTAGCCATGTCCCACGGAGCCAAGAATTGTCCTTTTTTTACATTTATTATTTTTCCAGTTTTAGCAGCTGCGATTAACAAATCAGTTTGACGACACAAGAATGCTGGGATTTGTAAAACATCAATATGATTAGAAACTAATGAACACTGCTCTGCTGTATGAACATCAGTAAGAACAGGTAAGCCGACTTCATTTCTAATTTTGTCAAAAATTGGTAGAGATTTTTCTAAACCCATGCCTCTCTTGCCTTTAAGGCTTGTTCTATTAGCTTTATCAAATGAAGTTTTGTAAATTAGATTAATTCCTAGTTCACTTGTGATTTTTTTAAGCTCTGTAGATATTTTTAAAGCATGTTCTTCATTTTCTAGTTGGCAAGGCCCAGCAATTAAAGTGAAGGGCTTGTCGTTAGCTATTTCAAAATTAGAGCATTTAACTTTATGATTTGGCATTATTTATTCGATTTAATTTTCGCGGCCTTTATAAAAGCTGAGAATAAAGGATGTGGGGCTAAAGGTCTAGATTTAAATTCGGGGTGGAATTGAACACCAATAAACCATGGATGATTTTCAAGCTCTATTATCTCAGGTAACTTTGAATCAGGCGATAAACCAGAAAATATCATTCCTTTATTTTCAAATTGATTTTTGTAATTAATATTAACTTCATATCTATGTCGGTGTCTCTCATTCACCTTATTTGATTTATAAATTTTACTTATTAAAGAACCTTTTTTAAGTTTAGCTTCATAACTACCTAGTCTCATTGTTCCACCTAAATCTTTATCAGTGCCTTTCATCAATTTACCATCTTTTAACCATTCGCTCATTAACCCAACTACAGAAGCTTTAGAGGAGCCAAATTCGCTTGAGGTTGCATTTTTAATATTTAATTTATTTCTAGCAAATTCAATGACAGCCATTTGCATACCAAAACATATACCTAAAAAAGGTATCTTATTATTTCTGGCATAATTAACAGCAGCAATTTTTCCCTCAGTTCCTCTTTTGCCAAAACCTCCTGGTATTAAAATTCCCGAAACACCTTTTAGTTTATTTTTAACATCTTTTGGTTTTAAAAAGTCAGACTCAATTCTAACTAAATTTACTTTTAAATTATTTGCTATTCCTCCATGAGTTAAAGCTTCGTCTAAAGATTTATAAGCATCTTTTAATTCAACATATTTTCCAATAATTGCTATGTTAACTGTTCTTTTATTATTTAAAACTGCTTTTGTAATTTTTTTCCAAGGACTTAGGTTTACTTTTTTTCTAGACTTGATCTTAAAAAATTTAAGAACTCTTTCATCTAATTTTTCTTTGTTAAAACTTATAGGTGCTTCGTAAATCGTTTTTACATCTACCGTTTCAATAACATCATCAATTGAGACATTGCAAAATAATGAAATCTTCTTTCTTTGATCTATGGGTATAGATCTTTCAGACCTACAAATGATAATATCTGGTTGAATACCTATGCTTCTAAGCTCTTTTACTGAATGTTGTGTTGGTTTCGTTTTAATCTCATCTGAAGCTTTCATGTAAGGAACTAAAGTTAAATGAATAAAAAGAGTATTTTTTCTTCCGGTTTCATTTGAAAACTGTCTAATAGCTTCTAGAAAAGGCAAGCTTTCAATATCACCTACTGTTCCTCCAATTTCGCAGATAACAAAATCTTCTTTAGAAACATCATGTTTAATAAACTCTTTAATCCTATTTGTAATATGTGGAATTACTTGAACTGTCTTACCTAAGTATTTTCCTTGACGTTCTTTTTTTAAGACATCGCTGTAAATTCGGCCAGTCGTTATGTTATCAGATTTTTTTGCAGAAATTCCTGAAAATCTTTCGTAGTGACCTAGATCTAAATCTGTTTCGGCTCCATCATCAGTAACAAATACTTCTCCATGTTGAAACGGACTCATTGTTCCTGGATCAACATTTAAATAAGGATCAAGTTTTCTAATTCTAACTTTGTATCCTCTAGATTGAAGCAAGTATGCTAGTGAAGCTGATGATAATCCTTTGCCTAAAGATGAAACCACGCCGCCAGTTACGAATATATATCGCGCCATGGAAGTATGTTATACTTTAAAAATTAAGAATTACAAAGTCTTAATTACTTAGACTGAGGTATTTGTGGAAGACTTGAATTTTCTTCTTCCTCTTTTTCTTTTTCAAGAACCGACTGTGTTTCACGATATTCGTCTCTTGAAATTGCAACAATTGCTATACTACAAATGATAAACAAAGCAGCTATAATAGAAGTAAATTTAGTTAAGAAAGTTCCCATTGATCTCGCTGACGTGAAATTATCTTGTGAAACACCAAGGCCTAATGCGCCTCCCTCAGATCTTTGTAATAAAATTACTATCACTAAGATTATTGCTAGAGCTATGTTCACAAATATGAGTAAACTTTCCATGAGGCTTATCTATAGTAATTCTTTATTATATCAATAAATTTCTTGGAAGATTTTGATGCTCCACCGATTAAAAAACCATCGATTTCTTTAATTTCTTTGAACATTTCAACATTACTTCCATCAACAGAACCGCCATAGAGAACAGCTGGACTGTTCTTTTTAAAAATACTCTTAAGAACCTTTTTAATATGGATTGTTGTTTTTTTTAGCTCATTTACTGTTGGAATTTTTCCAGTTCCAATTGACCAAATTGGTTCGTAAGCTACAATAATATTATTTTTATTAAAGTTTTTTTCTAAAACTTTAATTAATTGTCTTTTTAAAATACTTAATGTTTTTTTATTTTTTTTCTCAGATTTATTTTCACCGATACAAAAAACTACTTTTAAATTATTTTTAAGAGCAAATTTAACTTTATCTTTAAGCATTGAGTCAGTGTCCCCTTCTCCACGATTATCTGAATGTCCAACTAGAGTATACTGAGCACCAACACTTCTTAACATATAGGGGCTTACGGCTGCAGTATTCGATGAGAACTGTTCTTTTTGATAGCAATTTTGTGAACCAATTGAAATTTTCTTATTTTTGAAATATTTAGCGTAACTTTCAATCAGAGTGTATGGTGGTGTTATAATTACTCTATATTTGTTTCTATTTTTATCTTTCGAGTGAAATGAATTAATTTTATTAAGTATATTGACGGATTTTGGAACACCAAACATTTTCCAATTTCCAATAAAATATCTCATAATTTGCCTTAATTTAGAATTTAATCTATAGGTGTATAATTTTGAACTTATTAAATTAATATAATGGCAACATCAATAGGTAAATTATCAAAGTCTTTTTTTATTAAACTCCTTGTGGGGATTATCATTCTCCCGTTTGTTTTTTGGGGCATGGGTGATGTCTTTAGAGGTGGAAATCAAAACGTAATAGCAACAATTGACTCAAAAAAAGTTAGTACTCAAGAATTTGTAAATTACGTTAATCGATTAAACCTAAATGAAGAACAAATTAAAAATTTATCAAAAACAGATTTAATTGAACAAATTTTATCAGAATATATTGGAAGAAAAGTGATGGCATTCGAGATTGAAAAACTTGGCATTGTAGTAAGCGACAACGCGCTAAGAGAAATAATAAAAAATGATAAATTATTTTTCAAAGATGGTAAATTTTCTAGAACAGAATACGAAAAATTTTTAATTAAAAGTGGTGTAACTGCTCCACAATTTGAGGCAAATATAGTTGAGCAAGAAAAAAGAAGGCAATTTCTAAGTTCACTAGCTGGAGGTATTGTTGTTCCACAAATGTTGGTAGAAAAAGAGTATAGAAAAGAAAATCAAACAAAAACTATCCAATATATTGATTTAGATAGATATCATTCAAAAAATAAACCTTCACCTGAAAGTTTGAAAGAACTGTACGAGAGAAATAAAAATATATTTTTTGTCGAGTTAAAATCAATACGATATGCAGAAATTAAGCCCGAATTAATTAGTGGAAATTCTGAGTTTGACGAGAGTTTCTTTAAACAGTTAGATCTTATAGAAAATAATGCTTTAGATGGTCAAAACTTCAATGAATTAACTAAGACAAACAACTTAAAAATTATAGAATTCAATAAAATTAATGCAAACAAAGAAGATGAGGCTAAAAACAAAATTAAAAATTTGTCTGATAAACTTTTTAAAAAAATTTATAATATAAAAATTGTAAAATCTCCTGAAGTTATAAATATAGATGGTAAATATTATTTAGCTGAAATTAAAAACGAGCAAAGAAAAAATAGGCCAATGGATGATCCGCAAGTTTTAGAGGCATTGAATGCTCAACTAAATTTTAAAGCAAAAATAGATAATAACACATCTTTAACTAAAGATATTAGTTTAGGAGCATTTGACAACGACAACTTTAAAAAATTTGCTGATGATAATGGCCTTGTTGTTAAAGATTATAAAATTTCTAGTCTTAAACAAAATGATGTTTTTACAGATGGATTAGTTAAGAGAATTTTTTTAACAAATGATGGTGAAATAAATTTAATAACAAATAATACACTTACAAAAAGTTTTCTGATTTCTACTAAAAAAACTGAATACAAAAATTTAGATAAAAATAGCAATGAATTTGAGAAATACGAAGCTAAGGCACGGTTAAATTTGATTAACAAAATATACCAATCGTATGATGAGAGTGTTAATCAAAAATATAAAGTAGAATTAAATCAGAGAACTATCGACCGTGTTAAAAATTCATTTCAATGAAAATTAATATAAGTTTTAAAGAATTTAAAAAAAATCATTCTAAAAAAAAACATCAAATTTTATTTAGAGCGAGATCATGTAAAGAATATTATAAAGTAGAAAATCTTTTTAAATTTCTTTTAGCAGAAAAAAATAGCTTTATTTTTGAGTCAGTTGAAAAAGGCACTATTAAAGGTCGATATACTATTATTGGATTAAACCCTGATAAAATTTGGGACATCAATAAAAATATAATTACACTAAATAGTTCTGGCAAAAAAACCAAGATTAAATCAGAACCACTTAAATATATTAACAAGCTAATTAAGGAATTTAATATCAAAATTCCCAAACAGTTACCGTCTATGGCCTCGATGCTTGTGGGATATTTTTCTTATGATGTAATTCGTTATATAGAGAAAATTCCAAATAGATGTAAAGACGATTTAAATATTCCTGATGTAAGATTGTCTCGACCTAAAAATCTAGTCATTTACGACAATTTAAAAAAGAAAATTTTTTACATAGAAAATGCTTATGCAGATTCTAAAATAAGAAATTATAAAGAGGAATATGACTCAATAAATAAAAAATTTGATTTATACGAAGACTTTGAAAATATAAAACTACCTGAGCAATTTACGTTTAAACCTAACAAAAATTTGATTAAATCAAATACGACTAAAGAGAAATTCAAATCTTTAGTCAAAAAAGCAAAGACATACATTGAAAAAGGAGATATTTTTCAAGTAGTTTTAAGCCAAAGATTTGAGAGAAAAATAAATAAAAGGCCGATCGAGATTTATAATCATCTTAGAAAATCTAATCCTTCGCCTTTCATGTTTTATTTTAATTATAAAGACTTTAATATTTTAGGAAGTAGCCCAGAAATATTAGTTAGACTCAGAAAAGGAGAAATAACGATCAGACCTATCGCAGGCACAAGACCAAGAGGAAAAAATAATAAAGAAGATAAAAAAAACGCATTAGATCTTTTAAAAGACAAGAAAGAATTAGCTGAACACTTGATGTTGTTAGATCTAGGAAGAAACGATGTCGGTAAAGTATCTAAGGTAAATTCTGTAAAAGTTACTGAAAAATTTAAAGTGGAGAAATATTCTCACGTTATGCATATTGTATCAAATGTAATAGGTAAGTTTAATAACCAATTTTCTTTATTTGAAACTCTTCTATCAGGTTTTCCAGCAGGAACGGTAAGCGGTGCACCTAAAATAAGAGCAATGGAAATTATTGATGAACTTGAGAAAAATAAAAGGAAATTGTATGCAGGAGGTATTGGATATTTTACGCCGAATGGTGAATTCGATACCTGCATTGCCTTAAGAACTGCTTTGATTAAAAATAATAAATTCTATGTACAAGCTGGAGCTGGTGTTGTCGCTGATAGTAAGCCTGAAAAAGAATATGTAGAGACAGTAAACAAAGCTAAAGCATTAATGAGCGCGGTAGATTAAATGAAAATTTTATTGATAGATAATTACGATAGCTTTACTTACAATTTATTTCATTACATCTCTAATTTTAAAAAGAATGTTGACGTCATTAGAAATGATAAAATTGATGGAAAAACAATTATAAGAAAAAAATATGACAAGATTGTTATCTCACCAGGACCTGGAAACCCTGATCAAGCTGGAAACTGTTTAAAAATTGTAAAAGAAGTTCATAAAAAAATACCTATTCTTGGAGTTTGTTTAGGTCATCAAATTATTGGCCAAGTATTTGGTGGGAAAATAGTTCAAGCAAAAAATTTGATGCACGGAAAAACAAGTAAAATTAAGCATAAAAAAAAAGGTTTATTTAAAAAGATTAAAAATAATTTTGAAGCCACTAGGTATCATAGTCTGGTTGTAGATAGGAAAACCTTTCCTAAAGATCTAGTAATTACTGCAGAAACTCAAAATAGGACCGTAATGGGATTAATGCATAAAAACTACAATATTCACGGGTTTCAGTTTCATCCTGAGAGTATAAGTACTAAAGTGGGTATGAAATTAATTAAAAATTTTATAGCTAGTTAACATGACTGAAATCATAGAAAACTTACAAAAAGGTCAAAGCCTTTCATTTGAGGAGAGTAAATCACTTTTTTCAGATTTAATGGAAGGAAAGTATGAGGAAGATAAAATAATAGAAATTTTAGAAGCTTTTATTAAAAAAGGTGAAACTAAAGACGAATTAGCTGGTGGTATATTTGTTTTAAGAGAAAAAGCTAATAAAGTTAAAGCTGACCCTGAGACCATAGATACCTGCGGAACTGGTGGGGATGGACAAAATTCATTAAATATTTCTACAGCAGCAGCAATTGTTTTAGCTAGCATGGGAGTTAAAGTTGCTAAACATGGTAATAAGGCGGTTTCTTCAAATTGTGGTTCAGCAGATGTTTTAGAGGCGCTTAAAATAAATATTAATTTAAAACCTAATGAGGCAGAAGAAAATATAAAAAAATTTAATTTTGCATTTATGTTTGCTCCAAATTACCACTCCGCAATGAAGCACGTTGGTCCGGCTAGAAAAAAAATGGGTAAAAAAACTATTTTTAACCTTATTGGTCCTTTAAGTAGTCCAGCTCAGGTTAAGAGACAGGTTATAGGTGTATTTGATAAAAAGTGGATGAAGCCTTTTGCAGAGGCGTTAAAAGAAAATAAAGTTGAACACGCATACATTGTTCATAGCGATGATGGCATGGATGAAATTTCGCCCTTTGCAAAAACAAATATTGTTGAATTGAAGAACGGTAATATAAGTGAATTTACAATCGATCCAAAAGATCTTGGAATTAATTCTAATAACAAAGAAAATTTAAAAGGTAAAAATGCAGAGTTTAACGCTGGGAAAATTGTAGAAATTTACAAAGGTAAAAATAACGAATTTTCTCAATCTGTTGCGTTAAACGTAGCTGCAGGATTAATCGTAGCAGGCAAAGAGAATGATTTTAAAAATGCTTTCGACAAAGCTACAAAACATTTAAATTCCGGAAACGTATTTCAACACTTAGAGAAGATACAATCTGCCTAATGACAAATATTTTAGAAAAAATCGTTCAAGATAAAAAAGAGTCTTTAATAGAAATTAAAAAGGCAAATTCTTTAGATGTTCTTGAAAAAAAGATTAAAACCCTAAGTAATTTTTTAGATTTTAAACAATCGATAACTAAAAATAAAAATGTTTCTCTTATTACCGAAATTAAAAAAGCAAGCCCATCAGCAGGTGTTTTGGTTAAAGACTTTAATCACATAAATATTGCAAAAATGTACATAGATAATGGTGCAACTTGTCTATCTGTTCTCACAGAAGAAAAACATTTTTTAGGTAAACTTGATTATATAAAAGATATAAAAGACAAGTTCAAAATTCCTGTTCTAGCTAAAGATTTTTTTATTGATCCTTATCAAATTGCATTATCGAAAAGTTATGGTTGTGATTGTGTGCTTCTTATTATTGCAGCACTCGATCAAAAACAATCTGATGAGATTTATGCAGAGGCTCTAAAACATAATCTCTCGGTTATAGTAGAAGTTCACGATCATAAAGAAGCTGAAAAAGCTTTAAAATATGAAGAAGCTTTAATAGGAATAAATAATAGAAATTTAAAAACTTTAGATATTTCAATTAATAATACGATTTCAATTTTTGAAATTTTAAAAGACCACAAAGGTCCTCTTATCTCAGAAAGTGGAATAAAAGATGAAAACGATGCTAAATATATTTATGAAAAATCGGGTATTAAAAACTTTCTTATCGGTGAATCACTTTTAAAGTCTGACAATCCAGCTGCTTTAATGAAAAAATTTTCTCAAATAACTCAATAAAATAGACCTTTATTTCACATTGTAATTTAAATAGAACTTTTATAGAACATAGATGTACGAGGTTTGTTCTATGCTTACAAAAAAACAAAAAAACTTATTAGTATTTATCAATAAGAAGATTAGATCTTCTGGAATATCTCCCTCATATGAGGAAATGAAGAATTCACTCAACCTTAAGTCGAAATCTGGCATTCATAGATTAATTTCTGCTTTAGAGGAAAGAGGTTTTGTAAAAAGATTAGCCCATAAAGCGCGAGCATTAGAAGTTGTAAAACTACCCGAAAATGCAAGCGCGAATGATATTTTTAACTCTTTTACTCCTAGCGTAATTAAGGGTGGTCTTGATAAAAACGAAGAAGCAAAATCAACAGATGTTTCAGTATTAGGAAGCATTGCAGCTGGAACACCAATTGAAGCTATACAACAAGAAGTTGATAGAGTTGCTTTACCCGAGGACTTACAAAATAATGGTGAGCACTATGGATTAAAAGTAAAGGGTGACTCGATGATTGAAGCAGGAATTAATGATGGCGATACAGTAATTGTTAAAAAAACTTCAAATGTTGACAGCGGCCAAATAGCAGTAGTTTTAATTGACGATCAAGAAGCGACGTTAAAAAGAGTAAGAAAAAAAGGTAATACAATTGCTTTAGAAGCGGCAAATAGAAACTACGGTACTAAAATTTACGCTGCTAATAGAATAAAAATTCAAGGCAAGCTAGTTTCTTTATATAGAAACTTCCACTAAAATAGTCTAATAAATTTAAATGTCTTTTAATTGTAGGTTTGCGCCCTCTCCTACTGGGCCTCTTCACATTGGCGGTGTTAGAACAGCATTATTTAATTGGCTTTTAGCTAAGAAAAATAATGGTAAATATTTTTTAAGAATTGAAGATACAGATAAAGAAAGATCAAAAGACGAATTTAAAAAACAAATCATTTCATCATTATCATGGTTAGGAATTGAGCATGATGGTGAGGAATATATTCAGTCTAAAAATATTAATAAACATGTTGCAGTAGCTGAAGAATTAATAAAAAAAGGCTTTGCTTATGAATGTTATTGTTCTGAAGAAGAGATAAAGGAGCAAAAAGATAAGTGTAAAAAACAAGGTATACCGTATGTTTATAATAGAAAGTGGAGAGATGCTAAAGACTTTAAAATTCCAGAAGGTGTAAAGCCTGTAATTAGATTTAAGAGTAAAATTTCAGGAAATACAATCATAAAAGATTTAGTTCAGGGAGAAAGAAATATCTCAAATTCTACAATTGAAGATTTTGTAATATTAAGAAAAGATAAATCACCAACATATCAATTATCAGCAACAGTTGATGACCATGAGATGAAAATAACTCACGTAATAAGAGGTGATGATCATATGATTAATTCTTTTAAACAAAAGCAGATTTATGATGCCATGGGTTGGGAAGTTCCAAATTTCGCTCACATTCCATTAATTCATAGTGAACAAGGAAAAAAATTATCTAAAAGAGATAACGCCTCCACCCTTGAAGATTATGTTAAAATTGGAATTATTTCAGATGCTTTAAGAAATTATTTATTAAGATTAGGGTGGTCTTATAAAGATAAAGAGATTTTTACTAAACAAGAAAGCATTGATTTATTTGATTTAAGTGGCGTTGGTAAATCGCCTTCAAAGCTAGATATGAATAGAATTTATTCAATAAATGAAACTTACATAAAAACAATAGATGAAAAAGATCTTTTCAATTTCTTCAAAGAATACATCTCGAAATACAAAAAAACTATAGATCAATCTAAAGAGAATATACTTTTAAAATCAATGGGTTTCTTAAAAAATAAAGCAAAAACTTTAGAGGATATTTGGAATAATGCTCAATATATTATTAATGATAAAATTGAGGTTGGCTTAGATGATAGAAAACTAATTGATGATTTATCTAAAAAAGTAATAAATGACTTTATCAATGAATTTGAAAAACTTTCCT
>ERZ802822.1988-NODE-1988-length-11792-cov-13.416560_pt1 | contig 11792 bp, 9 predicted proteins | sample MGYA00345649_ERZ802822 | MGnify/ENA primary metagenome ERZ802822 (study PRJEB30503, sample SAMEA104212359) | marine metagenome | biome: Westerlies Biome; feature: [SRF] surface water layer (ENVO:00010504) within the epipelagic zone...; material: water... | reverse complement strand
TTAGTGTGTTTTCCAACTTCTCTTCCAACAATTGCGCCTATCGAGACGGGTGTATATGGCGGTCTAAAAGTTGTGTGTCCAACTGCTGGAACAACTTTATTCTCTATCTTAGACACTAATTGTAAACCATTAAGATTACTTGTTTTACCTTGGTCTGTTGCCATACCAAGGGTAGTGTATCTTTTGACGTGTTCAATTGATCGATACCCTTCTCTAAGAGCAATTTCTATATCTGAAACAGCAACATCATTTTGAAAATCTAAAAATCTTTTATAATTTTTTCCTTTTGGTAAAGGAACGCACCAAAATTTATCGTGAACTGTTGATTTCTTTTCAACCACATTTGGAAAAGATACTTTATTATCATTATTGGTAATTTTTTTTGACAACTCATTTCCAGCTTCAAATGAACTTTTTAATGTTTCATCTAAAGTATAGATACCGTTAGCAGCACCTAATGTTTTTTCGTTTTGTTTAGATTCTCCTGGAATAAATGCATCAATTTCTTCTTTAAATTGAGTTTTATTTCCTGATTGAGAGGCTAAATGAATAGTAGGAGTCCAAAAACCGGAAACACAAATGCAGTCACATTTAATATTTTCGATTGTGCCAAGCTGTTCTTTATCATCTGAAATTTTAGCAATATCAGCAGATTTAACTTTTTTATAGCCTTGTGCTGCAACTACAACATAAGAAAATTTAATATTTATTCCTAAGTTTTTTGCTTCATCTATAATTTCTGAATGGGGATCTTTTCTAGTATCTAAAATTATTGGATCTACACCATTTTTTTTAAATTCAATTGCAGTCTCATAACCACTGTCATTATTAGTAAAAACTAATGGTTTTTTTCCAACAAGTACTCCATAGACTTTAAGATATTCTTTTGCTGCTGATGAAAGCATAACACCCGGTGTATCATTGTTTCCAAATACTAATGGTCTTTCTATTGAACCTGAGGAGATTAAAACTTCTTTTGCTCTTATGTACCAAAGCCTTTGTTTAGGATGAAATTTTTTTGTTGATGGTAAGTGATCACTAATTCTCTCTGACATTACCAGCATATTATGATCATAATAACCAAATACTTGTGATCTATTTTTTACAGTTACATTTGGCATTTCTTTTAACTCAGAAATAATTCCATCAGCCCACTCTTTACCTGTTTGATTTCCAATATTTACATCGCTAGTTAGTAAAGTTCCTCCAAATCTAGATTTATCTTCTGCTAAAATTACTCTTGCTCCATTTTTAGCAGCAGCATAAGCACTTGCTAATCCAGATGGTCCTGATCCTGCAATTAATAAGTCACAATATTCATATTTGTGTTCGTATCTTTCCTTGTCATGTTTTGTAGATGCAACACCTAAACCTGCGGCTTTTCTGATAAACGGTTCGTAAACTTTATACCAAAAGCTTTTGGGCCACATAAATGTTTTGTAATAAAATCCTGCTGGTAGAAATATTTTTAAAAAATTATTTATTGCCCCAACGTCAAAATTAACACTCGGCCAACAATTTACACTTTTAGCTTCAAGACCTTCAAAAAGCTCTTGTTCTGTTGCCTTAATATTTGGTTCAGTCTCACCATTTCTATATAATTGAACAATTGCATAAGGTTCATCAACTCCTGCTCCAAAAAATCCTCTTGGTCTATGATATTTAAAACTTCTACCAACTAAATGAACTCCATTAGCTATTAACGCTGAAGCTAAAGTATCTCCTTCATATCCATAATAAGTTACACCATTAAATTTAAATGAAAATTTCTTGTCTCTATTAATAAGACCAACATCATTTAATCTAAAGCTTTGTGTCATAAAGAAATTTCCTCATTAGCTTTTAATGTCCTAAAAATTTCATGAGTGGCTGTATCTCTTTCAACTTTTATCCACTGTCTGCATCCTGATATATGTTGCCATAATTCCCAATGTTTTCCTCTCAAGCTTTTTCTATTATAAACAAAGTTATCCCAGTCTTGATCTGATATTTCTTTATTTAAATCCGGTCTTTTTACACTTGCATCACCTCCATAAGAAAACTCATTTTGTGATCTCATTCCGCAATGTGGACACTTAATATAAAGCATTTATGAAATCCAAGTTTTTGTGCCAAGGCCTTTTTCATCCAATAGATGACCTGTATTAAATCGATTAAGGCTATAACCAGAATTTAATTCATGAACTCTATCTTGCGCAATAGTATGTGCAAATGTCCAACCTGATGCTGGAGTAGCTTTAAAACCACCATAACACCAACCACAATTTAAATATAATCCTTCAATATGAGTTTTATCAATGATTGGTGAACCATCCATTGACATATCCATAATTCCACCCCAAGTTCTAAGCATTTTTAATTTGCTTAAAAAAGGCATCATCGCAATTCCTTCTGTTAGTACATGTTGCAAGGTCGGTAAATTTCCTCTTTGAGCATAACTATTATAACCATCCAAATCACCGCCCATTACCATTTCACCTTTATCTGATTGACTTATATAAAAATGCCCTGCACCAAATGTAACAACACCATCTAAAACTGGTTTTACTGGTTCTGAAACACACGCTTGTAAAAGATGTGTTTCAATTGGTAATGTCATATTTAATTTTTCAGCTAAAATATTAGTGCTACCAGCAACACATAAACCAATTTTTTTTGCTTTGATATCACCTCGAGATGTTCTAACTCCATTTATTTTTCCACCCGACACATCAAAACCAATTACTTCACAATTTTGAATAATATCAACTCCCATTGAATCTGCTTGTCGAGCATATCCCCATGCAACAGCATCGTGTCTTGCTGTTCCTGCGCTTGGTTGCATTAATCCACCAAAGATTGGGAAGCGAACGTTTTCTGAAAAGTCTGCCATTGGAATAATTTCTCTCACCTGTTCTCTATTTAGTAGAACTGCATCAATGCCATTTAATCTCATAGAATTACCTCTTCTTGCATAAACATTCATTTGAGCATCTGAATGTGCAAGATTGATAATTCCTCGTGGTGAAAACATTACATTGTAATTTAAATCCTGACTCATCTTTCGCCATAGATCCATTCCAAACTCACTAAACAATGCATTATCGTCGTGCATATAGTTTGATCTTATAATGGTAGTATTTCTTCCTACATTTCCACCGCCAATCCAACCTTTTTCTATAATTGCTACATTTGTGATATTATGTTCCTTAGCTAGATAATACGCTGTAGCTAAACCATGGCCTCCACCGCCAATAATAACGACATCATACTCTTTTTTTGGAGTTGGATCTTTCCAAGCTAAATCCCAATTTTGATGATTAGAGAATGCATTTTTAACCAAATTAAAAATAGAATATTTTTGCATAACTGAATTTTATATAAAAGAATATAAATAGTTCTTATTTTTTTTATATATAATTTTTAGAAGTTTCCAAAGATGTTAAAAAAGGATAAGAAGTCCTCAAGAAAAATTTATAACACATAGGATTTAAAATGAGTGATGTGAAGTCGGATATTCAAATAGCAAGGGAAGCTAAAATGCAACCAATTAAAGACATTTTAGCTAAGATTTACGTGCCAGACCAAAATGAAACATTCAGTCCTATGGGTCGACATATCGCAAAAATTAATTTGGAATACCTAGACACTTTAAAAGATAAACCTGATGGTAAATTAATCTTGGTCACTGCAATAACACCAACTCCTGCTGGAGAAGGTAAAACTACTACCTCAGTTGGATTAAGTGACGGGCTAAATAAAATTGGCAAAAAGTCAATTGTTTGTTTAAGAGAACCAAGTCTTGGTCCATCTTTTGGAATGAAAGGTGGTGCAGCTGGCGGTGGTTATGCTCAAGTTGTTCCAATGGAACAAATTAATTTACATTTTACAGGTGACTTTCATGCAATAACTTCGGCGCATAATTTACTTTCATCTCTAATAGATAATCATATCTATTGGGGAAATAAACTTAACATAGATATTAGAAGAGTTGTCTGGAAAAGAGTTATGGATATGAATGATAGATCATTAAGATCTATTGTTGTTGATTTAGGTGGTGTCGCAAATGGTTATCCAAGACAAGATGGATTTGATATAACTGTCGCTTCTGAAATCATGGCCATATTTTGCTTAGCTACAGATTTACAGGATTTAGAAAAAAGAATTGGAAATATTACAATAGCATATACTAGAGACAAAAAAGCTATCTATGCCAAAGATTTAAATGCTCAAGGTCCAATGACAGTTTTATTAAAAGAAGCAATAAGGCCAAATGTTACTCAAACTTTAGAAAACAATCCTGCAATTATTCATGGTGGGCCATTTGCTAATATTGCACATGGTTGTAATTCTGTAATTGCAACAAAAGCCGGTTTAAAACTAGCAGACTATGTTGTTACTGAAGCTGGTTTTGGTGCAGACCTGGGTGCAGAAAAATTTTTAAATATCAAATGTAGAAAGTCTGGAATTAAACCTGACTGTGTAGTTTTAGTTGCAACTATAAGAGCTTTAAAGATGCACAGTGGATTAAAAAAAGAAGAATTAAAAGATGAAAATGTAACAGCACTTAAAAATGGATTGGTAAATTTAGAGAGACATATCAATAATATTAGAAAGTTTGGCTTACCTGTGACTGTGGCAGTAAATCACTTTATAACTGATACTGATAATGAAATGAACGCATTACTAGATTTTTGTAAAACCCAAGGTGTAAAAGCATCAAAATGTACTCATTGGTCCAATGGAGGTGATGGCACTACAGAACTTGCACAAATTGTAAGTGAAATATGTGATGAAGATAAAAATACATTTAAATATTTATATGAAGATAAATTATCGTTATTCAAAAAAGTTGAAAAAATAGCGCTAGAAATCTACCATGCAAGTGAAGTTGTAGCAGATACTAAAGTAAGACAGCAACTAAAAGAGTTTGAAGAAAAAGGATATGGAAAGCTTCCGGTTTGCATTGCTAAAACTCAATATAGCTTTTCAACAGATCCAAATTTAAAAGGAGCTCCAACAGGTCATGTGCTTCCAGTTAGAGAAGTTAGATTGTCATCAGGAGCAGAGTTTATTGTAGTTGTCTGTGGAGAAATTATGACGATGCCAGGATTGCCAAGAGTACCAGCGGCAGATTCTATTAAGTTAAATAAAGATGGAGAGATAGAGGGCTTATTTTAAAGGATTAAGCTATCAAATCTAACCAGTTTTTTAACTCTCTCATTCTAGAATCTTTTTTGGTAATTTTATCTTCACTTTCAATCATTGAAATATGAGATTTTAAATCATTCTCATCTGAAAATGACTTATTTTCTAAAAGTCTTTTTTTTCTAAAATTGATTAAAGTTACCATTTTTTCATAAGTAATCTCTGGGTGGTATTGTATTCCCCAAATATTAGCTGATGCAAATTTAAAATTTAATCCCATCACATTATTTACTTTATTTGATGAAAGCAAAGTTGCGTTACTTGGTAAAGTTGCAACTTCATCATAATTAAATGCTGGAGTATTAAAAATTTTATCTTTATTTTTATATAATGGATGTCTTAATCCATTTTCATTAATGTTAATCTCATGAGCTATTCCTCTGTGTGAACCATTTTGTCCTTTTCTTACAACTCCTCCTGCTGCAGTAACAGCAACTTGCATCCCCCAACAAATCGCTAAAATATTTTTAACTTTTTTCTGACATTCTTTCATGAATTCTAATTGTCTTCTAATTTCTATTGTATCACTATAGATATTCAGGCTACTTCCACCCCAAATAAGACCATCATATTTGTTTAAATCTTTTGCTTTATCAAAAATATCTTGATCAGATGAAGGGTTGACTGAATCAATTTCTAAATCATTTGTAAAATAATCAATACTTTCCTTAAGACTTTCAGTGTGGGTCTTAATTCCATTGTCTGTAAACTCTTGATTTGCTTCTCTTAAATTCCCTTCTACTAATAAAATTTTTTTCATTAAAATAATTCTCCTGAAATACTATGTTGATACATAGTTTTCATATCAGATATTGTCAATTTTTTTGGGTTTCCACTTGTTGAAGGATCTTCAAAAGCCATTTTAGATAATCTATCTAAGTCCATTTTTTCCTTATCGATTACATCTGAAAGTTTATGAGGAATATTAAATTCTTCTCTCAAGTCCATTGTCCATTTTACAAAACTATCAAATGATTTTTCCAAACCAAGATAATCACAGATAGAGATAATTCTACCTGAAATTTCTTTTTTATTAAAAGTTAAAACATATGGCATAAAAATAGCGTTAGATAAGCCATGATGAATATTAAATTGAGCATTAACTGGATGACTTAAAGAATGAATTGCTCCCAAACCTTTTTGGAAAGCTGTTGATCCCATACTTGCTGCCGCTAACATGTCAGATCTTGCTTCAAGATTTTTTCCATTATTGAATGCCTCTGATAAAGAATTTTTGATTAGTCTCATACCCTCTATAGCAATTCCATCTGCCATTGGGTGAAATCCTGGAGCACAAAATGCTTCCAAATTATGAGCCAAAGCATCCATACCTGTTGCAGCTGTAATTCTTGGTGGTAGATCAACTGTTAAAACAGGATCTAAAATAACAATAGTAGGCATGAATTTTGGGTGAAAAATAATTTTTTTAATTCCTGTTTCCTCGTTAACTATTGCAGATGCTCTACCTGTTTCAGAACCTGTGCCTGCAGTTGTGGGGATTGCTATAATTGGAGAAATTTTACTTTCATCAGCTCTTTTCCAATAATCACCTACATCTTCAAAATCCCACAAAGGTCTTGTTTGGCCACACATGAAAGCAATACCTTTACCAACATCAAGAGCACTACCACCACCAAACGCTATAACACCATCACAATCATTTTTGTTATATAAATCAACTCCCTCTGTAATGTTTTTGCCAAATGGATTTCCTGAAAAGTTAGAAAAAATTTTAATATCTTTAAAAATTTTTTTTAGATTATCAATAATTGTGATTGTCATTGGTAAAGTAATTAAATCTTTGTCAGTAACAAATAATGGATTTTTTATTTTTGATACTAGGCAAGCCTCTGAAATATCATTTACTCTATTTTCACCAGCCCAAACTGTTGTTGGATAATTCCAATTTGACTTCATTTACCAATTAATTTCTAGTTTCTTATTTTCACAAATAGTCTTTAACATACTAAACATTAATGGAAAATGTTTTGGATTTAAATCCTGTAAAATTTTAGGTCCAATTTCTAAAGCTAACTGGGCTCCTTCAACAGTAATATTTTTCATAAATTTTTCTTTGGCATCATTATACAAATATCCTTCACCCAAATATCTGCCCATTAAACTATTTCTTCCTCCTATAGCACTAACATATAAATCTCCAAGTCCTGCCAAACCATAAACTGTTTCTGCTTTGCCACCATAATGAGAAACAAATTCAACCATTTCTGAAATTGATCTATGAATCAATGAAGCTGCTGTATTTAAAAAATATTTAGATTGAATTTCTTTAGGTGCTTTAGAATTACTTAAACCTTCAGAAGCTCCAATTAACATTGAATAAATATTTTTTATTGCCCCAGACAACTCTACACCCGTTAAGTCTTCTGATATTTCAGTAGAATAATATTCTGTTGATATTATTTTGCTTAAAATATGAGATTCATTTAGATTTGGATTTGCTATTACTGTTCCTGTTCTCATCTTATTAGCTAATCCAGCAGCTAAACAAGGTCCTTTGATTGCAGAAATATTTATTTCTTTGTATCCCTCTTTTTTTAAGAGTTTTTTTATTTTATCTGAAAGAGTTGAAATTTCATTGTCAAATATTGACAAACCTTTTGTTAATAAAATAATTGGTAAATTTTCTCTATAACTTTTGGATATTTGTTCTACAAACCATTCTATTCCAACTGAGCTCACACCAACAACAATTAGATCAATATCTTTTTTTAAAATTGATGTTAATTTTTCATAACGTTCGAACTTAACTTCTATTGGTAATTGTGTTTTTAAAGCTGGATGAACTTGTTTGTTTAAATTAATATTATCTATGAGACTATCCTCTAAATGAGTACCTACGATTGTAACATCATTATTATTATCTACACATGGGACTGCAAACGCTGAACCCATAGCACCCGCCCCTATTATAATAATTTTTTTCATAAGCTGAAATTAAGCTAGAGTTTTTCTAATAGCTTGTTGCCACCCTTGCAATAAGTTATTTCTTAATTTTTGTTTAATTTTAGGCTTAAACATTGCATTTTTTTTCCATTTATATTTTATTTCGTTAAGTGATTTAAATTCACCTACTTGATATCCAGCAAAAAAAGCAACTCCAAGTGCAGTTGTTTCTTGAACTGCAGGTCTTAAAACATTGCAATCAATAATATCTGATAAAAACTGCGCAAACCAATTGTTAGCAACCATACCACCATCAACCTTAATTATTCTTGGCTTAGATCCGTCTTTTTTCATAGCTTCAAATAAATCATAACTTTGATAAGCAACAGACTCTACGACTGCTCTAACTAAATTTTTCCAATCTGTATTTCTAGTTAGTCCTGTAATTAAACCTTTTGCTTGTGAGTTCCAGTACGGTGCTCCTAAACCAGTAAATGCAGGCACTATATAAATTCCATCATTACTTTTTTTAGATTTTGCTATTTTTTCTGTTTCATAGGCATTATCTATTAATTTAATTTTATCTCTCAACCATTGAATACCTGCACCTGCAATAAATATCGAGCCTTCCAGGGCATAAGTATTTTTATTTTTTAATCTATAACAAATTGTAGTTAATAATTTGTTTTTAGAAAAAATTTTTTTATCTCCAGTATTCATTATTGCAAATGCACCTGTGCCATATGTACTTTTAACAGAGCCCTTGGTAAAACATACCTGACCAACAGCTGCTGACTGTTGATCACCCAAAACTGCATTAATTGTAATTTCTTCACCTAAAATTTTTTTAGATGTTGTTCCGAAATTATCAGCAGAGTTTTTTACTTCAGGTAAAATTGATTTAGGAATATTTAATTTTTTTAATATTTCATTATCCCATTTGCTTGAATTTATATTATACATCAAAGTTCTACTGGCATTTGTTGCGTCTGTTAAATGATTTTTTTTATTAGTTAATCTCCAAATTAAGAAAGTATCTATTGTTCCAAACATTAGTCTTTTATTTTTTAAAAGTTTTTTAGCTAAAGGTATATTTTCGAGTATCCACTTAACTTTAGTTGCTGAAAAATATGGATCTATAAAAAGTCCAGTTTTTCTTCTGAATAAATTTTCAAGTTTTCTACTTTTTAAATTTTCACAAATTTTATGTGTTCTTCTATCTTGCCAAACAATTGCATTGTAAACTGGTTTACCAGTAATTTTATCCCAAAGAATAGTTGTTTCTCTTTGATTTGTTATGCCAATTGAAATAATTTTTGCTTTTAATCTTTTACTTTTTTTTATTGTTTCTTTAATAGTCTTTAAGGTTACTTTCCAAATTTCCTCTGGATCATGCTCAACCCACCCTAAATTTGGAAATATTTGTTTAAACTCATACTGAGATGAAAATATTTTTTTTCCTTTAAGATCAAATAAAATTGATCTTGAAGAAGTAGTTCCTTGGTCGATAGATAATATTAATTTACTCAAAAATCTTTCCTTTAGTTAGGATTTTTTCATTGTAATTTTCTGATTTTTATTAGTAAAGTATATTTATAAAATTATTATATTGGAGAATTTATTTATGACTAAAATTGCTATAATTGGGGCTGGACCATGTGGCTTATCTATGCTGAGATCCTTTGAACAAGCTGAAAAAAAAGGTGAAAAAATTCCAGAAATAGTTTGTTTTGACAAACAGGAGGATTGGGGAGGATTATGGAATTATAGCTGGAGAACAGGTTCTGATCAATATGGCGACCCTGTTCCAAATAGTATGTACAGATATCTTTGGTCAAATGGTCCTAAGGAATGTTTGGAATTTGCCGATTATTCTTTTGATGAACATTTTGGAAAACCAATTCCCTCTTTTCCACCTAGAGAAGTTTTATATGATTATATTTTAGGTAGAGTAAAAAAAGGAAATCTAAAAGATAAGATAAAGTTCAATACAACTGTTACTAATGTAACTTATAACAATGATAATTTCGAGCTCACATATAAAGACAAAAAAAGTGATTCAATTTTAAAAGATACATTTGATTATGTAGTTGTATCAACTGGACATTTTTCAGTTCCATTTATACCTGAATATCCTGGAATGAAATCTTTTCCAGGAAGAATAATGCATTCTCATGATTTTAGGGACGCAGAAGAATTTAGAGATAAAAATGTTGTTGTTTTAGGAAGTAGTTATTCTGCAGAAGATGTTGCTCTTCAATGTCACAAATATGGGGCAAAGAGTGTCACCATAGGTTACAGACATAATCCAATGGGATTTAAATGGCCAGATGGAATGAAAGAAGTTTTTCACCTAGATAGACTTGAGGGTAGCAAGGCAATATTTAAGGACGGTCACGTACAAGAAACAGATGCTGTAATTTTATGCACAGGATATCTTCATCATTTTCCTTTTTTATCTGAAGAGCTTAAATTAAAGACAGGAAATAGATTGTATCCTCCAATGTTATATAAAGGAGTGGTTTGGCAAAATAATCACAAATTGATGTATCTAGGTATGCAAGACCAATTTCATACTTTTAATATGTTTGATTGTCAGGCTTGGTTTGCAAGAGATGTTATAATGGGAAAGATTAAAACTCCAAATAGCTCAGAGATAGAAAAAGATATAAATAAATGGGTATCCTTGGAAGAAAAATTAGAAGATGCAGATCAAATGATAGACTTTCAGACTGAGTATACAAAAGAACTTCATACTTTATCAGATTACCCAAAAATTGATTTTGAATTAATTAGAAAGACTTTTAAAGAATGGGAACATCATAAAGTAGAAAATATTATGACTTATAGAAATAAGTCCTTTGCTTCACCTGTCACTGGATCTGTTGGTCCAAAACATCATACGGATTGGGAGGTTGCGATGGATGACTCTTTAAAAACTTTTTTAAATCAACCTGAAAAATAATCTTTATTTAAATTCTTATGATATTTGTTAAAAATCTTACCTCGGTTTCTAACCAAGAGTGGTCATCAACTGAGAAATATCCAGGTGTTAGGTGGAAGTTTTTAATTGATAAAGATTTTACAAAAAGTTCAGGACTTTCACTTGGTATTTGTGAAATAGCTCCTGGAGGTGAGTTAATTCTTCATTATCATTCACCTGATGAAATCTATGTAGTTAACGGGGGTAAAGGAATATTAAACAAATCGGGAGAAGAAGAAGAAATAAAAAAAGGTGATGTAGTCTATATTTCTGCAAATGCAAAACATGCGGTAAAAAATAATGAAAAAGAAACTTTAGAATTTTATTGGATTTTTCCAACAGATCGTTTTTCTGAAGTTGAGTATCTATACTAATCTATTCCAAGTTGTTTTTTTCGCTGGCCTACCCATGTTCTAATTAAATTATCAAATATTAATCCAATAAAGGCAACACAAAGACCAAGTGTCAATCCTATGCCAGCACCTTTTTTATCAGATAAAGCTTTTAAAATATATTGTCCCAAATCTTCCGTTCCAATAAAAGCGCCTATAATTACCATGAATAAAGCAAATACTATGGTTTGATTTAAACCAAGCATCATGTGAGGAAAAGCTAGAGGAAACTCTATTTTAAATAATCTCTGGAATTTTGTTACACCTGACATTGTTGCAGCATCATGCAAAGCAGTTGGAACACTTCTAAGACCTTCAATAGTATA
>ERZ802822.1986-NODE-1986-length-11796-cov-4.712859_pt1 | contig 11796 bp, 10 predicted proteins | sample MGYA00345649_ERZ802822 | MGnify/ENA primary metagenome ERZ802822 (study PRJEB30503, sample SAMEA104212359) | marine metagenome | biome: Westerlies Biome; feature: [SRF] surface water layer (ENVO:00010504) within the epipelagic zone...; material: water... | reverse complement strand
CGCCCGTACGTTCGCTAATCCGCCATGTTGCTTCATAAAGTGCGTTAAACGCATCATGTGTCAAATAACGCTGAGCACAACCGGCAAACTGGCAGGTCAGGCGAACAGCTTCGAGTTTTTCAAGCAAATCCTGCCGACTGCGGTTAATCGCAAGGAGACGGTTCGTGGTTTCGCCATTGACGCCCTTAGCGGTCATCATATCTTTATAGTCATCGACAAGAGCAAAATCATAGGTGATACCCGTGGCGTTCACACCCGGCGCAAAACCGGGCTCATCGGCTACGGACTCCACCAAATTACCGCCCAAATAGACTTTTGGAGATAAGCGACGGAGGGATTCTCTGTATTCTTCAGATGTCATAAGCATAGCATCACCTTTACGTTTGAATTTTTAACATAGTTCAGTTATAGAAAACAGTCCAGCATATAGTCTGGACAATTGGAGAATATAATGACGCAAGCTCATACAGAAAAAGATATCCGCCCGGCTCCCGGCGCACTGAACGGTCTTAAAGTCCTAGATTTGGCGACTTTTATAGCTGGCCCTTATTGTGCGACGTTTCTGGCAGAATTTGGCGCAGATGTCGTCAAAGTTGAACTCCCCGGCTCAGGTGATCCGGTCAGAAAATTTGGAACACCCACAGAATGCGGAGATACACTGGTCTGGATGAGTGAGGGTAGAAACAAAAGATCGATTGAGTTGGATTTACGTTCTACAGAGGGAGCTGAAACACTCAAAAAACTCGTCGCTGAGGCTGATGTTCTTTGCGAAAACTTTCAGGTCGGCACACTTGAGAAATGGGGTCTTGGTGCGGATATTCTTCAGGAAATTAACCCCGCACTCATCATTGCACGCATTACAGCATACGGGCAGACCGGGCCATATCGCCATCGCCCGGGATTTGGACGTATTGCCAATGCATTTAGCGGCATCTCTTATTTGTGCGGCGAACCAGACTCGCCGCCCGCCTCTCCCGGCACGGCAACATTGTCCGATTATATGTCCGGTGTTTATGCGGCATTAGGCGTTCTGGTCGCCTTGCAGTCCCGCGCCAAAACAGGTAGCGGACAGATTGTAGATGTCGGCCTTTATGAAAGTGTTTTCCGAATTCTGGACGAGTTGGCTCCGGCCTACGCCTATAAGGATTTTGTTCGTGAACGCATGGGCGCAGGAACAGTCAACGCAGTGCCGCATAGCCATTACCCGTCCAAAGACGGGTTGTGGGTGGCGATTGCCTGTACGAATGACAAAATTTTTAATCGCCTTGCCGGTCTGATGGATCGAAATGATGTAACCGGCGACGGTATTTATGGCACGATTGCGATGCGCGAAGCTAAACGTGCAGAGGTGGATGCTTTTGTAACGAATTGGACGACTGGCTTTACGCGCGATGAAATTCTGAAGGCTTGTGAAACCGCTGAAGTGCCCTGCGGCCCGGTTTATTCGATTGAGGAAATTTTCAATGACCCGCAATATAAAGCCCGTGAGAATTTAGTCGAAATTAACGACCCGCGCCTCGGCTCAATAACCCTGCCGAATGTCTGCCCCCGCCTCACAGAGACGCCGGGTCAAATTAGCTGGGCAGGTCGCGCTCTGGGTGCAGATACGGAAGATGTGTTAAAGGATTGGCTCGGCGAATAGTAATCAACAGGGATGCATAAATCCTAGCTGTAAGTTTCAGCGAGCCGGCGAATGGCATAAGCTTTTTCGACAATCGGATAATCAATAAAGTAACCATCGACCTGAATGGAAGCTGAGCCGGATGCTTCAGCAGCCTCAAAGGCAGCAATGATTTTTTCTGCCTTATCAATCTCAGCTGCGTCCGGCATGTACCCCTGATTAACAGAAGGAACTTGCTTTGGATGAATACATAATTTCCCTTGGAAGCCGTATTTTACACCTGTTTTGACAGACTCTTCAAAACTGTCTTCATCTTTGAGGTCAATATGAACAGTGTCAATTGGTGGCTCTAAACCCGCATCACGCGCTGTTAAAATCATGTAACCGCGCACATAGGAAAGTTCGCCTTCATCCGCACTCCACTTAATGCCAACATCACGGGTAAAGTCACCTGCACCAAAAGAGAAGCGCTTCATTCTGCCCGGCTTTTTGCAGAGGGCCTCAAGGTTTTTCATCCCTTTTGCCGTTTCGATAATGGGCATAAGGTCAATACTCCCGGACGGCAAATTGCGTTCTTTTTCATATTCCGTTATTGCCCAGTCCACGGCAAAAAGTTCTTCGGGGTTTTCCAACTTTGGCAACACAATGCCATCAAGCCATGGGCCGATAACTGTATCAATGTCGCGGAAGCAGTAGGGCGTATCTATCGCATTGACCCGAACATAACCTTTCCCGGTGCGCGGCTTTTTCAAAACATCAATAACAGTTTGTCTTGCGTCGACCTTATCGGCATCCGCACATGCATCTTCAAGATCAAGAATGACCGCATCCGCACCATAAGAAAAAACCTTGGCCAACTTGTCTGGGTGGTTGCCCGGCACGAATAGAAAGCTCCGCAGTCCTGAAAATGGACGAACACCTTCTTGGGACATTCTTATCTCCTATAACTCATGTTAAATGAATAGGTAAATCTGCTTGCCGGATGTTCACTGACAGAGACCTCGAAAAGCCGCCCCTGCGTATCACGATAACGCCTGACAATAATGATTGATGAACTCCCGGCTTCCACATTCAATCGCGCAGCACGCTCTTTGCCAAGACTGCCAGCCATAATTTCAGCGTTTATTTCTTCTGCCTGAAACCCAAAGTTTTCTTCTATGATTTTAAAGACGGGTCTATCCGGCTTATTAACATCCTTTAGTGAAAGATTAATTTCTTTAGGTACATAAATCTCGGTTATGCAGAAAGGTGATTTATCCTGTGTGACCCTGAGACCTTCCAATCTTGTCCATTCGGTACCGGGTGTGGTTTTTAAAAAATTTGCGAGTGAAATATCAGCTTCAGTCGAACTCGACTTAGTCATGTGCAGGACAGTATCCTGTGGATATTGAAACAACTCTTCAAAACCCTTAATTTCTTGAACGATAAGTTCAACAGGCTTGTCGGACAAAAGGATAGTTCCACGACGCCGATGGCGGCTAATCATACCCATTTTTTCAATTTCTCTGAGCGCGGCTCTAATCGTGAAGCGGCTGACATTGAAACTTTCCGACATGGCCTGTTCGGAGGGGAGTTGTTGTCCTAATTCATAGTGACCACTTGTTATCTGGTTAATGAGTGTTTCGGCAATCTCCGAATATCTGGCTTTATATATTTTTTTTTGCATTTAAATAACAATCTGTCTTGATTTATTGGTCTGCATCATTGATGCTACTATAGTTAAACAAGCATTCAAAATATTACTAGTAGAAAATATCCATTACACATGGGGGAATAAAAATGTTTAAGGTAGGAGTTGATGTAGGCGGAACCTTCACGGACGTCTTATTGGTCGATACAAAATCATCAAGTTTTTTTACATCCAAAGTACCATCAACACCAGAGGATAGCTCCAAAGGCGTATTAAACGGTATTAAAAAAGCTTGTGAATTAGCCAATGTAGATATGGCAGATATTGAGGTCATTACACACGGTACAACTGTCGCAACTAACGCCATTTTGACTGGGAAGGGCGCAAAAGTAGGCCTTGTCACCACAAAAGGCTATGGACAGGTTTTGCAGATTGCGCGCTCTTATGTGCCGGGCGGTTTGGGTGGATGGCTCTACTATCAAAAGACTCCGCCACTAGCCCCCTTAGAATTTACGATTGAAGCTGACGAGCGCATGGGCGCGGATGGTGAAATTGTTAAAGGTCTCGACGAGGCTGCGCTCAGAACTTCACTGGAAGGTCTCAAAGCTAAAAATATCGAAGCCCTGACAATTTGTCTCATCAACAGCTTCTCAAATGATGAACATGAAAAACGCATCAGAGAGATTGCCAGCGAAGTCATGCCGGACATTCCTGCATCAATATCAAGCGAAGTTATTCCTGAACTGCAGGAATATGAGAGAACGGTCACTACTGTCGCAAATTCCTATGTGCGCCCTGAGGTTGAAAAATATATCTCCAATCTTGAAGCCGAATTTAGCGAAAAGATGAATGGCGCTAGCCTGTCAATCCTAAGATCTGATGGTGGTTTGGCTACGGCCCCGTCAGCCGCCAATTTTCCGGTGAACCTGCTTATGAGCGGCCCGGCTGGTGGCGTATCAGGTGCTATCTGGGTTGGTGAACAGGCCGGTATTAATAATGTCATCACCTTCGATATGGGTGGCACATCTACAGATGTGGCACTGATTGAAAACGGTCAGGCGCTTGTCCGCCGTGAAACGACTGTCGGTGATGTAACTGTCCGCGCCAGTGCCTTGGATGTGCGTTCTATCGGTGCCGGTGGCGGTTCAATCGCCCACGTGCCGGAACTAACCAAAGCTCTGCGTGTCGGCCCCGAATCTGCCGGTGCTGTCCCCGGGCCTGCTGCTTATGATAAAGGTGGTGAAAACCCAACAGTTACTGACGCCAATGTGGTTCTTGGCTACCTGCCTGAAAATCAAAAACTTGGCGGTGACATGAACATCCGTAAAGACCTTGCCGAAAAAGCTGTCCAGAAAGTTGCTGATGCGCTGGGACTAACGGTTAACGAAGCCGCGGAAGGTATCGTCAAAATCGTCAATGAGCGCATGTTCGGTGCCGTTCGTCTCGTATCAATTGAAAAAGGGTATGATCCGCGTGATTTCTCTTTGATGGCTTTTGGTGGTGCCGGACCTCTGCATGCCAACGCACTTGGTGAGTTGACGCAGTCATGGCCGGTAATCGTGCCGCCAGGGCCGGGTATTCTTTGTGCCTATGGTGATGCCACGACACGCTTGAGAAATGAGGCGTCTAAAACCATCATCGTCAATATGAAGAATGCCGATGGCGGCAAAATCGCTAAAGATCTTGGTGAATTGGCACAAAGTGCCGGTGACGGTCTAACCATCTCCGGTAGCAATGATGCCATTAACCTCGACACGAAAACGCTGGAATATCGTTATGAGATAGATATTAGGTATTCAGGTCAGGGTCTGGTGTTAACTGTGCCTGTGTCACTTGAAGAAGTAAAAGCGGGTAAATTCGATGCAGTAGCCAATGATTTCGACGAAATGCACGAACAGCTGTTCACATTCCGTCTGGATGCTGAAAAAGAATTCGTTAATCTTCGCGCTATCGTTCTCGGCCCACCATCAGATGTTGAGTTGTCGGACTCCGGCGAAGCCTCATCCGGATCGGTTGATGATGCTATCATTATGGATCACGAAATTTTCCATAATGGTGAATTACACAAAGCAAAAGTTTATGACCGCGCCAAACTTGACCCCGGACACATTGTTAACGGCCCTGCCGTAATCACTGAAATGGACTCAACAACCGTTGTGTTCCCCGGCCATGAAGCCATAGTAGACAGCCGTCGCAATTTGCTGCTGTCACCTAAATCCTGAAAATTGGGAGATTATTATCATGCATGAGAAAATTCTCGAGACAAACACAACCCCTTATAACCGGTTAGAAGTTGACCCCATTACACTGGATATTATTGAAAATGCTCTTCGTAATACCCGTGAGCAAATGGATGCAACGCTTTTCCGTACAGCCATGTCACCGGGCATCCGTGAACAGGGCGACGCTTTTCCAATGATTGCCAATGTAGACGGCAAGATGGTTGTTGGACAATTTGGTTCGTTCATTCATGGCTTCATGGAAGCTTTTGAAGGCACCATTGAAGAAGGTGACATGATTTTCACCAATGACCCTTACAGCTGCGGCGGCGCAGTCAGCCATTTGAATGATTATTTGGTCATCAAACCGGTTTTTAAAGATGGCCGTCACCTCTGCTGGGCAGCGCATTTCGGTCACATGACAGATATTGGCGGCCGGGCACCGGGTTCATTGCCAAACGAAGCCCGTGAGATTTTTGAAGAAGGTGTGGCCGTGCCGCCCGTGAAGGTCTTCAGAAAAGGTGAATTACAAGACGACATTATTAAAATTGTTTTGCGTAACTCACGTATGCCTCATTGGAACGAAGGTGACTTTAAAGGCGTTATTGCCGCCTGTAATATTGCGGATCGTCGTTGCATTGAAATGGCCGAACGCTTTGGTGATGATGTTTTCTATTCTGCTCTTGATGAGTTGCTAGAACGTAACTGCCGCGCCATGCAAAAACTAATCATGGAAACAGTACCGGAAGAGGTTCAAACCTTCGAAGATTATATCTGTGATGATGCGCTGGGTTCCGGGCCTTATAAAATCAAATGCTCAATGTGGCGTGAAGGCGAAAAAGTCATTTTTGACTTCGACGGAACCGACCCACAAAGCCCCGGTTCGATTAACTTCTTGCTGAATGAGGAAATGTTCAAAATGTTCTGCGGAACATTTATGATTTCCGCATTTGACCCGCAAATTCTTTTTAATGACGGCTTCTACGACTACATGGATGTCCGTATTCCTGAAGGGTCTTTACTGAAACCAACCCGCCCGGCAGCACTTTCATGCCGGACACATGCGCTGGGACGTATCTTTGATGTTCTTGGCGGATTACTTGGTCAAGGTAATCCGGATTTCCTTTGTGGTGCAGGCTTCTCTGACAGTCCTCACTTTATGTATTCCGGCTATGATAAAAATGGTGAGTGGTATCAGCTTTACCAAATTGGCTTTGGCGGTATTCCGGCAAGACCTATTGGTGACGGGCCTGATGGTCACTCCCTGTGGCCAGGCTTTAAGAACGTACCTAACGAATTCCTTGAGGCTTATTTCCCGCTCCGCATTGAAACTTATGAGTCAATTACGGACTCAGGCGGTGCTGGCTATCACCGAGGTGGTAACGGCATTCGCATGGGTTACAGATTCCTTGAAGATGGGGAAATCTCAATTCATGATGACCGTTGGTTGACCTACCCATGGGGTGTTAACGGCGCTAATCCTGGCTGGCGTAGCACAAAAGAACTGGTGCGTGCGACCGGTGAAACAGAAATGCTGCCATCCAAATGTGACCGTTTTGAAGTTAAAAGCGGCGACATTCTTTACTTCAATACTTGGGGCGGCGGCGGTGTCGGCGACCCGCTGACAAGAGAAGCAGAGCGCGTCCTGAAAGACGTAAACTCAGGACTTGTCAGTCTTGAAGCCGCTAATGACATTTACGGTGTGGTTATCGCAAATGGCGCTGTTGACGAAGCCGCTACAGAGGCATTGAGAACCGATAAAGCTGCCAATAAGGCGGAGGCTAAGCTGTTTAACTTTGGCGATGAACTCGAAGAGCTTCGAGCCAATTGCCTAGCAGAAACAGGTCTTGAGCCACCTGCAGCACCGGACTTTTCAAAAAGCCGTCTGGCCGCTGAATAACAATAACCCACATTGTCGTGAGAGCGGCAATGTGGGTCTTACACTTTACATAGAGGGGATTTATTATGGGCGTTTTAGCTATCGAGAAAGACGCAAAGCAAGCCTTTGACGTCATTATGGGCGGCGGCACTTGCATTCTACCAATGGATGTAGGCTACGCTTTCTTGGGCAAGGGTCTTGACCCTGTTATGCATATTTTCAATACCAAGCAGCGTGCGAACACAAAATATAACGCACTTATCGGTAACATGGACCATCACCGCTCCTTGCATGAATGCACAAGCCGAGGACGCGAAATCGTTTCTGCCATTGTCGAAGATTATGATCTTCCTCTGGGTATCATTGCGCCCTGCAACCCGGGGCACGAGTTGTTTGGTACAATTGAAGAAGAACTTTACACCCGCAGCACAGTGGACAACACGCTTGCCATGCTGACCAATGCCGGACGTTTTCATTCAGAAATTACACGCCTGTCTTTTGAGGCGGGTCAGCTTTTCTTCGGTTCATCTGCCAATGTTTCGACAACCGGTACGCGTTTCCGTGTAGAGGATGTGCAGGACGAGATTAAAGAAGCCGCAGATTTCATCGTGAATTACGGTCCCGTGAAATATACCCATCAAGGCATGTCATCGACTCTTTTAAATGTCGAGACGCTAGAAGTGGTTCGTTTTGGTTGTTGCTATGAGAATATCAGCGATATCCTAAAACGGCATTTCAATATTGATATGCCGCCCAGACCTGCTGAGTAAAGACTGGCTGAATAGAGCAAGGCAAAATAAAGCCCTGCTGAATTAATACAAACCGAGCAAAGCACGATTATGAGTGTTAACTGCAATTTATGAGTGAGAGATAATTATGTCTGAAGCAACCCATATTTTATCAGAATTCTGTGAAAACATTGCCTATGAGGATATTCCTCAGGACGTTATTGACCGCACAAAACTTCTTCTGCTGGATACCATTGGTATTATTGTCCGCGCCAGGCATGACAGCGAGTCGACAGATAGTTTACTCGCTGGTATCGACAAGCTTGGTCTTAATGACGGCAATTGCAGTGTCTTCGGTGATACCCAGAATTATGCCCCTGCGGCAGCGGCTCTTATTAACGGCACACTGGCGCATTCGCTTGATTTTGATGACACACATGCTGAAGCCTCGGTTCATGCCAGCGCACCAATTATTCCTGCTGCAATTGCCGCCGCACAATTAACGGGGGCTTCAGGTCGTGAACTTTTAACCGCTTGTGTTGTTGGATATGAAACCCATATCCGGCTGGGTGAGGCAGTTGGCGCGGCAGATCATTATGAGCGTGGCTTTCATCCGTCAGCAACCTGCGGGATTTTTGCAGCTGCCGCCGCCGCAGGTAAAATCCTCAAACTCACCAGCGAGCAATTTAGATATGCCTTTGGTATTGCTCTCAGCCAATCAGCCGGCTCCATGCAATTCTTAACGGATGGTGCTTGGACGAAAAGACTGCATGTCGGTCAGGCTTCACAGAATGGGCTGATGGCAGCTTTCTATGCGCATGAAGGTTTTAAGGGACCCGAAGAAGCTTTTGAAGGTAAATGGGGCTTTTTCAACAGCTACAGCAGTGCCGCCAAACATCATCGGGCAACAGAAGGTCTCGGAAAAAGCTGGAAAACCATGACACTGGGCGTGAAGCCCTATCCGTCATGTCGTTATAGTCATGCTGCAATTGACGGAATTCTGGATATTCTTGAGGAAAGCAACCTCGATACCAATAGCGATATTAAAATCGATGTTGGCCTTTCTAAAAGAGGCTATGGCATTATCGGTAATCCACTGGATCAGAAGCAACAGCCCAAAAGCATTGTAGACGGTCAGTTTTCCATGCCTTTCAGTGCTGCCGTTGCTTTTAAAAAGCACGGGCTGGTCTGGGACGATTACCGCGAATGTCTTGACGATAATGACACGCTGGAACTTTGTAAAAACATCAATGTTTATATTGATGATGAAGCAGAATCTTTCAGTCCAGAAAATATGAGCGCCAAGGTAAAAATTCATGCCGGCGATGAAAGCTATGAACGCTTTGTTCAAATTCCAAAAGGCGAGCCTGAAAACTTCATGTCGGGCGATGAGTTTTTGTTCAAGTTTAACAGCTTATGCGGACCCTATATGACGGATGGTGATATGGCGCGACTCTCCGACAGTATTTTGTCATTGGAAAGCCGGAACAATATCGCAGAAGCGCTTTTTTCCGCTTAAGCTTGATTTAGACCCTAGCTTAAAGCTGTGATGATTTCCTGACAGCTCATTATGTCGGCATAACGTCTGCCAACATCTCTGATATTGTCAGCATGCGCGTCTGCATCCTGATCGCCACAACAATCCTCGGCAACAATAGTTCTGTAACCATATGAAAAACTGTCTATGACGGAGGCGCGAATACATCCACTTGTCGTACATCCGGTTATAATAGTCGTATCAATATTGTGCTTGGTCAGCCACGTAAGTAGCGGGGTCAGGAAGAATATGGATGGCGCTGATTTAATAAACTCAAAATGATTATCCGGGTCCGAAAGGCGCGGGTCAATTTCAGTAAATTTATGGCCGTGGAAAAAACCGCCCTCAAAGAGCGGCGCGACTTTCCAATAAGACATTTCATCCGGGCCGCTCCAACTTGTCCGGCAAGAGGCAATCGGCATATCCACACTTCTCGCAAACTTAACCAGTTCAGCAGTTTTATCGACAGCAGCATTTACATGCGACGACCCACCAATCTGGCTCGACGGGTCGGTAAAACCGTTTTGAAAATCCACAATCAAGAGCGCACATTTCTCGCCAATGCCGATATTGTCCGACCCATAACCTGCTTTATCAAAATTACTCATCCTATCCCCCGTTAATTTTCATTATCATATTGAAAGTCCAGACTATTGTCATTAGTTTGTGTACATGACCCAGCCAACTTTTATTGATGCTTTTACGCAACCCATAGAAATCAATCCATCTTCAACAGCCCTTATCGTAGTTGATATGCAAAATGCTACCGGCAACCGCGCTATGGGGCTTGGTAAATTGCTCGCAGAGAGCGGAAAAGCAGAGCAAGCCGGTTACAGGTTTGACCGGATTGAACAATTGCTCGTGCCGAATATTCAAAAACTCCTGACCGCATTTCGAGATAATAATTGGCCGGTTATTTTCGTAACCTATGGCGCTGAAACACCTGACGCACATGATGTACCGCAACATTTGAAGCCAATCGTGACCGCAACAAATAATATTGAAGGCCAGAAGGAACATGAAATCGTTACCGACTTAACGCCGCTCCCCAATGAGCCTGTACTCAACAAAACCACTATGGGTGCCTTTTGTTCAACCAAAATCGATACGGTCCTGCGCGCCACAGGTGTGGACACGCTTGTCTGTGTTGGTGTATCGACCAATAATTGTGTCGGCATGACCGCCATGGAAGCCTGTGACCTCCAATATAAAGTTATTGTTGTGAGCGATGCTACGGGTACGGACAGTCAGGAAATGCAGGACAGTACCTTGACCATGCTCGGGCGATTATGGGCTCGGATCATGACCACGGATGAAGTCGTCTCCACAGTAAAAAATTAGGTAAAAAGTTAAGCTAAAGGGCCATCACCAAATTTTTGGCAAAACCGTCATTTGAAACAGTTATGTCACAATCGTGTCATACATATTCAAGTGTTATGGTTTTGTTTGCCCTTACGGAACCAATAGGTTGCACCCCCTAACAGGTGCAAGGAGCAGTTTGGTTAGCGTATCTATGAATCACATTCTTTTTTTATGTACCGGCAATAGCTGCAGGTCCATTCTGGCCGAGGCCTATGTAAATCATCATTATAAACATACTTGGCAAGCTTATAGCGCCGGCAGTAATCCAACCGGCGCCGTACATCCAATGGCTTTGGATGTGCTGAAAGGCCGAGATGTTTCCATAGAAGGCTATCATTCCAAAAATTGGGACGTCTTTGGGCATCTAAACGTCACCTCCCCCGCCACTGCGATGGATTATATTGTGACTGTTTGTGATAATGCCGCCGGAGAAAACTGCCCTGTCTGGCCGGGGCATCCAGCCACACATCATTGGCCTTTCCCAGACCCTGCAAAATTTTCTGGAGACAGAGCCTCCACCAGACAATACTTTGAGGATGTTTATGACATGATTATCAGTAAAATTGATGATGCATTAACATCCGGCCTAGAGGATTAAAGCAGGGTTTTAAAAACTGAAGAAAGCCACAATAATGATTTTTGATACGCGCAAACTTGCCGGCGAATTTATCGGCACCCTGTTTCTGGTTGCCACAGTTGTCGGCTCAGGAATCATGGCCGAGTCATTGGCTGACGGGAATGCTGCAGTAGCCTTGCTCGGCAACACACTCGCCACGGCAGGCATACTTTATGTGCTGATAACATGTTTAGGGCCGGTTTC
>ERZ802822.1984-NODE-1984-length-11821-cov-6.927537_pt1 | contig 11821 bp, 10 predicted proteins | sample MGYA00345649_ERZ802822 | MGnify/ENA primary metagenome ERZ802822 (study PRJEB30503, sample SAMEA104212359) | marine metagenome | biome: Westerlies Biome; feature: [SRF] surface water layer (ENVO:00010504) within the epipelagic zone...; material: water... | reverse complement strand
AGTGGCAAAGCTTGACCACTGGCAAAAAGAGCACGCCCGGCTGGATCATTTTGCTGAATAGGGCGTCAAGCAGTGGAAAAACTGTTCTTGCCCGCGCATTGCAAGACAGAATAGAACCCCCTTTTGGCATCTTTCAATTGACCACTTTAGGGATTCCGGGGTGCTGCCTATGGCGCGTATCGCGCGACGAGATTTCCGCTGGTCTGATCTGAGGGGACGGTTTTTCGCCGGCTTTCATGCGACGCTGGCCGCCTGTGCGGAGGCTGGAAACGATTTGATTGACGAACACATCCTGGAGGATGAGGGCTGGTGCGAGACACTTATCGAACTTTTGAAGCCCTTCAACGTATATTTCATTGGCGTGCATTGTAGCCTTGAAGAACTGACCCGGCGCGAGGTTGCGCGGGGCGACCGCCTGCTTGGCAGTGCCGCGCGGGATTTTCACAGCGTCCATATCGGTCGGTGCTATGATATCGAGGTGCAGTCTGAAGCGGGAGTGACGGTTAACATACCCAAGCTTCTTGACGGCTGGCGCTCTGGGTGTCGGCAGTCGGATTTCAGCCCGAGACCTTAGTTTAAACCGTGAAATACCGCCTGTACTTTAGAAAAATATTGATTTCAGGCAGTTAAATGCCGCGCGTATTGGGCTTGATGTCGAGCTTCGTATAGGTCAATTACAAAAAACTCAGAACGCTTTCCCAGCTAAAGTTCGGACTTTGATAATAATAAAAAAGGTATTGGGTCTTGACCCGGTTCATTTTGCCCGAATGTCTTCGTAAACGCGCTCAAGAAGTATTTTGCAAAGCTCTTTGGTGCCGGCGCTAGCCCCGGGCTCAGTTCCATGAAATCCATCAAAAAGTACAAATTTAAAAATAGACGATCCTGCTTGAAATTGCTGCCAGTTCAGGTCAAATTTACGAAGAGTTATCTCCGATAAATATCCAAATACCTAAATCTAAAAATGCGTGTGGAATTCTGGAACATTCCACGCTTTACCCTCGATCACTTGAGTTTCGGGAAGAGCATGCGGTACGCTCCGTGACGTTTGATAATACTAACCCAACGCCGGATTGTCTTCGTCCCATACGCCAAGATATGATGTTTTTGGACCCCAAGATTTTTCTATTGCTTTACCCAAGGCTGGACATTCTATGTATTTTTGAATACGGCTTGAGTCTAAACTATGAAAATTGAGGCGCAAGGCGCAAATCTGGTTAAGTTTAGTAACTGACCTCATTATATCCAGCAAAAACCGTATATCCAGCAAAAAACCGTAAAACTTTATCTCAAGCCGGTTCTAGGTCGGTCTCTACCGCAGATTGGCCTCGGACCCCGAACGGACTTATGCATTTCGCCTATTCTGATCCGCCCTTTGTGCAATTACCTTGCAAACCGGTTTTATGATGTGTGAACTGTGACTCAAATATATTGATCTGTTGTGGAGCCGTGGAATGAAAGTGCTGATCACTGGAGGGGCGGGGTTTCTGGGGCTTACACTGGCGCGGCAATTATGCGCAAAATCGCATTTGTCGCTTGGACGGGATTCCCAACAGGCGATTGACTGCATCGTGTTATATGATACCTCTGTGCCCCCAACCCGACCGGAGGGACTGGACGAAAGAGTATCTTTTGTGGCGGGCGATATTTCTGACCGTGATACGGTCGGAAAGCTGGTCGACCGCGATGATATTGTAGTCTTTCACTTGGCCTCGATTGTCAGCGCAGGGGGAGAGGCCGATTTTGATCTGGCGATCCGGGTGAATTTAACGGGCACCCTTAACATATTAGAGGCGGCGCGGGCCCGGGCCGGGGGGCCGCGTGTGGTGTTTGCCAGCTCAACCGCAGTGTTTGGCGGCCAATCCATGCCAGGCATCGTGAGCGATCTGACAAAACAGACCTCCCAGACCACCTATGGTATGACAAAAACTATTGGCGAGCTGCTGATCAACGATTATAGCCGTAAAGGCTTTATCGATGGCCGCTCGGCGCGATTGCCTCATATTATTGTCAGGCCGGGTAGGCCCAATGCCGCTGCCTCCAGTTTTTGCAGCGGGGTCTTTCGTGAGCCCCTAAATGGTGAAGATTTTGCGGTTCCGGTGCCACCACAGACCCTGCTGCCATTGCTGGGCTATCGCAGTTGTGTGCAGAGTTTTATTCATTTGGCCGAATTGCCGGCAGATGTTCTTGGCGACGACCGGGCGGTTTTTCTCCGCAATCAGGGGCACACCGTGCATGAGATGATAGAAACCCTCAAAGAGGTAGCACAGCGCAATAACCTTGTTTTGGGCAAGATCACTATGTCGCACGATCCTGTTGTTGCCAAAATTATTCAAGGCTGGCCGAGCCAGATTGATGCCGCGCGTGCCGAACGTTTGGGTTTTCCAGCCGATACTGATCTAGATCGTGTGGTGCAGGATTTTATTGATGATTTCATGCCCTGTTAAGCCGGAGACCGGTGTTTGCAGCTTGTTTTGTTCAGCAATGTCAAAATGGCATGCCAAGGGCAATGCCGCACAAATTATAGAAGGCTAGCGGGCGCGTTTTTTTGCTTTGGCGCGTCGGCGGCGGCGCTTGTTCAAAAGGGCGTGAAAGGGAAACATAGACGCGCTGTGAGGGGTCAGCGTGGCTGGCATAAAATTGTTTTGCAAAGGCTGTTGTCTAGGATCGATATTTTGTTTTTTGATCAGGTAATCCAAAATTTGCAGAAGTCGGTTGATGCCGATTTTGTTGTCGAGATAGAGCGAGATAACAGACATATTCACCGCGCTGGTCAGGGCGGATTTGGCGGTGGCCCCGCGACCACCAACCGGGCGTGGCGGGTGTAAGGTCTGGTGTTTCGATAGGGTCAATTGCGGTGGATGTGTTTGCGGTCTGTGGGTTGCCGCATCTTGTAAGACCATCCGCAGAACGGCGATGGCTTCATGTTTGGTGGTCGGGTATACCCCCTGTGGTGGCTCCATGCGTGGAACAGATTGTAAAAGGGCGATAAGGCTGGCCATTTTAAGACCGGTCGTATGGGACAGGCTGCCCAAAAGGTTTCCGGTTATCGCAGGGCCTGGGAAACGATGGTTTTGAATTGGCAGGCCCGGGATATGCAGATTCGGGGTCAGAGCGCGCATCAATTGATCTCCAGTTATCGACCTGCCCATTCCGGTCGGGCGAGGTGGACCCGTTTGGGCTTGCGCCACAAGTTTTGACAACAGTGCTTTTTGGTGGATGTCCATCTGCCACGTGCTCCTCTTTAAAAAGAAACGACTTGAGCGCATTTTTGTTAGCCTGCCTTCTGGTTTAGCAATCGGTGATTCAAGGTTTCGGGTTGAAAGTTTGGCTCTGAAGGTTCATTCAACCTTAGGAGGTCAAAAGCGACATGCCGCGTCGCTTTTTTGCCTGAGCGGGTCGGTTGGGGCTGTCCACCTGTTGGAGCGTTTCGGTACCGTCATTTGGTAGCGGCCGCAAAAAAGGTATTGTGCCCACCGCACTAAGAACGCCAGACGTGGTAGACCAAGAGTTAAATGTGTGTAAACTCTGTGTCGTGCACTAAGGTGATACCGTGAAAAGAATCGTAAGTTTAAGTTAACTTTGGGAGAAAACTATGAAGAAATTGATTGTGAAAGGTCTCGCAACCGCGACGACCTTCGCCGCGCTAAGCACCGCCGCCTTTGCGGAATGTGGCGATGTGCAAATGGCAGAAATGAACTGGGCATCAGCTGAATTGATGGCCAACGTCGACAAATTCATTCTGGAAAATGGTTATGGCTGTGACGTTGAGCTGGTTGCCGGTGCGACAATGACAACGTTTGCCTCGATGAACGAAAAAGGCCAGCCTGATGTGGCTGCCGAACTTTGGATCAATGCGGTGCGTGAGCCACTGTTTGCAGCTATGGATGAAGGGCGTTTGCATTCGGCCGTTGCCGGACCAATTACGCAGTTGGGTGAAGGCTGGTGGGTGACACCGTCGTTTGCAGAAGCGCATCCTGAGCTTGACACTGTTGTCAAAATTCTCGAGCGTCCGGACCTGTTCCCAGATGTGGAAGATCCCAGCAAAGGCGCCTTTGTTGGCTGTCCTGCGGGTTGGGGCTGTCAGTTGGCAAATGCTAACTTGTTCCGGGCATTCGACATGGAAGCTAAGGGCTGGAAACTGATTGATCCTGGTTCGGCTGCTGGCCTTGATGGTTCCATCGCCAAAGCGGGTGATCGCGGCGAAAACTGGTTAGGTTATTACTGGTCGCCAACTGCGATGGTTGGCAAATACGGTCTTGTGCCAATGGACTTTGGTGTACCATTTGGCGGCTCTGAAAACTGGGACGGCTGCATTGTGAAAGCCGAGCAGGACTGTGCCGATCCACAGCCAAGTTCTTGGACCCAGTCTGAAGTTCACACTGTGATAACCGACAGCCTGAAGCAGGAAGGTGGTATCGCGGTTGAATATCTTGCCAAGCGCATCTTCCCAGGACCGGTAATGAATGCCATGCTGGTATATATGGGTGATGAGCAAGCCGGTGGCGAAGATGCTGCGATTGAATTTCTGAGCCGTCATGGCGATCTTTGGAAAACATGGGTGTCGGATGACGCAGCCGCCAAGATTGCCGCCGCACTTTAAATCCTTCTAATAAACAACCAAGCCAGCCAGATCGCTTTCTGGCTGGTTTTATTATTGATTTGAAATGGAATGACGGATGGCCCTTATTGATTGGAGCAAGGTTACTTTGACCGACCCGCCGCAACTGCCGCGGGAAGTCTTGCGCGAACTTAAAAAAGGTATTGATGGCACTTTCAGAGAGTTCTCGCGAGGATACGGTGAAGCAATCGAGAATTTCTTTCATCCTCTTTTGATGTTTCTCAAGTGGTTTCAGGACCTTTTGATTGAAACACCCTGGCCTTTGATTCTGGTCATTCTTGGGGCTTTGTCCTGGTGGGGCTCGCGCAGTTGGAAAATGGTTGTAGGTACAGTGTTGGCCTTTCTTTTTATCGGCTGGCTCGACATGTGGGAAGACACAATGGCGACACTGGCGATTGTATCAGTGGCGACGCTATTGTGCATCGCAATCGGAATTCCTATCGGCATTTTAATGGCGCGCAGCGACCGAGTGCAGTCGATGATTTTGCCGGTTCTTGACATCATGCAAACCATTCCGTCTTTCGTCTATCTTATTCCGGTGGTGATGCTGCTTGGCATCGGTAAGGTGCCGGGTCTCCTGGCGGTTATGATCTATGCCATTCCGCCAATTGTGCGCCTGACGAACCTTGGCATTCGTCTGGTTGATAAAGAGGTACTTGAAGCTGCAGATGCCTTTGGATCCAGTTACAGGCAGAAACTATTTCAGGTTCAGATACCTTTGGCGCTTCCAAATATCTTTGCCGGTGTGAACCAAACTATCATGATGGCACTGTCGATGGTGGTGATTGCTGCGATGATTGGTGTGCCGGGTCTTGGTGTGCCGGTTTTGCGGGCAGTCTCAAACCAATATCTGGCGCTTGGCGTGATGAATGGTCTGGCCATTGTGGCGATTGCTATTATTTTTGATCGCGTATCCCAAGCCTTTGGCAAGCGCCTGCAGAAACACCGCGAAGGAGAGCATGGTGCCTGATCTTAAAATCAAGATAAGCGATCTTTATAAGATCTTTGGCGCCAATGGTGCGGCGCATGTGGACAAAGTGCGCAACGGTGTTGGCAAAACCGAACTGCTGGAAAAACACGGCCACGTGCTGGGCCTGCAGAATATCAATATTGATATTTTCGCAGGACGCATTCAGGTAATTATGGGCTTGTCAGGGTCTGGAAAATCGACCTTGATCCGCCATATTAACCGCCTGATTGAGCCCACCACGGGTGAGATTATGATCGATGGCAAGGATGTGCTGTCTATGTCAGACGCCGAGTTGCTGCATTTCCGCCGGTTTGATGCTTCGATGGTGTTCCAAAAATTTGCACTGCTGCCGCATCGGACGGTTCTGGCGAATACCACCTATGGGCTCTCGATGCAGGGGATCGAGCAAAGCGAAGCCGAGAAACGCGCCAGCCATTGGTTAGAGCGGGTTGGCTTGGGGGGCTTTGAAGACCGCTTTCCGGCCCAATTGTCAGGTGGTATGCAGCAGCGCGTGGGGCTGGCGCGTGCGCTGGCCACCGATGCTGATATCTTGCTGATGGACGAGGCTTTCTCGGCGCTGGACCCGTTAATTCGCGCCGACATGCAGGGTATCTTGCTGGATCTGCAATCGGAATTGCACAAGACCATCGTCTTCATCACCCATGACCTTGATGAGGCGCTGCGGATCGGTGATGACATTGCCATACTGCGGGATGGTAATCTGGTGCAGCAGGGATCGTCTCAGGATATTGTGTTAAATCCGGCAGATGAGTATGTGGCCGATTTCACCAAGGATATCAATCGCGCTCGTGTCCTGACACTTGGGACGCTCTCGCATAATGAGCCCAGCGTGGATGGCATTGTCTTGGAAAGCGCGCTGACGCTGGAGCAGGCGATGAATGATCTGGCTGCTTCTGAAAAAGAGGCGATTAATGTAACCCGGGATGGCCAAATGATTGGACAAGTGACGATGCGGGATATGATCTACGCAGCGTCGCGGGTAAAGGCGGGTGACGGCGATACGGTAACATACCGCTAAACTTAAGCGGGGCATCTAAACAAACGAATTATGTTTGATCGGGCTGGGGCATCTGGGTGATTTGTCAATGATATACACGGGCGGGCCTGATTAAGGATCCGCCCGGTTGCATTAAATGTGGGGTGGTTCTGAATGCATTGGGATTTTGGCAAGTTGCAGATTGCAAAGTTTGGTGCCGCTGATTTCAAATGACCCGACCTATCAGGCATTGTCGGATGATATAGGCCATTATAGGCATTTCGTTTGACCGCCTTGGTATCTTCGGCATTTACCAAACGCTGATTTGTGGGGCGAAATAAGGGGCGCGAGATGAAGATTGTTATGGTTGGCGCCGGTTATGTCGGGCTGGTATCCGGGGTCTGTTTTTCTGACTTTGGGCATGATGTTATCTGTGTCGATAAAGATCCCGATAAAATTATGCGACTGAACCGTGGTGAGGTGCCAATTTTCGAACCGGGGCTTGAAGTATTGATGACAAAAAATATTCAGGCGGGGCGGCTGTCTTTCACCGTCGATTTGTCGAGTGCAATCGATGGCGCAGATGCGGTTTTTATTTCGGTTGGGACACCGACGCGTCGTGGTGAGGGGCATGCTGACTTGGATTATGTCTTTGCTGCTGTCGAGGAAATTGCCTTGGCAGCGCGCGGATATCTTGTGATTGTTACGAAATCTACAGTGCCTGTTGGGACCAATCGGCGGGTTTGGGATCGCGTGGCAAACGCAAACCCGGCGCTGGAGTTTGATGTAGCCTCTAACCCGGAATTTATGCGCGAAGGAGCTGCGATCGAAGACTTTATGAAGCCTGACCGCGTTGTCGTTGGCGTGCAGAGTGACCGCGCAGCTGACGTGATGAAAAACGTTTACAGGCCTCTGTATCTGCGCGATTTTCCTTTCGTGACTACGGATTTGGAAAGTGCAGAGATGATCAAATATGCCGCCAATGCTTTTCTGGCGACAAAGGTCACTTTCATCAATGAAATTGCGGCATTGTGCGAAAAAGTTGGGGCCGATGTGAAAGAGGTGGCGCGCGGCATGGGCATGGACAATCGTATCGGTAACAAGTTTTTGCATGCCGGTCCGGGCTATGGGGGCTCGTGCTTTCCAAAAGATACCAAAGCACTGTCGCGGATTGGTCAAGAGAACGCGGTGCCGATGCGCATTACCGAGACGGTGATTGCGGTCAATGAACAGATCAAACGTCGTATGATCGACAAGTTATTAGACATCTGCGAGGGCAGCTTTAACACCAAAACGATCGTTGTACTGGGTGTGACTTTCAAACCGAATACTGATGACATGCGCGAGGCGCCGTCTCTGACCCTCGTGCCGGCAATGATCGGGGCTGGTGCCAAGGTTCGGGTTGTTGATCCACAAGGCCATCACGAAGGCAAAGCGCTTTTGCCTGGCGTGGTGTGGTGTGAAGACGTTTATCAGGCAGCTCAGGGCGCAGATTTGGTGGTTATCCTGACCGAGTGGAATGAGTTCAGGGCGCTTGATTTGGGGCGTCTTTCACAGGGGATGTCCACGTCCCGTCTGGCGGATCTGCGCAATATATATGCGGCAGATGAGGCTAAAAAAGCAGGCTTTGAAGCGTATGTGTCGGTGGGTCGATAGAGGCAAGCATGCCTGAAATTTCACGGTTCAAACGACTGATAGTGCGGTGCTCAGTCTTTTGGTAAATCTGCCAAAGGTTTGATTGCGTTGCGACCGCGCCCTGATTATGAGGCGCTAGGATCACAGAGGGGCTGTAATCGTGGCAGGCACCAGTATGAGGACGGTGTTTTTAGGCTTGTGATGCGAAGATAACCTCAGTGGTCATTTTGATGCGCCTTTGGTGCGTTCATGTAGAGAAAAAACATAAACTCAGGCGCGGATGCCTCAACGATCTGCTGTGATTTTGACCAACCTCAGTTTGGGCTTATCCAAGGCGCCCGCCGTAGGGATCACAGGTTGATAAATGAAGGTTTGCGCCGAGCGTTCGGACTGTGGTTGCTGAGTTTAATCTGGTTGAAAAGCCGGAAACGCTTGCAATCATGCGGCGGGAATAGTCAAAAGTTTTTCCTGTCTATCCTCAGGGCTGCAGCTTGATGATATCTGCGCGTTGACTTTGTCTGCCCGTTTGTGGGTGGGAGCCTCAGTTCGGCTGTGGCGCGGTGCTTTCAGGCAAAACTGCCATGGGTAAACCATCCGGCTGAGAGGCTTGCGCCATGGGCATAAAACAACCAAAGCCGGTCGCCTGTCTGTGTGGTGAGACACCAATAGTCGCGTACGCCTGACCGCCAGTTGGGATCATCCAGCCACCATTCGGGTGCAAGGCGTTCGGGCCCTGTGGCTTGCAGGGTGATCAGGTTGCGACCACGCCAGCGAAACTGAGCCGGAGGCGTGGGTGTGTCGGGTGCGGTGACCGGCTCTGGTGACCACAGTATCAGCGGGCGGGGGGCGGAGCAGAGGGGCCATTCGCCTGCGGGTTCCGACCATGCCGCCGCGAGGGTCAGCGCGGATTTCTCTGGAATGTGGCTGTCGCCGGGATGACGACGGGTGATGTGGTCAAGGCCAATACGCGCGCCAATCCGACCAATCAAATCCTCGATGGCCACGGTTTGTGGTATGGTCGCAGCCGCAGCTGCAATGGGGGTGGATAGGCTGTCAAGAGGCTGGTGTTGTTGATGTGGTTGCAGCGGCTCGGTTTGCGTGGCTTCGAGGCGCAGCATATCAATACCGAAACCGGCATCAATTTTGGCAAGTTTCATCACCAAAAGCGGGTGTATCCGCTCGGGGTCACTGCTGGCGCGGGCCAGACCGATATCAAAGCATTGCATGGTTTGGTCACAGCGGTAGGCTTGCAAACGCAGTTGCCGTGCGCCGCGGTTTTCGGCTGCCAGCTTGCTACAAAGCCGTGGTAAAAGCCGCTTGATTGCGGCGATAAGATCGCTTTCCAGCCCGATGGGTTCGGGCAGTGTCAGCCGTATGGCAAAGACAGACAGTGCTGCCGCCGGCGAGACGGGCTCAGCGGCGCTGCCAAAGGCCTGATCCAAGCGCAACACCAAACCCTTGCCAAAACGACGGGCCAAGGCGGCGCGGGGCTGACCGGCCAGATCGCCAATGCGGCGCAAACCGAGGCGTGAAAGTTGTTCAATAAGAGTGGTGTCTAATCGTAATGCGGCCACTGGTAAATCGCGCAACAGGCTATGAGCCAGCCCCGGGGGAGCGATGCTGTGGCTCGCCTGATCGACAGCTACTGCGTGCCGGGCTGCACCGGTCAGCTCATATGTCCGGCGTTTGCGGGCCCGGGTACGGGTCGCGCGCGCCTCTTGATCGATGGCATCGCCATTGCGGTGGCTGGCGGTGGCGTGGCCGGCATAATGCGCCAACGCCCAAGCCGCCCCCAGCGTATCGGCCAATCCGATCCGGACACTTAAGTTCAGCTTGCCACACTCTTGTTCGATCTGACCGACCAACCCGGGCTCTCCGCCAAACAGATGGGCACAACCGGTCACATCCAATACCAGACTGTTGGGGGTGACGGCGTTGACCCAGGGTGAATATTTTCCTGCCCAGCGTTGCAGGCGGGTGAGAAACAGCGCTTCAGATGACGGGTTTTGACTGCGCGTCACAAGGGTGTGGCACATGGCTTGTGCGTCTCGAAGTGGCTGCCCCGGGTGCAGCCCTGCGGCCGAGGCGGCCTGTGATAAAGACAACAAAACCTGCGCCTGCGATTTGTTCTGAACCACGGCAAAAGGGATGTTTGGGTCACATATAGCGCTGCGCAGCAACTGCTCAGCGCCCAGACGGGGAAACCACAGAGATAGGATACGACGTGAGGGCATATTTTGTTCATGATTTGTTCTTATTGCAGACTAGGCGTCTCTTTGTCGTGAGTCGAGTCCTGCAAAAGCGGGGGGTGGGGCTATGCAGATGGCCTGTTGCAGCCGTCTAAAGAAAAGAATTTCCCGCAGTTTGCGCCAAAAGGCGAGGTGCCAAATTCGATCCATAACATTGTCGAACTGCCGGAGGCCAAAGCGCGACACAACATGGTAGCCGTTGACAAAATTGCCGGCCCGTTCAGTGTATAGCTTATATTTTCAATATATATCGACAGGAGTTCAAATTATGGCAATTTTAAAAGCGGCGCAGGACCAGGTTTCACGACGTGGTGCGATTGAAGAACATTTTTTTCAAAGTCGCACTATTGTTCTCACCGGGGAGATCACCCATCAACTTGCACAACGTGTCACAGAGCATATGCTGGCCCTGGCTGAGACAAGTGATGATCCGATCAATATGATTATCAGTTCTCCCGGGGGGCATGTGGAATCTGGCGATATGGTACATGACATGATCAAATTCATCCGTCCTAGGGTGCGTACGATTGGCAGCGGTTGGGTGGCCAGTGCCGGGGCGTTAATCTTTGTGGGGGCTGATATCAAAGATCGTTACTGTTTGCCCAATACACGATTTTTGTTACATCAACCCAGTGGCGGCATCGGTGGCAGCGCGTCGGATATGGAAATTCAGGCAAACCAAATCCGGCATATGCGGTCGCGGTTTGAGACCCTGTTTGCTCGGGCAACGGGACAAACTGAGGCACGGATCAAAGCAGATACAAAACGAGATTTTTGGCTTAATACCGAGGCGGCGCTGTCATATGGTCTGGTGGGGCGGGTTGTGGCTTCGGTCACAGAGTTGTAGTGAAATCTGCGTTGATCATACGCCCCGCAACTGTGGAGGATCACCATCAGATCTGGGCTGTGCTCAAACCGGTGTTCCGGGCTGGTGATACCTATGCAATTGACCCGGCGATTTCACGCAGGGCCGCATTGGAGTATTGGTGCGGTACCAGCCGCTCGGTCTGGGTGGCGGTCAAGGACGCACAGGTGGTAGGCAGCTATTATCTTTGTGCCAATCAATCTGGCGGTGGCAAGCATGTGTGCAATTGTGGTTTTGTCACCAGCCCCAAAGCACAGGGGCAGGGTGTGGCGCGCGCCATGCTGGACCATGCGTTAGAGGCGGCGCGCCAGACCGGTTACCGTGCGATGCAATTTAATTTTGTCGTTGCAACAAATCACCGGGCGCTGGCGCTGTGGCAACGGGCTGGGTTTGATGTTGTCGGGCGATTGCCCGGGGCGTTTAAGCATCCCACGCAAGGCTATGTTGACGCGCTGGTTTTATATCAAACGCTTTAGCGATCCTGACA
>ERZ802822.1983-NODE-1983-length-11825-cov-7.527664_pt1 | contig 11825 bp, 23 predicted proteins | sample MGYA00345649_ERZ802822 | MGnify/ENA primary metagenome ERZ802822 (study PRJEB30503, sample SAMEA104212359) | marine metagenome | biome: Westerlies Biome; feature: [SRF] surface water layer (ENVO:00010504) within the epipelagic zone...; material: water... | reverse complement strand
AACTCAACTGCCGCCATGCAGCAGACACCGTATGAAACGTCACTCTTGATACAATAAAATTTAGATGACGGGCTGATCAAAATCCCTCCGTCCAAGGTCATCCTCAAGTCCTTGATCATGGTTGGCATCAAAGAAATCAACGAAAGCACCAAAGCCTTGCTAAGAAATCAAAAATACAACGAAGCATTAAGAAATCTGCAAAACGAGCTCGATAAACAACCAAACCAGATCGATTTACTAAGCCTCGCATCAGATATTTGCCGCGCGTCTGGCGACTATGTCAGGGCATTGGACTATGCACAACGTTTAGTGGCTCATCATCCACATGACTGGTCTGGATATCTACGTCAAGCGCAGGACAAACTGTCACTTGGACAGCTTCATTCATATTTGGAAACGCCAGCCACCGAATCGTGCCAACCACCTAGCGATCCAGAACACTACCGCTTATGGAAAACACTTTTCACAATTAAAACCAGCCTCAAAAGAGAGCATTGGCTCCGATCACACAACGTGGTAGATCCACAACAAGATCATTACGACGGCAATCAAAAAACTTGCGCCTGGCAACCATTTCAATACTGGAGCCAAGGCAAGCCTCCAGAGCAAATACAAGCGATAACATCAATCTGGAACAATATATTCACATCGATCGGGGTCGCTCCAATCAAACTATTCAACAAAGATAGCGCCTTGGCTTACATCAAAAACCATTGCCCAGAGCTTGTTATTTCGTTTACCACAGCTTTTCACTACGCAATAGAGGCAGACGTATTTCGGGTTGCATATGCTCAAAAAAATGACTGCATATGGCTCGACTCAGACTTATACCCACAAAGATACACAAAACATCTTCTCAAGGCGCTACTGCGAAGCAACAGCACAACTACACTGATGTTCAGATGGAATTCACCGCGAATATGCAACGGATTTTTCATTTCCCCATCATCGTCTATCTTTTTTGCAAACTTACTGGAAACCACAAAAGAAATTGACTTCAGATCACTCCCAAAGAACAAGCACACTGTGATCTCAACATTTGGGCCTTGGCGATACAATGCTGAGCTCGAAAAAATATTAGAACAACATCAAAGCAAGTTCTCTGATCAATCGACCAGCAGGACGGCAGACTTGGAAGACATTACCTTTGTCAACGATCATACATTTGCATATGTGACTCCACCTTACACCCTTGATTACAAAACCACCTCCGCGAGCTGGCAAAATTCAATCCCGTAAATTCTGATCAACATAGAACTGACTCAAGAAACGATGCCCCCCCCCCTAATACGCACACTTGAGAATCCGCCAAAAGCCCCTAGCAAATTCAGACAATATCCGAGGAAGAATGAAAATCACCTTGAAAGTCATATCTTACATACTCTGCCATTTGTTGTAGTCCGTTCACAGCATGTGAGTGATCTGCAAAAACATCGCCAAGCCTTTTCTGCGGTTGATTGGTTTTCTTGTTGTTCTTTCCAACTGGGAACGGCTTTAGAGGCAAGGGCCTGAACCGTTGGCTCAAGGCCAACGCCAGGGCCCGGCACTTTGGCGAGGCGGTGTCCAACCTCCTCGCGAACGCTGAGGGCGAGCTGGTGAAGACCAACCCGCTGACCTGGACCTGGCGCCGGTAACGGCGGCCACGTTCTGCCACGGCTTCGTGGCGGATCAGAACGCTGCCGTCAACAGGGCTTTCGACGTAAATGCCACAACGCCACACCTTCTGGGGATCACACCCCAGCTGGAGCGTGGCGGCGTGGCGGAATCGACGTGATCAACTGCACCACCAGGGATGTGACCCGCCACCAAACAGTGGAGGTCCGTGGCAGCTGGCACATCGCAATCTCCATTACGGAAACCATGAAACGCAAAGCCGAAATCAGGTTCACGGCGACCTTCGTCGTCACCGCTGACCTAACCGACGCCAGATGGAAAAAGCTGGTCGGGGACTATTTCGAACCCGGCGAATGCAGTTGGAAAGAAGACCACCCAACGTGCATCCAAACGTGGGCGGAAGAACAGGTCACAGAAGCCATTCTGATTGCCATTGAAAAGTGCATGCCCGAATTGCTCCAGCTCCCCCACATCGCCGAAAACAGCAAAGGGGAGGAGAAGTTACAAGTTGAATTATTCGAAATGGACTACGACGGCATCGAACTCACCGACTCGCTCTGAGGATCCTTGCGTAAGGTCAGCGGACGGGTGGGTGGCATGGCCGCCAGCCCGTCTTTTTCATGGTGTTCCATGCCTCGATGGCGTTGTGACGAAGCATCCGCCTTCTCGTTTGCGGGATTGGGTAATCCGGCGGCCGCCAGTGAAACGTCCGCAGAATCACCCACTGCCCATGGGCCGTTGGCTCATCGGGTTTGAACTGCACCACTTTCTGTTGCTGTTCATTCACCAGCCACCCCTCACCACCAGCCTTGGCAGGGTCGTCTTCCTTGAAAGGGGCTTCATTAGACATGACAACAACCTAAGGAGACGCCCCTCAGCCCCACGGTGGAGATAGCCGTAACAGTGATTACGACGGTCAGCGCCGTGTATTGCCGCGGCGATAACCCCAACCGTTGCGCTCAGCTTTCTTCGCGTCAGCATCCAGCCTGCGTCCTGAACCACCGCCATCAGCTCAGACGCCGTACTAGGCGGTGAGCTGACCAATGCCATAAGAGCTGGCAATGGAGTAAGAGCTGCCACTGGTGCGCTTAACGCGGTTGACGCGACACCGATGGCATGAATCGACTTGTCCTGATCCTGCCGCTGCTGCTCAGCGCCTGCACCACTCCGGTTGATTACCTGAGATGCGATGCCATGTTCCGCGCGAAGGCTCGTGTACAGGAGCGCCTCAGAGATGCCGTCTCTGATCCTGTCCCTTCACAGGATCTGTTGAAGATGACCGCTGATTTGAATACAGAGGGCTGCTTCTAAGGCTCTCGCCCTACCGCCTCAGCGCAGGGTGTTGCCGTGGCGGTTGCCGTATCCCCGATGCCGATTGCTGTGAATACTGTCCAGCTCGCGTGACAGCAACGCTTAGTAAATCAGGTTCATGCCAGCAACAGCAGCACCGTATGCACCTAAGGCGGGTATGGGAGCGATCTGATTTCTAGATCGGTGTTGTCAGATACGCCAACCTAAGTACGACCAGGGCCATTACATGGTTGTCGCGTTACATCAGCATGGCTAAATCTGACCTCATAGTTGAGACTCCTCATGGTGCCACCATCCAAAGGACAGAAGACGGCCATTTCTTGGTTTGCGACTGTGAAAACCATTGCCGCTTCACAAGGAGCCTTTATTCGGCAGAGCAAGAGTTAGGCGCCCTTGAGACGGGATTTCTCTTCCCTTACTCGACGGCCTTTCGTCAGGCTCGAGGGTTCTAGCCACTCAACCCCAACCTAACTCTTGAGTTTATCCATCTTCTGGTAGGACAGATGCAGCAACAACAGCTGTCAGCGCCTAAAAGACGACACTCTTGATTCACTTATGAACTTGACAATTAACGGCCGCACTATAAGCGTACGCTTTAAAAGCGACGCGGTAGTAGCGCAAAGAGTCGCGGCTCACATCAAACGCCGCATAGAAGAAGACGACTGGCTGCCTTTTCAGTCAAAAAAGGAAGCACTGGAATCATGGCAAAAGGTTGGGGGTATCCGTGTTCAGGTGTTGAGGGCTTACTGCCTCATCTGAGTTCCGTACAAGTCCACTATCGGCGCTTTGCAAAATATCTCACCACACACAATGCCAAGTAGGCAGCTACGCCAACGTAGATCAAGCAGCCAAGCACAATTGCTTGCTGGCTTCCAGTGAAAAACAACCAACGACCCAGCAGCGCAAAAGCTGTTAATACACCGAGCTTTACCAGCTGTGGATACTGCGTGAGCATACTAATGTAGTACTTAATATCTTCTTGCATTTAAAAAAAACCACCTAGAAATGCAATCAAGATAAGCAAGCCAAATAAACTATATCCACCTCCGAATCCAAAAATTGGAATTATAAATGGAAAGCCAAATCTTCCTCTCCTGTAACTTCTTGTATAACCACCTCCACGTCGTAGCCCTCCTCCATAATTTGGCCTAGAGAATTTTCTAAAACTGCTTCCTCCAATGCGGCCGCCTCTTGCTGCCTCTGCTGTAGAGCTGGCCATAGGCAAGGAGACCGATATCAGCAAAGGAGCAATAAGCCACCCAAGCAAACGTTTTTTGTTGGTGCTCACCTCTCTTAAGTTCGTAGGTCTAGTTAAGAGGTCCTAGCAAGGATCGAATCAGTACTGGCTTGACTCCTGAGGCCTTGAACTCGGGGGAAGAAGCACTTGATCCGCAAAAGATTTTTAGGAGTCCAACGCGAGGCCGTTTCCACATGGACCGTTGAAACGATCAGAGCGTTGCAGCGAACCCATTTTGCCGCAGATAGCTGATGCCGCGGTATTTCAGAGAAGGGGTGGCGTCAGGCGCCACGAAGGCTGTCTCAAGACGCAGAACAACTGCCTCTTTTTTTGCAGCGGTCTTGTTCACTGGTGCAAATGCTAAACCGTTCCAATACAAAGAAGTCATCACACGGCTCCTGCAGAGCCCAAGCCCCCGTTCCATGGCTTGGATCGAGCTGCGCCTCGAAAAGTGAGGTGAACGCTTGGTAGCGGTAGCTACATAATTATGTTGCCTCCGCAACCACTTGGGCTGCAACTTTTGCCAGGAATTCCTCACCTGCCCCAAGTTCATTACTTAATGTAACGAATACTTGTAAAGTAATGGCATGAGTCAAACCAAAACTGAGTCAAGGCCTGGCCATGTCTATTGATGCCCGATGCCAAGAACAGCGATCAGCCGCTGACCGCATGTTTATGGACTTCAAATACACCCGCCCTGGCTCGAAAGAGCAGATACAGGCCTTAGCGACTCTCAGCTTCCTCATTGGCATGTGGGCCGATTTTCTCACTGCCGAGGAAAAGAGAATGGCTCAAGTGTTGGTCCTAGAAGCAGGTCACTCCTGAGGACTAGGCGTCGACAACTTTGGGCGTTCCATGCAAGGGTCATAAGTTGCTTCAACGTCGGTAGTGGTGCCATTTGTGTCGATAGCCTCGGCAATTGGTGAATGGCATGAAGTTTGCGATGAGTACGGCGTGCCATTCGAGGCTAAAAAGCTTGGGCGGCCAAAGATCTTCTGCAGCAGGAAATGCAAGTACAAGGCTTGGCGTCGGTCCTCCGAACCGACAGGTCCAGAAAAGAACTTCTAGCTTTCTGCCGTCTCTTGCAGAGCTGCGAGATGACGGATGACAGCGATCCCCGGGGGTGAGAGCCAGGGGGATCTTTTCAAAGACTCCTCCTCTATGGACCAAGCGGAAATCAACAACTGGCAAACCATCGCCGAAACCATGGAGGCCAAGGGCGACAGGGAGAGCTGGTTTTACCTCCGCGCTCGCGCCATCGCTGATGGCAAGCCAGACCCGATGCCTAACTTGTCAGAACTCATGGGAGGTAGTGCTGCGCAACGACATAAGGACAGTGACGCAGGACAATCCAGCTGATCCGATGAGACTCGGGCCCTGCTGGGCCTGGGGTCCCGGCGACTGAGATAGGAATGGGATGCGACGAGACAAGCATCGTCGCGTCCGAATCGAGTCCAGCAATCTTGAGACTCAGCCTGCCTGTGAGATCGGAGTGGGACTGACACACTGGCCTTTGCTCCTTTGCCGCTGCTCAGCGTCTTCGAAGAGCGCGCACATTCAGCACCGTGTTGATGGCCGCCAACGTAACCAGACAGGTGAGGCAAAAATCCTTGTAATCCATGGGGCATTGAGCAAGCCCCGAAGATTGCCATGTCACCGCCGGTAGGAATGGTGCGTAAACCGGCCACGGAAGTGAGCAGCAAACTGCGCATCCAGTTGTGGCTGCAGAACCATTGCTCGGAATGCGTTCAGCGCACCAACGGCTGAGGCGTACTGACCATCGCGTTCAGCTTTCGCGGCTAGCCGTTGATATTGCTTCGCCAGCCACCCCACCATCTGCTGCAGCTCAACCGTGTCCAAGGCTTTCGCTACTTCTCTCTGCACAATTTCTATGTCAGGCAGACTCGTTCGCCTGCTGCACCCCCACTTCACAGTCAGCTGAGACGCAGCATCAGTTGGCGGAACACCACTGCTGATCAGCTGTAGAGCCTCGTTACGACGTTGCTGGCATGGTTGGCGTGTAGTGATTGCCATGGTGTTAAGAAGAGATTTATTGGGTCAGCTATTTAGTGGTGATGACACGGGAGTTTCGTAACCAGTGGTTGCTGCTCCTAGTTTGTAACAACAGCGCCAGTCGTTAGTGAGTAGCTAAAAAAGCTTCTGTTGTATGTTGTCCATGAATACTTCCCAGATGCTGATCGCATTTCTTGCTTTCGGTGCTTCTGCAAGTTCAATCGTTGCTTGGCGTTTTGCCGCGTCCAGGTTGTGGAGCGACGATCAATGATTCCTGTATCCACAGTCGTGCTGACGAGACTTCTCAAGCCTCTGCGGGCCCTTGCTGTTTGGCGTGACGGTTTACTTAAATCACGTAGCGATCGGAAGAGGATCGCAGATGACTTTGGTGCGACTTGAAACTTTGTCTGGTGAGGTGGCCGGTAATGCAATACCCGACGCTTCCAAGCGAAAAGGCAGTTGTATCCGGATGACACCCGGACATGTCCGGGCGTGAACTGTGTGCAATCCAAAACCGAGGGTTACAGACCAGTAACCGTTGCTACCTATAGGGTCCAAGCCAAGTGATTTTTGTATTGCGTCCTCCAGCAAGAAGCTCCCGATCGTTGGGTTAAGGAGATGTCTTTCAAAACAGAGTTCAAGGCGTACATCTGTGCCCGCACCAAGTCAAAGGCAAAGATGTGTACGTACATGGTGGTGAATGACACCACTAACGAAGTGACCTCGATCGTTCGCCATGGCAAAGGCTTAGTCGGGTAGTCGTTGTCCGGCACTTTTAACGGGACAAATCCCTGAGATCGTCTGCAGTGCAATTGATTGACCCCGGCCATTCATGGTGGCGCCCCTCACAGCAGCCCTGCACCTATGAAGGCTTCGATCACTTCTGCTTCCGCAGCGGGATCGAGGTTCATGTCAGCGCTGGTGTCTTGAATGATGCGCCTGGTGATGGCGAACCATTCTTTGCATGTTGCTGAGCGTGGCCAGACGTCTATTTCAAGGACTGGTGTTTGTGAGACGTGATCAAGGATGTTCGGCATTGGTAGTGATTGCCCCTGTTGTCGATGGCTAGAAGGAAGAAGGTGTGCTGGTTAAGTCGGTAATGCCACAGCCCGCCTGCTGGCACAGGCTGGCTTCTTAGCCTTCTTGACTGGTTATTTGCCTGAAGCTACCGCTCATTGCAGTGCTTTGTATCCCTACGAACGACCCAGGGCTTCTGTTAGCTCCTATATTTTCTTTGTAGCAACAGCTACGAACAACGTTCACCTCTCCTCGCGGGAGGCGCAGACAAGCCAGGCCATGGAACGGGGACCTGGATTTCTGAGGAACTTCAAATGACCCTGACCTATCGCGGCAGCAGCTACGAAATCGGATCCAAGCTGCCTTTGGTTCAACCGATCGTTGAACTTCAGTATCGAGGAAAGTCTTATCAGGCTCGCACTTCTGCCGCTCCCGCACAGGTGCACGCAACACTGACCTTTCGTGGCGCTTCTTACGCCAAGTGAGTCGCTTCGATGACTTCCCTTTTTTACAACGGGACCGCTTTTGTGCGTTGTCGTGAAGCCGCGAAAACCGAAGCTTTGGTTCAACGACTGGAAGCATCACTGGCAGCACCTCCCGTGACGAGACCACTATTCGTCTACAGAGGCGCTACCTACGCACGATGATCACCAGCCCTGCTTCGGCGGGGCTTTTTATTTCCCCAGAGCATTTAGATTTATTGCGGAGATTGCCAATAGAAGTAGGTTATTAAGCTTAATTCATGAAGTTGGGTAAAAGCCGCGTGCGACGATGACCAGATCGTAATCCTCCTAAATGTTGGAGCTACAGATTCCCTTTAGATTTTTTGGTGCGTTGCTTGTGGGCTCTGCCCTTCTTCCAATGGCCCAAAACCCTAAGGAGCTTGCTCTGCTTGGTGGCACTTTCCTACTTGGACTTGGAGCACTGGAACTAGCTCTCAGGGTAGGGGGCTTTTAATTACGTCCTTCTTCTGTTTGCCAGGCATCAAGGACCTCAGGAAAATGCTGCTCAATGCATGCATCGCAGATTCCATGAGTGAAATTCAAATTTGATCTCAGAGAAAGATATTTGTCAAGATGCATCCAGTGCCCGTTTTTATCTTGGGCTTTCCGGCAGTAAGAGCATGTAGAAATCATCCTATTGTTTTCAGTATGGGCGCAAAAAGATTCAATCAAGTTAATCGATTTTTTTCTCAGCTCCAGAAACGAAACCACCTGCCTTGCGAGAGCTTTCATAACACCGCATTCTTTATCGTTTAATTGACGGGGTACTCGATCAATGACGCATAGTGTTCCCACTCTCAATGCCATACTATTTTCAAGAGGAAAACCTGCATAAAGCCTTATATTCGGGTCGCCACATACAAGTGGATTGTCACGGAATCGATCATCCATCAGTGCGTCTGGGATTATGAGTGGGTCGGATGAATGAATTGCGTGGGCGCAAAAAGACCAATCTCTGGGTGTCTCTTGTATTTCAACCCCTACTTTTGACTTAAACCACTGTCTGTCAGCATCAATTAAACTGAGAAGCGCAATTGGGGTTGAACATACACTTGAAGCAATATTGGTAATGTCGTCATATGACTGCTCTGGCTTTGTGCCAAGAATTCTATACTCATTGAGAGCGTTTAGTCGCTGTATTTCATTATCAGGCGGCTGGGCGGCTGGCAAAATGCGTGCGAATTTAACCCTCTTTACATTAAAGCCAACTAAACTGCGGGCAATCTAATAACACAAAAGTTATCTATCTTCTCACGAATGAGGCCATGGGCCTATTTGCTCCCAACAATCTGAATGGATGGCATATGTGATGACTTAGTTGCAATGTAGGCTTAGGCATACAACTATCGCAAATAATTACAGCAAGGCTAACGCTAAAATAAGAAAATACATGCTCTTGACATCTAGATTTTATAAATTGGTATGGCGAAAAGTGGGAAATACGTCTTTTTCAACGAAGCAAACATCTCGTAGGCGCTCATCGTACTCCTCAAAAGTCAAGAAACTGTCCTCCGTTTAAAGCCGCTCCAGCTATTCACGTATGGCAGCGATCTGCTCCTATTAGCTTGCCTTCAATAGATGCGTTGCGACCGTTCTGAAGACAAAATCTGCAACAGAACAAGGCTATACGGCTTTGTTAGAGTGGTTCCACTCCACCGGAAATCAAGCCGCAACGGTGTATCTGGTACGTAATTCCTTATGCCATTTGTAAATCTCAATTCTATCAAGTATCGGGCGACAGTGACTGCACCGCATTGGATTTGGGCAAAACATAGGCTTGTGCAGCATTAGTTTTGCGAGAAACACTTCTGCTTCGTGAGGGGCTAAATTTGACATGTTCTAGTCATATTGAATGTAGTGTGGTGAAGGTCTGGCAAAACGCCGTTCCCGTTCCTTCATCTGAAGCTGAATACTCATCAGGCGGTGATAAGCCGACTTACAACTTGGGCATTCACAAGGAACGCCACATTCTTCAAGCTGACGCAAAGCAATAGTTGCCTTTTTGTGTTCATAAAGCGAGTATTCAGTCACCGCAAATAAGGCGGAATAAAGCTAGACAATGCACGAAAGCCGTAAATTCTTCTGTACCAGCCGGACAATGTCCTGAACTCAACAACACAAACGGTGTAGATGGTCACACATCAGTCGGTGATACTGCCTCAGGACTGTCCAACTGCTTGCTTGGGCGGACCTTGCCATGGTGATCAGCGGCGATTTATTGGGTCAGCTGCATTACTGAGATGACACGCGTCATTCGTGACCAGTGGTTGTCGATAGCGATTGGAGGAGGGTCACTGCTGACGTTGGTTTGGCTTGAGGCGTTCGTTTGGTGAGGTGGCAGGTTATGGCCGGCGCTTTTAGGGGTGTAAATCGCTGTGATTGCTTGCGCTGCTAAGTATTTACCCCGGCGCCCCTTGTCTGGAGGTTACGAGCTGCTTTTCGCTGAGAACCAAAGCAGTGCAGTGGAACTGAGCCTGTCGGATGTAGTGGCAGGCTTTCACCCCATTCAGACTTGTAACAACAGTTACAGATGCTGATTTTTTGTCTTAGACCAGGGACATAGACAAGGAGGAAATGATGCTCAACGAACTGCTTCTCACCACCACCCTGAGCGTGGCCATCGTTGGCAGTATGGCTCTCTTCTATGGAGAGCTTCAGCTGCTGCAACAAAATCACTAGTCAGGCGGACACGCGGACATGCGCGGACATTCCTTTATGTCTGGGTAAACCCCCTACAGAACGGTGCGTCATCTGATCGCGGACAGAAAAACACCCCGACTCCCAAACAAGCTGTTTTCGGAGAAGGGGCTGAAATTGGTCCTTGATTGACAAGGATTAAGTCTCGTCCTGACCCCAAACAAACCAGATCAGAAACCAGAATCAACCTGCTACAGCGGAAATGCTGTAAGGAGCTTCAGGGAAGCTTGTGGGCATTGGATCGAGCTTGCCTTGTGCCAATGCTTTGGCACGGACATACATCTGGCTTGATGTGGCACCAGCTGCTTCCATCGCTTTCGCGACGAGGTCCCAGTTGCGAACTTCGGTAGACATTTGTGGATGATTTAGGACGAATACACCATCGCCAGCCAACAAGTCTGACCGTGACGGTGGAAACCGCCATGGGACCGAACAAGCAAAATGAGAAGTTCACCGCTAAGACCTTGTCTCTGTGGTGCCAGTGAGACGTGATCAAGGATGTTGATCATGACGCCATCTCCCTTGCGTCAAGCTCACGCTGCAAGCGATCGCGTAGATCAGCTGCAGCGTCACGGTCATCAAGGATGGCAGCTGCTACGGCTGGCGCTCCCCCCAACGTGATCGACGTTTGATCGTTTTGTGTCGCCGATCGCGGTACGGACGTTTATACGCGAAAGTGTTTGCACGCGACTGGGCCGAGAGACATCGACGCGAGATCTAAATAAAGGACCAGACCAATGAGCCGACGAGGAATCCACCCCCTCCTGATGGGGCTTGACAAGCCTGAGCGCAAAATCGAGAAAAGGGAAACCGAGCTGACTGGTTATGAGTCAGCCCAGCGCAAGCGTTTCCTTCGTACCGAGGCGGAAGATGACGAGGGCAGGGAGGCTGGCTGAACGATCGACGTTTGACGGTTGGTAATAACTGATGACCCACATCATCCGACCTTATGAGAAGACAGTCGTGAAGGGTGAAGTGGAAGATGAGCGTCCTGCTGTCGGTGTCGCCTCATACCTGATTCACAGGCCTTCACGGGAGATTCTCTGGAATCAAAAAATGACCAAAAGACGTGTTGCCGAATAAGCTCCTTGGTTCCATATTTGCTTTGCGCGGACATGTGGAGTTCATCCACACGCGACGGCCTCGGAAGAGCGATCCGAGAGCTGGCAGAACCCCTGTCTCCTGCGTGAGCGATCGCGGGAGACACCGTTCTGTGCAACGGAATCCTGAAAAGACTTGGTGCGTTCGCCGAGAAGTTCAGTAGCGCAGCGAATTTGGTTGTACCGACGGTCGCATCGCTCGGGAAGGACAGCGTTCTTCTCGCGGCCTCAGTAGCCCCCCTCCGTTAGGAGCCGTAAGGCCCTGGAGGATGCTGCCTGGTGCCTGGATCAACATCGGCGACTCAGGCGGTCAAAAAGAAACCCCGGAGAGAT
>ERZ802822.1982-NODE-1982-length-11828-cov-10.386776_pt1 | contig 11828 bp, 9 predicted proteins | sample MGYA00345649_ERZ802822 | MGnify/ENA primary metagenome ERZ802822 (study PRJEB30503, sample SAMEA104212359) | marine metagenome | biome: Westerlies Biome; feature: [SRF] surface water layer (ENVO:00010504) within the epipelagic zone...; material: water... | reverse complement strand
GTGAGATTAAATGATTTAATGGAATTAAAACCAAGAAATGTGAATGTTGAAACTGACCAAGAAGAAGTAGCTCTTCTTTTTCAGCAGTATGGTCTTGTCAATATGCCTGTAGTTGATAATGCAGATAGGCTTCTTGGTGTAATAATTGTTGATGATATCGTTGACGTGATTAATGAAGAAGCAGAGGAAGATTTACAAGGATTAACTGGCGTAAGTGATCTCTCAATAACGTCATCTTTTTTAGAAACTGCTAAAGGACGTTTTTCTTGGCTTATTCTAAACATGTTTACTGCTGTTTTGGCATCCTCAGTTATAGGTTTATTTCAGGAAGAAATTGAAAAATTAGTTGCATTAGCTGTTCTTATGCCAATTGTTGCATCCATGGGAGGAAATGCAGGAACACAAACCGTAACTGTAGCAGTAAGAGCATTAGCAACAAGGCAGTTAAATTATAGCAATCTTCAAAAATTCGTTTTAAAAGAAACATGGGTTGGAATGATTAATGGGTTTTTATTTGCTTTTTTATCTATTTTGTTGGCTTATTTTTGGTTTGGCGACAAACAAATTGCTATTATAATGGGATTAGCAATGATTGCTAATTTATTGTTTGCAGGTGTTCTAGGTACTTTAATTCCACTTACTCTAGAAAAATTTAAAATTGATCCTGCGATTTCCAGCTCAGTTTTTTTGACGACTGCAACTGATGTTATAGGCTTTTTTACGTTTTTAGGTTTGTCGGCTTTGGTAATATTATAATATGGGTTCTTAATTTTGTCTTATCATCTAAAAAAAATAGCAGTTGGAATTGAAACAGTTGAAAGACTTTCTATCAGGCAAGAAATGATAAAAGAAAGTTATGGCACAATTTTACATACTACTAGAAACATGCCCAAAAAAAGAGAAGATTTGATCAAAACTGGTTCAATGTTTTGGATTATCAAAAGAAATGTTTTAGTTCGACAGAAAATAATAGACATTGTATCCGTTATCCGAAGTGATGGAAGCAAAGGATGTGAAATTGAATTAGATAAAAATCTAATAAAGGTAATTCCTACTCCAATGAAACCATTTCAAGGATGGAGATATTATTTAGAAGAAGATATCCCACGTGACTTAAATTTAAATAAAGAAACAGGTGAAGATTTACCAGATAATATAAATTCTGAATTGATTAAATTAGGATTATACTGATTAAGAAATTAACAAATATAATAATTAAATTTTAAAGAAATTGTTTTTTTATCCAAATGCCAATAATAAATAGTTGGAATAAATAAATGTATTAGGAAAGTTGAAGTTTTGTTCAAAATATTTAATTTTAAAACTTTTATGTTTTTTGTAATTTTAGGAATAAGTATATTTAGTTATAAATATTTAGTATCTTCAAAACCACAAGCAAAACCATCAAAAGTCGAAGAAAAAACATTTTATGTAAATGTGATTAAAACAAAAAGAAATGACTATACTCCAATATCAGATGCATATGGAAAAATAGTTTCTTCAAGGATTGGCGATCTTCGTTTTGGAGTTTCTGGAAGAATTGATTTTATTTCTAACTCTTTTCTAAACGGTGCCTTTGTAAAAAATGGACAAATTTTAGCCAAACTAGATCAAAAACGTTTTTTGCTTGAAATAAAAAAACTAAAATTTGAAACACAAGAACTAGCTACGCAATTAGATATCAGAAAAAGACAAGTAAAAAGATATAAGTCTATGTTATTAAGAAAAGTTATATCTCAAAATAAGTATGATAATGAGTTAATTCTTTTATCAAAAAACAAGTCAGATTTTAATAGATCCACAATTATTTTAGAAAAAGCAAAGGAAGATTTGTCTGATACTATTTTGAAAGCAAAATTTAATGGCAGGTTATATAATGTTAAAATTAATAAAGGACAATTTATTACAACTAATGAAAAATTAGCTAATATATTTTCTTTAGAAGACTTAGAAGTTGAGTTTGTTATACCATCAAAAATCTATTCAAATTCCATCAATTTAATTGGAAAGTCTATTAATATTATATGGGAGGGTGGAACAACTCCATTGAAAAAAATAAAAGCTAAAATTGAAAGAACAGACGGAAAAACAAATGAAGAAGAAGGGGGGGGGAAATTGTTTGCAAAAATTAATATTGTAGAGAATAAAAGTAATTATATTCCACTTGGTACATTTGTACGTGTAAATTATCCTGTGGGTAATTTTAAAAACATATTTAAATTACCAGAAACTTCTTTGTACGGAGAAAATATATATTTTGTAGAAGATGGTATTGCTAAGAAAAAAAAAGTGAACCTATTATATAAGGGTTCAGGTTTTATTTTGGTTGATGGAAATATTTCAGAAAAAGATTTGATTATCACAACAAGAATGCCGGATAATTTAAATAATCAAAAAGTTACAATTTTAAATTAACTTTTCAAAAATATTAAAATTTTAGGATAGTATTTTGTCACAATTTAGAGAGTCTGGTTTTTTAAAATTTTTTGTAGAGCATCGAACCTCTGCCAATATAATAATGATATTAATGATTGTGGTTGGATTACTTTCTATTGGTAGATTGAACAAGCAATTTTTCCCTGACTTTGAAGTTGAGGTTGTAGGCGTTTCAGTAGATTGGCCTGGAGCTACTGCTGAAGAAATAGATAAAAATATTGTGCAATTATTGGAACCTGAACTAAGACCTATTTCAGGTGTCAAGAAAGTATCGTCAAAATCCGTTGAAGGTGTTGGTGTTACTCAAGTAGAATTTAATTATGGGTATGACATGCAAAAAGGTAGGACAGACATTGAAACCGCAGTATCCAGAATAAATTTTCCTCAAAAAGCAAACAAACCTAAAATAGTTGTTGGGGAATTCTTTGATACGGTTACTAGAATAGTTTTATCTTCAAATATGCCTTTATCAGAACTTAGATTAATATCAAAAAAGCTTAAGGAAGCACTTTTAAATTCTGGTGTAGATAAGGTTGATATTCAAGGTCTTCCTAAGGAAGAGATCTTGATTGAAATACCGCAAATAGAAACAGCAAGGTTAAAATTGTCATTTAACCAAATTGCTAATCTAATTAAATCTGAAACTCAGGACGTTTCAGGTGGCAGTTTTGCCGATGGGTCATTGCGGGTTAGGACTGAAGGTGAAAAGAGATTAGTAGAAACGTTCAACAAATTAGAACTTAAAAACTCTATTTCTGGGGGTAGGATTATTCTTCAAGATATAGCTAAAATATCTTCTAGTTTTGAACAAGGCAGCATATTAAAATCTGTTGACGGTAATCCTGCTGTAGAATTATGGGTCAGAAGAAGTAAAACTAGCGATGCTCTTAAAGTGTCAGAAAACGTTGAAAAAGTAATATTAAAATCAAAAAATATAATTGGTAATACAGTTAAAATTGAGACTTATAATACTGCAGCAAATCTTATTGAAGAAAGGATAACCCTATTAGTCAAGAATGGACTAAGCGGTCTGTGCATTGTTCTAGCTGTATTATTTTTATTTTTAAGTCGAAATACTGCAATTTGGGTGGCTTTGGGTATTCCAATAGCTTTTCTTGCTACTTTTGGCGTAATGTTAGTTTCTGGTCAATCGATCAATATGATTTCTTTATTTGGTCTTATTATGGCGCTTGGTATAGTAGTCGATGATGCAATTGTTGTAGGTGAACATTCATCATATTTAAAAACTAAGAGACGACTAAATAGTTCACAAGCTCCAGTTGTTGCTGCAACTCGTATGTCGATGCCTGTAATATCAGCTATGTTAACTACAGTAGCTGCATTTATACCTTTATTTATGGTTAAAGGAGTAATAGGTGAAATTATTGCAGCTATTCCTTGGGTAGTATGTGCTGTTTTAGTTGCTAGTTTGATTGAGTGTTTTCTAGTTTTACCGGCACATTTAGCACATTTTGATAAAAAGAAAGTTGAAGAAGGTAAATTCAGGCTTTGGTTTGATAAGAGATTTATTTCGTTTCAAGAAGGCATATTTAAAAAATTTATAACATTAACATTTAATTATAGATATGTGACTTTTATGGTTGCTATCGGAATGTTCATAGTTTCTGTAGGAATGATGTCAGGTGGAAGAGTTATGTTTAGTTTTTTCCCAACGCCTGAGGCAGATATCATTATTGCTAATTTTAAGATGCATTCTGGAACGACTAGATCTAAAACTGAAGAGATGTTGAATAAACTTGAAGGAGGTTTAATTAAAACTTCTAAAGAGTTTTCAACTTCTCCTGATTTAGTAAAATTTAGTATGTCAACAATTGGAGGCAAAACTTCATTTTCAAATGGATCTGGACCAAATTCCAAGGGAAGTGATTTATTAGGCTCTATGGTTGTTGAATTAAAAACAGCTGATAAAAGAAAAATACGTACAAATCAGTTCATAAAAGAATGGAAAGATAATATTCAATTTGTTGAGGGCTTAGATAAACTAACTATTAGATCGCCCAGTGGAGGACCTCCGGGAAGAGATTTAGATATAAGATTTCAAGGGGACAAACTAGAAACTCTTAAGATTGCATCTAATGAATTAATAGAGATTGCTAGAACAATTCCTGGTGTAACCTCTTTAAACGATAATCTTGAGTTTGGTGTTCAAGAAAAAATTTTAACTTTAAATAATAAAGGGCAATCACTTGGTCTGTCTATTTTAGATATTGGAGAACAGGTAAGATCTGCTATTAATGGAATTATTATATCGGAGTTTCCAAAAGCAGATGAAGAAGTTGTGGTCAGATTGAAATTATCTGAAAGAGAAAAACTTACAGATATGATAAATGATTTGAGAATTATCACTCCTCTTGGAACAAGTTTTAAGCTTCAGGAGGTAATTACAATAAGTGAAAAGATCCCATTCGCGTCTATTAATAGAAAAAATGGTTTTAGAGAAGTAACAATTACTGGAGATTTATTTCCTGCATTAATGAATACGTCTGAGGCAAGGCAATTTTTGCTGAATAATGGATTACCCGAGATTGCTAAAAAATATAATCTTAATTATAGATTTGACGGACGAGATTTAGAACAAAAAGAGACTTTTGCAGACATGCAAATTGGATCAATAATTGGTTTGTTATTAATCTATATTATACTAGCATGGGTATTTAAATCTTGGACAAGACCTTTTTCAATTATGATAATGATACCATTCGCTTTTATTGGAGCGGTTCTTGGTCATTATTTGTTAGGCCTAACTATGTCTATTTTGTCGATGTTTGCTCTCTTAGCTTTGGCAGGTATAGTTGTAAATAATTCGATTATATTAGTATCTACTATTGAAAGAAGGTTTGATGATTTGCTAAGTCAAAATAATAAAGATCGTCAAGATGATAAAGTAATTAATGAAGCTATAATTGCTGGAGTAGTAGATAGATTTAGACCTGTTCTACTAACATCTCTTACTACAATAGGAGGTTTATCAGCACTTTTGTTCGAAAAATCACTCCAAGCTCAATTCTTGATCCCAATGGCAGCTACAATTGTTTTTGGTCTTGGTATTACAGCTTTTCTTGTGCTTGTCATAGTTCCTTCTATGATGGGTATAAGTAACGATTTTTCCAGTTTTTTTAAAAATATTAGAAGAAGATAAAAAGATGGTTAAAAATGTATATACTACTCTAAGTTCTGAAAACTTTGATGTTTCAGATATAAAATTTAATAGAGATGGATTAGTCCCAGTCATTGCACAATGTGTTCATTCTGGAACTATTTTAATGATGGCATGGATGAATAATCAATCTGTAAAAAAAACAATTGATACTAAGGATATGTACTATTTTTCAAGGTCAAGAAATCAACTTTGGAAAAAGGGAGAGACAAGTGGAAATTTTCAAAGACTACGTGAATTAAGATTAGATTGTGATAGTGATACATTATTAGCCTTAATTGAACAAACTGGGGTAGCTTGTCATACTGGGGTGAGGAGTTGTTTTTTTAAATCATTACATGATGAAAAAAATGACTAACGAAAACAACCCAGGATCCTTTGGAAGTTCTAGGGGGGTATCACAAAAAATTAAGAAAGACAAAAAGAGAAAATCTTCAAGTACTCGGTGGATAGGTAGACAACTAAATGACCCTTACGTTTTAGAAACGCAAAAAAGAGGATATAAATCAAGAGCTGCTTTTAAACTTTTACAAATTGACGAAAAATATAAATTTTTAGCTCCCGGATTGTCGGTTGTTGACCTAGGATGTGCTCCAGGCGGATGGCTTCAAATAGCTTCTCAAAAAGTTTCTTCAATAGTTGGAAAAGAAAAAGTAGTAGGAGTAGATCTTCTGCCAACTGAGGATATACCTGGTAGTATTTCTATTATAGGGGATATTAGCGATAGAATTATTGGTGAAAAGTTAATACAAATTATTGGTGCAAAACCAAATATTATAATGTCGGATATGGCGGCTAATACTACTGGGCATCGACAAACGGATCATATTAGAACAACATATCTTTTAGAAACTGCCTTAGATTTTGCTATTGAAAACTTAAAAAAAAATGGTGTTTTTTTAGCTAAATGTTTTAAAGGTGGCGCTGAAATAGAAGCACTATCTTTAATGAGAAAACATTTCTCAAAAGTTAATCATATAAAACCTGATGCCAGTAGAAAAGAATCAGTTGAAGGATATGTTATTGCTATAGGTTTTAAAGGATAAGACTTAAATCAATTAACCTTTGCAAATTAAAGTCAAGAGTTTATAAAATTATACCAATAATCTTAATTAAGTAATTGTTCAAATAACCTTTTAGCGTTGGAAAAAATGAAGATAGAAGAAGCTTATACTTTTGATGATGTTTTGTTACAACCTGCACACAGTAAATTTGGTCCTGCAGATGCGGATGTTAAAACTTTTATTACAAACGATATAAAATTAAATATTCCTTTACTTTCAGCAGCAATGGATACTGTTACTGAACACAGGTTAGCAATTACTATGGCTCAATTAGGAGGCATGGGTGTTCTACACAAAAATTTCACTATAAAAGATCAAGCATCAGAAGTTAAAAAAGTTAAAAAGTTTGAAGCTGGTATGGTTGTTAATCCAGTAACAATAAAACCAGATCAGACCCTTGGTGATGCTTTTAAATTGATGGAAAAATACAAAATTAGTGGCATACCAGTTGTAGAAGGATTAGATGATAAACTAGTTGGAATTTTGACTAATAGAGATGTTAGATTTGCAAACGATCTCAATCAGTCTGTCTCGGCACTTATGACAAAGAATGTAATAACTGTTAGAGAAACAGTTAGCACTGAAGATGCCAGAAAACTTTTACATAAACATCGCATTGAAAAATTAGTTGTTGTAGATAAGGATAATTTTTGCGTTGGATTGATAACAGTTAAAGATATGGAGAAGGCACAAAATCATCCTGAATCTTGTAAAGATGAACATGGCAGATTAAGAGTGGCTGCAGCAACTGGTGTTGGAAAAGAAGGGATTGCAAGAGCAGAAGCTTTAATAAGTGCAGGTGTTGATGTTCTTATAGTAGATACAGCTCATGGACATAGTGAAATGGTACTAGAAACTGTTAGAGCAATTTCAAAATTACCAGGCAAATCAGCTCTAATTGGAGGTAATGTTGCAACTGGAGATGCAACGAGTGCTTTAATAGATGCTGGTGCTAATGGTGTTAAAGTTGGGATTGGGCCTGGTTCAATTTGTACTACAAGAATGGTAGCTGGAGTAGGGGTGCCTCAATTAACAGCAATAAATGATTGTGCACAAGTTGCGAAAAAAAACTCTATCCCCATAATAGCGGATGGTGGAATAAAATATTCTGGAGATATTGCTAAAGCTATAGCAGGTGGGGCAAGTGCAGTTATGGTTGGCTCTTTGCTTGCAGGAACAGACGAAACTCCTGGAGAAGTTTTTTTATTTCAAGGAAGATCCTACAAATCTTATAGAGGAATGGGCTCTTTAGGGGCGATGGCTAGAGGTTCCGCTGACAGATATTTCCAAGCAGAGATAGAAACTTTAAAACTTGTTCCTGAGGGGATAGAAGGACAGGTTCCTTATAAAGGACCGTCTAAGAATGTAATTCATCAATTAGTAGGTGGTTTAAAATCAGCTATGGGCTATACGGGTAATATAAATATAAATGAAATGCAGAAAAATTGTGTTTTTAAAAGAATTAGTAATGCTGGTTTAAAAGAAAGTCATGTGCACGATGTTACTATTACTAGAGAAGCACCTAATTATCGTCCTTCTTGATGCTTGACCAAGAACGAATTTTTTCTGTTTTAGAACTATTAAACTTACTTAACCAAAGTAATAAAATTGCTAGCAAGTTATTACAAAGTTATTATAGATCAAAAAAACTCATAGGCTCTAAAGATCGAAGATTTATTTCCAAAAGTTTTTGGAATATTATAAGACACCGTTACAAAATTAATTGGCATCTTAATTATTTAGACATTGAAGTAACTTTAGAAAAAGAAATAATGTTAGAGTTGTTTTTCTTAAATAAAGATTATTGCAATAATATTTCTAAAATTAAAAAGCTATTTATTACAAAGTATAAAGAAATAAAAATATTTAATGAAGTAGATTTTAAGTTTCTATATGATTTAAATTTTCACGAATTTTATAATAAAGAAATGCCAGAACATATTTTTTATGAGCTGCCAAAGTATTTATTAGAAAGCTTAAAGAAAGGTTTTAAAAATGAATGGAGGGATATTGCTTTATCCTTAAACGAAGAAGGTTTTTTTGATATTCGAGTAAATACTATTAAAGGTAAATCTAGGGATGATATATATCATTTGTTGAAAGACTTAAAAGTACCTTTTCGACTTACTAAGTATTCGCCATTAGGTATAAGGTTTTCAAACAGGTTCCCAATAGAGGGCCATAAACTTTTTAAAAAAGGTTGTATAGAAATACAAGGAGAAGCATCACAATTAGTTGCTCTATTACTTGATGCAAAACCAGGTATGCAAGTTGCCGATATATGTTCTGGTGCAGGTGGAAAATCTCTAATTTTAGCGGATATTATGAAAAATAAAGGAAGGATATTATCATTAGATACTAACAAAAAACGTTTATTAAAGGCAGGTTTAAGACTTAAAAGAGCAGGTGTCCATAATGTTGAAAGACGCCTAGTAAAACCAAATTGGAATGTTAGAGGATTAGAAAAAAAATTTGATTTAGTATTGATTGATGCTCCATGTTCAGGAATTGGAACATGGTCAAGAAGTCCTGATTCAAAATTTAATTTTAATCAAAAACAACTCCAAGATTTAGTTGTAATACAAGCAGAACTTCTTTTAAAAGGGGCTTTGATGGTTGCACCTGGTGGTAAATTAGCTTATGTAGTCTGTTCTTTTTTGCCAGAAGAAGGAACAGATCAAATTAAAAAATTCAAGAAAGAAAATAAACTTGATTTTTCAGAAATAAATTTGACTAATATGTGGCAAGATACAATTTTTTCACAAAATAATGTTGAATATCCTTTTCAGAATATGAATAAAAGCATAACAATAAATCCAGCCATTCACAAAACAGACGGTTTCTTTATCTCAATTTTTCAAAGAAAGAGATAATGTTTAATTATTTTAAAAAGAAAGTAAGCTAATGAAAGATGATTTTGTATTAATCATTGATTTTGGAAGCCAAGTTACCCAGCTAATTGCAAGACGGTTAAGGGAATTAAAAGTTTTTTGTGAGATCCATCCCTTTAATAAAATTAATGATGAATTTATAAAAACCATTGCCCCAAAAGCTATAATTCTATCTGGAGGTCCAGCTAGCGTATTAGATGATAATGCACCAACACCACCATCAATAATATTTGACATTGGAGTTCCAATTTTAGGTATTTGTTATGGTCAACAAATAATGATGAAAATGTTAGGTGGCAATGTTGTCCATGGTTCAGGAACTTCAGAGTTTGGGAAATCTTTTGTCAAAAAGAAAGGTAAAAATATTAGTTTTTTAAAAAATATTTTTAAAGATAAAAATGAACAAGTATGGATGTCTCATGGTGATCATGTGTCGAAGATCCCTATAAATTTTGAAGTTTATGGTGAGTCAGAAAATGCACCATTTGCTATTATAGGAGATATTAAAAAACACTTTTATGCAGTCCAATTTCATCCAGAAGTAGTTCATACTTTGTGTGGAAAAATTTTAATTAAAAACTTTCTTCAGTTAGCTAAGGTTTCATTTAAATGGAATATGAAAGCTTATCTTGAACAAGCAATTGAAATTATAAAGGAAAAAGTTGGTGATAAAAAAGTAATTTGTGCATTATCTGGGGGAGTTGATAGTTCTGTAACTGCAATACTTATTCATAAAGCTATTGGAGACCAGTTAACATGTATTTATGTAAATAACGGTCTAATGAGAAAAAATGAAAGTGAAGAAGTAATTAAGCTATATTCTGATTATTTTAAACTTAATTTAATTGAAGCTAACGAAGAGCAACTTTTTCTAACGAATTTAAAATCTGTAACTGATCCTGAAATAAAAAGAAAAATAATTGGCAAGTTATTTATTAATGTTTTTGAGAAATATGCATTAGAAATTGGTGAAGTAGATTTTCTTGCTCAAGGTACATTATACCCCGATGTAATTGAAAGTGTAAGTTTTTCAGGTGCACCTTCCGCAACTATAAAGTCTCATCACAATGTTGGTGGATTACCTAAAAAAATGAACTTGGCTTTAATAGAGCCACTAAAAGAATTATTTAAAGATGAAGTAAGGAACCTTGGAAAAGAACTTGGTATTCCTAATAATTTTATTGAAAGACACCCATTCCCTGGGCCTGGTTTGGCAATAAGATGCCCAGGAGAAATTACTAATGAAAAATTAGATATTTTAAGAAATGCAGACGAAATTTATATTGACCAAATTAAAAAACATGGACTATATAACGAAATATGGCAAGCTTTCACTGTAATTTTACCGGTAAAAACAGTGGGTGTAATGGGAGATGCAAGGACGTATGACTACGTATGCGCATTAAGAGCTGTAACTTCCATTGATGGCATGACTGCCGACTATTATCCATTTGATCATAAATTTCTTAGCGAGACAGCAACTAAAATTATAAATAATGTAGTTGGAATAAATAGAGTTACTTATGATATTACTTCTAAACCCCCTGGAACAATAGAGTGGGAATGAGAATTATTTAGTTTACATTTATAGGGATGTATTTTAATGCGTTTTTGGAATTATAAATCTGAAGAATTTTATGCTTTATATACTAAAATATACGATAGTAATTTTCCTATGGAAAAAAAGAAAGTGATGCTTAGATCCCTTTTTTCAGGTGAATATTGTTTAATGCGAATTACTAGCATTTCAAAATTATGCTATGAAGAATACAAAAAAAACAATTTTAAAAAAGTAACCAAATTTAAAAGAGTTAATAAACGGTTTGTTAGACATCAATTTATTACATTTAGTGAAACTTTGACTGAAATTCTTAAAAGAAAAGTACCTATGAAAGATTTTTGGAAAGAAATTGATGAAAATGAAAAGACACACCTTATTACAAGAGGTGAAAGGGACAAAGAAGAATATTTATATATTAATATTCCTATAGAGGGGGGATATTTTTTAAATAAAACTGTAGGTTTTGAATATGGAAAGAAAGAAGAGTTATATTTAAAATACATAAGTCAATATAGAATTAGATGGAGAAAAATGACTCTAGAATCCAAGAAAAAAGAAACTGAAAGAGAAGAAGAAAATTAAAAATATTTATCAATGTTTCAAAATTAATTAAATTTGACTAACTAATTTTAAATTAACTTATAAAGGGTAATAAACTTTGAAGCTTGTAGGAACAGAATTTCAAATAAAAGTTTGGA
>ERZ802822.1978-NODE-1978-length-11835-cov-5.130039_pt1 | contig 11835 bp, 14 predicted proteins | sample MGYA00345649_ERZ802822 | MGnify/ENA primary metagenome ERZ802822 (study PRJEB30503, sample SAMEA104212359) | marine metagenome | biome: Westerlies Biome; feature: [SRF] surface water layer (ENVO:00010504) within the epipelagic zone...; material: water... | reverse complement strand
CCACGCGCGGAACTGCCGGAAAGGGTAGTGATGCAAATGGGCTGAAACATAAGCGCGCGCTTGCTCACTTACAGGCAAATTATATCCAGCAATGCGGGCCGCTACAGGGGCAAAAAACGCATCTGCCACGCTATAATGCTCTCCAAACAGCCACGTGCCTTTGCGTGCTTGCCATAATTCTTCTAGGCGGCGTAAATCTGCTTCAACCGCCTCAGAAACAGGGGTTTTGGCATAAGCAGTTCGGGTGTTCATCGGGCAGTCGGCGCGAAGGCTGGTAAAGCTACTATGCATCTCTGCCATCAGGGCTCTTGCCGTCGCGCGTTGTTGCGGGCCCGAAGGTAGCAAGCAAGCTTCAAGATGGCGGTGTGCCAGCTCTTCGGCAATTGTCAGACTATCGGTAAATTGACTACCATCATTTGCACTAGCAACAGGGACAGTACGCGCATGGCGGGAAAAGGCTGTAACGTCAGTTAAAAAATTATCGGTGTAGAGCCGCGTGACACTAACCGAAACGGGAATACCAAAGGCAGCAAAACACAGCCAGCCTCGCAAAGACCAGCTAGAATAGCTAGGGTCGGCTATCAAGAGCTTATACTCTGTCATGATCTGCACATCTCCGCAAAAAAAGACCATTGCCTCAAAGTTGCTACCTCAACGCTAGGGTAACATGATTAAGCATTAGCCTCATCACAAAGCAGGAAAGTCCTAATGCAAATTATCTCCAGATTATATCGGGTTTATTTTTGGGGTATGGGCGGGTTCCCCGGAATAGGCAGGCCACGCAACGCGCGGTTGGTGCGCATATATTGCGGGGCATAGGCCGCCTCGGCATTCAGGGCTTCTGCTGCATGCCAAGCCCAGCGCGGGTTATAGAGCATGCCTCTGGCAAGGGCTATCATATCGGCTTGATCTGAGCGCAAAATAGCTTCGGCTTGGCGCGGCTCTGTAATCTGGCCTACCGCCATTGTTGGCAGGCCTGTCTCGCGCTTGATAGTGGCGGCAAATCCAGTTTGATAGCCGGGGCCAACATCTATCTGCTGGTCTGGCGAATTACCGCCGCTAGACACATCAATGAAATCTGCACCTTCAACAATCATTTTTTCACATTGTTTTAATATTTTTTTAGTTGTATTATACTTACCTCCATCAAAGAAAGAATCTGGGGTAATGTTAAGAATTTCAAAAAGAGCAGATTTACAAAAGAATGTATTTAGTAAAATCTATTCATACTCAACAGTTACCTTGATATTTAGTCATTTTTTCATTAACATAGGAATGGTTATTGGTCTTGTACCAACAATTGGCATTCCCCTTCCTTTTTTAAGTTACGGCGGCTCTTCTTTGATTGGAAGTTCAATAATAGCAGGAGTAATTTTAAATTATACGAAAATAAAATTAGATATAGATGATTAATAATATTAAAAAGCCAAATAAAATTATAGATGCTGGGAATTCAGGAACTCTTATTCGGCTGTTAACTGGCATACTTTCTGTTCAAAACTTTAGTTCGACTATCACTGGAGATGAATCACTTAATTCGAGGCCAATGAGGAGAATTATAAGCCCTCTAGTTGCGCACGGAGCAATGATAGATTCTAATAATTTTAAAGCACCTTTAAAAGTTATAGGCAATACAAAACTTTCGCCTATATTTTATAAGCAAGATGTAGCAAGTGCTCAAGTAAAATCATGCTTGATGTTAGCTGCGTTATTTATAAAGGGAGAATCTAAATTTTATGAGGACATTGTTACACGTGATCATACTGAAAACATGCTTGAGCATTTAGGCTATGATATTTGTAAATCTGAACATGAGATTAGCTTTAAAGGTTGCCAAACTCTCTTAGCTAAAGATATAAATATTGGCTCTGATATTTCATCAGCTTCTTTTTTTATTGTTGCGGCACTAATATTAAAAAATTCTGAAATCAAAATTCCTAATATAAATATAAATAAGTATAGAACTGGAATTATCACTGTTCTAAAAAAAATGGGCGCTAATATATCTATAATCAATAAACGATTTGATTCAAATGAGGAAATAGGAGATCTAATAATTAAATCAAGTCAACTTAAACCCTTAAATATAGGTGGAGAAATAATATCAACATTAATAGATGAATTGCCTATACTATTTATTGCATGTGCTGTTTCATCAGGAATTTCTAAAATATCTGGTATAGAAGAATTAAGATATAAAGAAAGCGATAGGATTAAATCAATGGAAGAGGGATTAAATGCAGTGGGCATTAAAACTACATCGACCATTGACTCAATCGAAATAAATGGCGGAGACATATTAGGCGGTAAAATAAATAGTTATGGTGATCATCGAATTGCTATGGCATTTGCTATAGCTGCTCTAATCTCAAAAAAATCTATCACTATTATTGATACAAAAAATATCTCTACATCATTTCCAAACTTCATTGATCTAATGAGAGAACAAAGAGCTGATATTTATGAAGTGTAATCCTACTTATATAATCACTATTGATGGTACTAGTAGTTCAGGAAAATCAACAATATCAAGATTACTTGCAAAAAAGCTAAACTTTAAATTATTAGATAGTGGTAAATTATATAGGTCAGCAGGTTATATTGCATGTGACATGTATGATTCACTTGATACGGTCAAAGACTACCCCGGATTAGTATCTAAAATTTCATTAAAACCAAATATCAATTCTCATGAATATGAAGTCTATTATAAAAATAAAATAATTGACTCTCTTCTCTATAACGAAAATATTGGTTTAGCTGCATCAATAGTTTCAAAAGTGCCTCAAGTTCGAGAAAGTATGTACAACCTTCAACATTCTTGCGTTCAAGGCAATGGCTTAATTGCAAATGGTCGAGATATGGGCACGGAAGTATTTAAAGATGCACAATTGAAAATATATATTACTGCGGAAATTAATATAAGAGCAAGAAGAAGATTCGAAGAACTTGTAGATAAAGGCGATGATGTCCTCTATCAGGATATTTACAATTCTCTCAAGAAAAGAGATGATAGTGATATAAATAGAGACATATCACCCCTTAAAATACCTAAAAATGCACATATATTAGATACTTCTCACCTAAAACCCGATGCAATTGTTGATAAAATATTAAATTTGTATACTATTACAAACAATTAATTGAATATAACATATGACTACAACATCAGAATTTGAACAACTATTAGAATCAAATATCTCACAACTAAACATGACTGTCGGAGAAATTATTCCTGCAACGGTCATAGATATAAAAAATGACTTCGTTATCACAAATGCAGGTTTGAAATCCGAAGGTATAATTCCAAAAAGCCAGTTCATAAATTCGAATGGAGAGTTAGAAGTTGCTATTGGAGATGTAGTAGAAGTTACTCTTGATTTAGTTGAGGATGGATATGGAGAAACTATTCTATCCAGAGATAAGGCTAAACGGAAAAAAGTTTGGTCAACATTAGAAGGATTATTAAAAAACCAAGAAATTGTTCCAGGTAAAGTTTGTGGGAAAGTCAAAGGTGGTTTTACTGTTGAGCTAATGGATGTAAAAGCATTTCTTCCAGGATCGCTTGTTGATGTAAGACCAACCAAAGAAACTGATTATTTGGAAGGTAAAACTTTAGACTTTAAAATTATTAAAATGGATAAGATTAGAAATAATATCGTCTTATCAAGAAAGGCAGTGTTATTAGATCAAAATTCAAGTTCTGAAGAAATAAAAGAAAAATATGCAGAAGGAAATGTTACTAAAGGGTTTGTTAAGAATTTAACAGATTACGGTGCTTTTATTGATTTGGGAGGCATGGATGGTTTACTTCATATAACAGATATATCTTGGAAACGTATCAGTCATCCTCAAGAAATATTAAAAGTTGGGGATGAGATTGATGTTAAGGTTCTCAAATTTGATGATGAAAAAAACAGAGTGAGCCTTGGAATGAAACAACTTACTGATGACCCTTGGGATAAAGTAGAAGGGAATATAGAGCTTGATGCGTCATATGAAAGTAAAGTTGTAAACATCGCTGATTATGGTGTATTTGTTGATCTTGGAGATAGTATTGAAGGATTGATTAGAACGTCTGAGCTTGATTGGACTAATAAAAATATAAGCCCTAAAAAGGTACTCAACCTCGGAGATATGATAAATGTTAAGGTTATTGAGATTGATGAAGAAAAAAGACGATTGTCTTTGAGTTACAAACAATGCTTGCCAAATCCGTGGTCAGATTTTTCATCTCGACATAATAAAGACGATATCATTAAGAGTGAAATTAAATCTATAACAGATTTTGGTATTTTTGTCGGCCTAGAAGGCGGCATTGATGGATTAGTTCACATATCTGATGTCACAAACCTTGGTAAACCTGAAGATTTTATTCGTACATATAAAAAAGGTGATGTAATAGAGACAATTGTACTATCTATTGATGCTGAAAGAGAGAGAATATCTCTAGGGCTAAAGCAATTTATTGAATCAAATTTTGATTCTCTCACTAATAGTATTGAAGTTGGTTCAGAGATATCTGCTGATATAGTTAGTATTTCCGATACTGGTGTATATCTGAAATTAAAAAATAATCTTAATGGTACACTCAAGCTTCTTCAAAAAGAACTTCGTGAAATACTAGAAAATAATACTTTAGAAGTAGCTCAATCTATAAAATGCAACATAAAATCAATTGATAAGAAGAGTTTTCAAGTGATTTGTACCTTATCAAGTGATAGTAAATAAATCTGATATTATTAATCTTGTATCTGAGAAAAATAGTCTTAGTCTAGCTGATACTGAGTATTCTATAAAAAAGCTCATTGATTATATGGCCTTAAACCTATACTCAGGTAATAGAATTGAAATTAGAGGTTTTGGTACATTTTGTCTTCACACACATAAGTCACGCATAGCTAGAAACCCTAAAACAGGTGATAAGATTGCATTAGAGAGAAGGAATACTGTACATTTCAAACCTAGCAAAGAACTCAAGTCTAGAGTTAATAATATATAATCTATTCAATTTCGTTAAATTACATTAGAATATAGATATGGGTAGACTGTTTTTTCTAATATTCACATCTATATTAATTATAATTTCAGTTGTAATATCAACTTATAACTTTCAAGTTACAGAGATTAACTTTTATTTACAAACCTATGAACTACCTTTATCTATTATAATTCTATACTCTTTTATAGCTGGTGTAGTAACAACATCTATATATCTTATTGCTACAATCTTTTCATACAAAAGAAAATATCGTGAAATGAAGATTTCACTCCAAAACAACCAAGAGGAACTTGATAATCTTAGAAGAAATCCATTAAGAGATGGAACTGAATGATAGAAATTTTTATTATACTTATTGTTATATTTTTGCTTTTTATTTTTCTTACAACCAGGAAATATCAAAAAGAAAGCTTATCAAATAATGTATATAGTGCAGAATACTATCGTGGACTTAACTACCTTTTAAATGACGAGGATGATAAAGCACTAAAAATATTTACTGATCTTATAGACGTAGATAGCTCTACCATTGAAACACACTTAGCATTAGGAGGTGTCTATAGAAGAAGAGGAGAATTTGACAAGGCCATCTTGATACATCAAAACTTATTATCAAGACCAAAACTAGATAAAGGCATCAAAACTCAAACTCTTTATGAACTTGGTAAAGATTTTTTCTCTGCTGGTCTTTATGATAAATCTGAAAAAATACTCCATACCTTACGAAACAATAAGCCATATGAAGAATCATGTTCAGAATACCTCTTGTTAATATATGAACTTTCAAAAGATTGGGACAGTGCCATCAAATTAACTAAAAACATTAAAAAGAACAAAATAAGAAATCTTTCTCTTAATGATTTAATCTCACAATACTATTGCGAAAAAGCAAACGAGTATCAAAAAGATAATCAATTAAACAAAGCTATTACAGTATTAAGAAAAGCAATTAATATTAATGAATCTAGTAGACGACCATATTTAATGTTATTTAAATTAAATATTCAATCTAATCCAAGTAACGCTTTAGACAATCTCCTTAATCTTGTACAATTAGATTCGTCATTTCTAGTAATATTATCAAATGAAATAATTGAATTATCTACTATCCACCAAGACAAAGATATTGATAAAAGGATTTCTAATATTATTCTTCAATTTTCTAACGAAAATCAATTCTCACCTCAAATTTATGAATTTATGTTCAATATTAATGGTTATTCATCACCAGATGAATATGTAAATAAAACTACTAATAACGTATTTACAGATATATTTGATAATTTATACTCGCAAAAGAGCATGATTAGTAATGAGTCGAAAACTAATTTAGATTTACTAAAACTCATTAGCGAAAACTTCCTAACATATAACTGTAGTAATTGTGGTCACTCCGTAAGAAATCATATATGGCAATGTCCATCATGTAATCATTGGGAAACATTTAAGCCTAATACAATTAGTGATAGGGTAGCAATTAATGATTGATGATAAAAAAATTATTGTTGCATTAGATTATAATAATATTGATGACGCATTAAAATTTATTGTTAATATAGATTCAAGTCTATGTAGGATTAAAATTGGGAAAGAACTTTTTACAAAATATGGCCCTAAAATTATAATAGAACTCCATGATAAGGGTTTTGAAGTCTTTCTAGATTTAAAATTTCATGATATCCCAACTACCGTTTATAAAGCCTGCATATCTGCTCTTTCACTAAATGTATGGATGTTAAACATTCATTTATCTGGCGGATGTGATATGGCTATTGCAGCTATGAATGCAAAGAAAGATTGTCAATCTGATTCTAAAGTTATAGGAGTTACTGCATTAACTAGCTTAACTGATGATGATTGTATAAGAATTTATGGTTGCAAAAGATCTGAGCAATTAAAAAGATTAAAAGATATCGGCCTAGATGCCAATGTGGATGGCTTTGTCTGTTCACCATATGATATTAATATTCTTAGAACAGATAATAAAATATTTGTAACACCTGGGATAAGAACTGATGGCAATGCCAATGATCATCATAAAGTTATTACTCCACAAGAAGCACTAAAACTAGGCTCCAATTATCTAGTTATAGGAAGAAGTATCACAGAGAGTTCAAATCCAAATAAAGAATTAGAGACAATCATTGATTCTTTATAAATCTGAATAAAGTGCCTTATACTCACTTTCACTATCAAACTTAGCACCATAATTTTGAATAATTTTGCCAGAACATTTATTTGCAAACTTTATAGATTCAGTGATACTTTTTTTCTTAGCTTTTGATAAAAGATAGGCAGCTAAGAACATATCACCTGCGCCTGTTAGATCAACCGGTATAACTTTATCACAAGATGCATGTGTAAGAGTATTATCATGATGCACATATGCACCATCACTGCCTGAAGTAATTATTACTTCATTAGAGAATTTATTAAGAAACTTTGCAGCAGCATCGATATTATCTGTTGATGAGATATTATATGCTTCTTGTTTATTACAAAATATAATATCAAACTTCTTATCAATCAATTCCATCATATTTTTTTTGAAAAAATTTACTACATTTGGATCTGATAAGGTAATAATTTTTTTAATATTATTTTCATTCGCTATATCGAGACAATATTTTGCAACATTATTTGTTTCATCTGAGGTAACCAAATAACCTTCAATTAATAGATATTCTGACTTCATAATTGCTTCTTTTGAGATATCCTCTATAGATAAATCAGATGAAACACCGAGATAGGTATACATTGTTCTCTCACGATCAGGTGTTATAAGTACTATACATTCTCCAGTGATTCCATTATCCACTTGTTTAATAGCAGATTGCACCCCAACAAATTTTAGTGATTCTTCAAATGTTGCACCTATGTTATCTTTTGAGACTCTTCCAGTGAAAGTCACATTTTGTCCAAATTGAGCAAGTGCATATAATGAATTTGCAACTGATCCTCCTGGCATCATTTTTACAATTCCATATTTCTCTCTAAGGTCATTGCTTAATTTGCTATGATTATCCATATCATTAAGTTCCATGCAGCCTTTTTTCAAATTAAGTTTTAAGAGCTCCTCATCAGTAATTTTATATTCACTATCCACAAGTGCGTTTCCAATCCCATATATAAATGTTTTAATCATTTTAATCCTCTTAATTTATGTTAAATATTCTAGTGTCTGCATTTCATTAAGTCTGCTATTACATCTTCGCCAAAGTTCTAAAAGTTTATCACCCGTATAAAGATCATTACATGAGCAATCATTAAAAAAAAATTTAATCTTTATTTTATTTCTATAGCAAATATCTATAAATGAAATAAACCTTCTGATAATATCCGCTGAATCATCATTACAGATAATAAAATCATTTATAAAGATCCATTCTATATTTTCTGACATCTCAATATATTCTTTATCTCCACCAGGCTCTTTGAAGAAGTCTAAAAAAGAAATCCATAAAAAGTCACATGATGCTGCTTTACAACTAAAACTTCTAGAATTAATAGAATACTTTTTATTAAAAGTTAGATTTTCAAAATTATTTTTTAAAAACTTTACAATATCTTTATCATCATAATTTTGATTTGCATTATCATTATTCATATTAACAATATTTCTTGATCTATAATCTACCAGGCCTTCAATTTTATGTAGATTAATTGATTCTTGCATAATCTTCATCTCATTAATAAATACTTCTCTCTGTAGACCATTTTTATATAATTCTTCTGGGTGTGCATTAGAAGTTAGATACAGAGTAACATTTAATTTAATGAGCTGATTCAGTAGACTTCCAATAATCATCGCGTCTGCTATATCCTCAACTTGAAATTCATCAATAAATATAACCTTACATTTTTTACTTAAAGATCTAGCTACAATACTTAAAGGATTTTTTTTACCTGACAAGCCAGATAATTCATCATGTATGATCTGCATGAGCTCCATGTAATGGAATGAAGCTTTTCTTTCTGTTAGTAAATTAATAAAAGATTTTGTAATTAAAGTTTTGCCAATTCCAACATCTCCCCATATATAAAAACCTTTCTTGGAATTTTTATTTTCTAATTTGTTTGTTAAATCTTTCTCAGGTTGAATAGATTCAATCATTTTGTACATCAAATCTGATTGTGCTGAATCTAATTTAATTCCTCTTTTTTTTAAACTTTCTTCAATATAGTCAAACATTTTTTTAATACCACTGATCGGACTCGAACCGATACTTTCTTGCGAAAAAGGGATTTTGAGTCTTCAAATCGATTCTACAACCCCTTAATCTATTGACCTATAGACTATCAGAAATCTATGTTTGAGTCATGTTTGAGTCATATCTGAGAATAAACTCTGTATAGAAATCATCAATCAAGATAATTATCTTCACTAAGTACTACTAAAAAAATAATTTTAGAGGTATTATCATAAATGTATATCTCTTAAACGATATGGAAACAGAATTTCTATTTAATATCTTACAAAAAGGATTTTATTAATAAATATGAGAAGATTACATTTACACATTGGCGTAGAACACCTCAATGAAAGTATTTCTTTTTATGAGACATTATTTAAATCGAAACCAACAAAGTTAAAAGAAGACTATGCACAGTGGGTGCTAGAAGATCCAAAAATTAATTTTGCTATTTCAACTAGAGCAGAAAAAAGTGGTGTAGAGCACTTAGGTATACAAGTTGATAATAGTGTGGAATTAAATAAAATTAGAGAAGACCTTGATCATCATCAAATTTCTACTCATTCAGATGGTGAGGTTACTTGTTGCTATGCAAAATCAGAAAAATCTTGGGTAACAGATCCAAACGGACTTGCGTGGGAGGTATATCATACAATGGAAGATGCTGAGATGTTTCATGGTGAAAAAAAATCTCAAAAAAGTAAAGCGCTTGATGTTAAAAGTAAATGTAAGTAGATTCTCAAGCGAACAGACCTTATATTTTATTGAATACCACTGATCGGACTCGAACCGATACTTTCTTGCGAAAAAGGGATTTTGAGTCCCTCGTGTCTACCAATTCCACCACAGTGGCATAATATTATTTATTTATGTGTTATCATTATAGAATAATGGATTATATCACATATATTGTTCTCATTGTTCTCGTAATATTCGGAGTCATATATTTTAAAAAACAGTTTTTACTCTCTAGAGATATTCGTTTAGAAGATACAACACTAGAAGAACTAGATGAAAAATTAAAAAAGCATAAGCTAATTGGCGGACGCCATAAAAGAACTAATAAAAAGAACCCGCCGATAGTTTAGCTGTTCTCTTCTTTTGCAGACTGAGCCATTTTAGCCATCTCAGGTGTATATGCCTCACCTTGCCAGAGCATATCATAGACTATTTCTTCATTTCCATTTTCACAAAGATCTATTACTTTTTGGAATAAAGGTTGGAACTTATCACTTTTATGAGAGTTTTCATGTTCTTCATATGATTTCCAATAAGTTATTATAAGAGCTTCCTTGTCCTTTAGATCACTTTCTAAAGCTTTGCCTAAATTACTTCCTTCATTTGATATTTGTCCACTGTTCAAAACAACCATGCCCCCTATGAAACCAGTTTCTGAGTGATATGTTTTTACATTTTCGCACATCAAAGCTACTCTTTCTTGTAGTTCGTCTAAAGTACGACCTTTTTTAAGAATTACACGATTAATGGTAACAATACCATCATGAGGGAAACCTTTAATTAATGCCATGTAGCACTCCTTTGTGTATTGATTGAATATGAACTATCTATTTTGTAACAAATTTCTTTTTAATTTGCAATGATGATAATCTATAATTCAACCCTATGAAAACAAGTATTAAATCGTATGATTATAATTTACCTGAAAATCTAATCGCTTATCATCCAACTAAAAATAGAGATGAATCAAAGTTAATGATCATTGATAAGAGTAATTCCATTGAACATAAAGTATTTAAAGATTTACCTGATGATTTGCAAAAAGGTGATTTATTAATCTTAAATGATACTAAAGTAATACCCGGAAGACTTTTCTTAAAAAAAGATACAGGAGGAGTAGTTGAATTGCTTTTTCATAAGAGTTTGAATTCTAAAAAAGCTGTTTGTATTTATAGCTCATCCAGAAAACTTACGGTGAATTCTAAATTATATATTAATGATGAAGATTTCCTTACTATTGATAATATTGAAAAAAATTATGTAACTATTTCTTATAACAAAAATCTCATGGATGTATTTATTAAAAAAGGTGAAGTTCCGCTCCCTAAATATATTAAAAGGAAAGTTACTGAAGATGATATTAAAAGATATCAAACTACTTATGCAGAACATCAAGGATCAGTAGCTGCACCGACAGCAGGTTTACATTTTACAAAAAAAATTATTGATCAGCTAAGATTAAAAGGAGTATTAATAGAATATTTAACACTTCATGTTACTTATAATACGTTTAAACCTCTAAATAATGATGACTATTCTGTACACGAAATTGGATCAGAATACTGTTGTATCAAAGATAGTTTGATGAAAACAATTATGCATGTTAAGTCCAATAATAGAAAAGTGATAGCTGTGGGCACTACTACAACTCGTGCTTTAGAAAATTATGCTACTAAAGGGTTAATAGGTAATTACGAAGGAGAAGCAGATTTATATATAACACCAGGATACATTTTTAAAATAATTGATGGTCTCATAACTAATTTTCACTTACCACAATCTACATTACTGTTATTAGTAGCATCATTGATCGGCAGAGAAAGATTACTAGGATTGTATAAACAAGCTATCGAAAATAACTATAGATTCTACAGTTATGGAGATAGTATGTTTATAAAAGTA
>ERZ802822.1969-NODE-1969-length-11892-cov-11.134659_pt1 | contig 11892 bp, 8 predicted proteins | sample MGYA00345649_ERZ802822 | MGnify/ENA primary metagenome ERZ802822 (study PRJEB30503, sample SAMEA104212359) | marine metagenome | biome: Westerlies Biome; feature: [SRF] surface water layer (ENVO:00010504) within the epipelagic zone...; material: water... | reverse complement strand
ATCCCACTCAAAAAAATGGGATCTGAAAAAGATATTGCCAATACTGTTAAGTTTGTTGTCAGTTCAAAATATATGACAGGACAAATTATAAAAGTTGATGGAGGAAGATCACTCTCATGACAGGTGACGCTCAAAAATATGAACAAATATTTTCTGGAACAAAAGAAGTTGCTGAACATTTAAAAATCAATACTTCAAAACTTCAACCATGGGTTGATGCTCATGTTCCTGGAGCTGGTTCAATAAAATCTATAGAGCAATTTAAAGGGGGTCAATCAAATCCTACCTATAAAGTTGTTTATGGTAAGGGTGATAGATTAAAAGAGGATGGAACTCCTTTGAATTTAATTCAGATTGAATGCCAAGGAAAAGCTGTTGATATGGTTTCAGATGATGAGCTTGATAAATGTAGAGACGACGATAGCCTTGTTGAAATGAAATACGGATGGATGGATTTTGCAACCTACAAAGGTTGGAGATCATATCATGCTGAGTGTCACGTATGTCATGGTCCAGACGCAATGGGAAGCACATATGCACCTTCATTAATGACATCAGTTCAAAATGGAATGACATGGGACGCATTTTTTGATGTGATTATTAATGGTAGAGGAGTTGAGCAAGGTGCTCAAAAAGGTAATGTTATGCCAGCTTTTGGTGAAAACACTAACGTAGCCCCTCATATTGAAGATATGTTTAGGTATGTGAAAGCTCGTGCTGATGGTAAAATCAGAAGAGGTGTAAGGCTTCCAAAATTACCAAAATTTAAAGAAGAATAAAGTGATCGGATAGTCATAACGGCTATCCTCTCATTACCAATGTTAAAATTCACTTTCATATTATTATTTTTATTTTATAGCTTCTGTCTATCAGCCAGAGAGAGCGCAATAGAAGCGGTAGACACAGAAAATCTTAGAGTTTGTGCCGATCCATCAAACCTCCCTTTCTCCAACGAAAATAAAGAGGGTTTCGAGAATGACATTGCTAATCTTCTTGGCGATAAACTAGGTATACCCGTTGTTTATGAATTTTTCCCTCAAGTTATAGGGTACGTTAGAAATACTTTAAATAAAAAAAAATGTGATATTATTATCGGAATAACCGCTAGTAATGATCTTGTTTTAAATACCGTTCCATACATGAGATGGTCCTATGGTATGTTTTATTTAAAAGATAATGGAATTGAAGTTGATAGACCTAACCATCCTCAACTTGCGGATTTAAGCATTGGAGTCCAAGCTGGAACACCTCCAACATTTGTTCTTCAAAGATATAACTTAATGGGTCGTGTGAGACCGTACAATTTAACTTTTGACCCTCGTAAAGCAGTTATTGGAGAATCAATGATTGAAGACCTTATTGATGGATTGATCGACATTGCTTTTATGTCCGGACCGATTGCAAGTCATTACCTCAATAAAAAAGGTTTCGATAAAAAAATTATTAATGAAATAAAAAAGATTACTAAACTGCCTTTTAAACCAACTAAAAATAAATTTGCAGCTTTAGCAGCTCATGACGAAATAGTAAATTTTTCTGGTACTTTGAATACCACAGCAGTTAGTCTGATGAAAATTGCAAACGATATTAGATTTTTGGGATCTGGTCCTAGAGCTGGATATGGTGAAATCATTTTACCCGCTAATGAACCTGGTTCTTCAATAATGCCTGGTAAAGTTAATCCAACACAATCAGAAGCCGTAACAATGGTATGTGTTAAAGTTATTGGAAATCATAATGGGATTACAATGGCAGGTTCTCATGGTCACTTTGAATTAAATGTTTTTAAACCTTTAATTGCTCACAATATCTTACAATCAATTGATCTACTAGCAGACAGCACTAATAATTTTTCATTGTATTGTGTAAAAGGAATAAAGGCTGACAAAATTAAAATTAAAAAATTTTTAGATAATTCTTTAATGTTAGTTACTGCACTAGCACCTCATATTGGCTACGACAATGCTGCTAAGATTGCTAAATCAGCTTTAAAAAAAGGAACTACTTTGAAGGAGGAAGCTTTAAAAACTAACTTAATTAGTAAAAAAGATTTTGAAAGAATTGTAGATCCTAAAAAAATGATCTACCCAAAATAAGATAAAAAAATATTATTAACAAAGCTTTTAAATGTTATTTTATTAAAAACTTTTTCATCACTTGAATTGAAATTCATTATAAATCTATCTAATTTTTCATTCGATTTACCATCAATCCTAAAATTATCGAAAGAGACCTCTTTATCAATTATGTCATAATTGAAATCAAATTCTATTTTTTCTAATTTTTTTCTTAAATCTTTACTAATTTGAAAATGTCTAAAGAAGTCATCTTTTTCTTTAATAGTTATCAACATTCTACCATTAAAGTTAATTGTATCCTCGTCATAATCTATTAAACCCTCGACTAATGATAAATCTATATTTTCCTTCCATTTAACATTTGATTCAGAAAAAGTTAAATCACCTTCCTCTATTCTCAATTTTAAACTTAAATCAGCGAAACGGTCAAAATCAACTATTTTTTTTATATTAATATTTACTTCAGCATTTAAATTTTCATTACTTATTATTTGAGTTTTAATAATATCATTTATTAATGGATTATTAATTAGTTCTGAAAACTTTAAGTTTTGGTAATTTAAATTTGAGACCATATAAAAAGGTTTAAATTCAATATATCCGTCATAAGTCTTATTAGAGTCTTTCAAAGAAAAATCTAACGAATTTTCTTTTAACTCATAATTTATAAGGTTGCTTTTATTTTTAAAATTAATTTTTAAAAATCCAGTCTTATTTTTTTCATTATAATTAATTTGATTCTCAATTTTCAACCTTAATTTATTTAAAACTAATGTTGTAAATGAGTTTTGATTTAATTTATCATTTTTGATTATTATCTTATATGGCAAATTAAAAATCTTATTTTTAGATGAATAAATATTTTTTAAATTTGTAAAATCAAAATAGAATTTACTATTATCTATTTGGTTTATAAATAAAACTTCTCCATCTTTATCTAGAAAAAAAATACTGCTATTTTTAATGATAAGTTTTTGTCTATTTGGCTCAGCTTCTAAAATGTTACTAAAAAAATTTAAATCTGACTTTTTAATATTAAATTCTAATTTATTAAAAATTAAGTCTTTAATTTTAATTTGATCAAATTTAAAAAAATTTTTGAACCCTATGAAAACTTTCAAGCTATTTACAACTGCTATTTCTTTTTTATCATTTAATATGGATAAATTTTTTGCAACAAAATGTGGCTTCGGAAATAAGCCATAATTAATTTCATCACTAAATTCTATTCTAATCTTATATGTTAAAAAAAGTTGATTCTTTATTTCTTTTTGAATTAAATCTTTATTGTATGCTGTTGGAACTAAAAAGTAAGCAAGGGTCAAAAAAACAATTCCTGCAAACACGAAAATAACTCTATTATCTCTAGTGAATTGAAATTTTTTAGGATTTGAGATGAATGATCTCAGCTTATTAAAATAGCTTTCTATTAAATTATTTATAGATAAGATTTGTTTTCCAATTTTTTTAAATGATAAATTTTTTCCCATAAAAATTGGAACAAGTTATAATTAAAAATTAAAAATGTTAAACTCTGAATATATTAAAAATCTAAATAAAGCTCAAAAAGAAGCGGTTATGCACCTTGATGGGCCTCTATTAATAGTGGCAGGAGCAGGTTCGGGAAAAACAAAAGTCCTTACTACCAGAATAGCTAATATTATTAGAGAGAAAAAAGCATATCCCAATCAAATCTTAGCAGTAACTTTCACAAATAAAGCAGCAAAAGAAATGCAATTAAGAGTGAGTAAAATTCTTGGTTCTGCTGCTACAGGATTATCTTGGTTAGGAACTTTTCACTCTATATGTGCTAAACTTTTAAGAAAACATGCTCCAGCAGTAAATCTAAATTCAAACTTTACAATTATCGATACTGATGATCAAACCAGATTAATTAAAAATATTTGTAAGGCAGAAAATATTGATATTAAACAGTTAGCTCCAAGATATATTTTAACAATAATTGATAGATGGAAAAATAAAGGCTTCTATCCAGATGAAGTTAAAATTAATCAAAAAGATATTTACGAAAAAACTGTATTACCAATATATAAAATTTATCAACAAAAACTTACTGACCTAAATTCTTGTGATTTTGGAGATTTGATTTTACATGCTGTTAAAATTTTAGAAAAAAATTTGGATATTAGAGAAATTTATTCAAAAAATTTCAAATATATTTTAGTTGACGAATATCAAGACACAAACTTTATTCAGAGTAAATGGTTGAAATTACTCTCAGAGAAGAATAAAAACATTTGTTGTGTAGGAGACGATGATCAGTCTATTTATAGTTGGAGAGGTGCAGAAATAAAAAATTTTTTAGAGTTTGATCAAGTTTATGAAAACACAAAAGTAATTAGACTTGAAGAAAACTATCGATCTACAGAAAATATTTTATCAGTTGCATCCAATCTAATATCAAATAATCAAAATAGAGTTGGCAAAACCCTTAAAACTACAATGGAAGAAGGAGAGTTGGTCAAGTTAAATTGTTTTAAGAATGGAAAAGATGAAGCAATAGGTATTTCTGATGAAATTGAAAAATTAAAAAAAAAATTCACTTATAATAATATTACAATTCTTGTAAGAGCAATATTTCAAACAAGAGAATTCGAAGAAAGATTTTTGAAAATTGGTTTGCCTTATAGAATTTTGGGAGGTACTAAATTTTATGAAAGAGCTGAAATCAAAGACTGTGTAGCTTATTTGAGATTAATATATCAAGAGAAGGATGATTTGGCTTTTGAAAGAATTGTGAATAATCCAAAACGTTCAATTGGAGAAAGTTCTCTAAAAAGTATTCATGAATATTCTAAAAAGTATAAAATTTGTTTGGAAAGTTCGTCTAAGAAAATGATACAAGAAAATCTAATCAAACCTAAAGCAAAAATTGGTTTATCTTCATTTTTAGAATTAATTTTTAAATGGAGAAATGATTTAAAAATAAAAAAAATAAATCACGTAAAGTTACTTCAATTGGTTCTAGATGAGTCTGGTTATTCTGCAATGTTAAAAAATAAAAAAGATCTTGAAAATGAAAATAGACTTGAAAATATTAAAGAGCTTTTAAGTGCAATGAAAGAATTTGATAACTTAGAAAGTTTTTTAGAGCATGTCTCTTTGGCTACTTCGGTTGATCAAGAATGGGAGGGAGAAAAGATTAACATGATGACAATGCACGCAGCAAAAGGTTTGGAATTTGAAGTTGTTTTTTTACCAGGTTGGGAGGAAGGTCTATTTCCCCATCAAAAATCTATTGAAGAAAAAGGTCAAAGTGGCCTTGAGGAAGAAAGAAGATTGGCATATGTCGGACTGACAAGAGCAAAAAAAAAAGCAATTATATCGTTTTCTATGAATAGATTTTATCAAGGTGATTGGATTGATAGTATGGCTTCAAGATTCATTGATGAACTACCAGAAAAATATTTGGAAAAAAATTCATTTTTTGATGAAGAAAAAGAGGAATTAGAAGAATTTGAATTTAATCAAGATTTTGATAATGACGATAACATCAAAAGTCCAGGATGGATAAGATATCAAAAACGAATTAAATGATAAAAAAGAGAATTCAAAAATTAATTAATAGATTCGATAAATATAAAATTGATGGCTATGTAATTCCTAAAAATGATGAGTTTTTTTCTGAATATTCAAAAAATGATAGATTAAAAACGATATCAAATTTTACTGGTTCAGCAGGTTATTCTGTTATCTTAAAAGATAAATATTATTTATTTGTTGATGGAAGATATACAATTCAAGCTGATAAAGAGTCTGGTAAAATTTTTAAGATAGTAAGTTACGATAAAATTATAAATTGCAATTTATTTAAAAATCTTACTTTAGGAGTTGATCCAAAAATATTTACCTCCCAACAAATTAAGAGATATTTTAGCAAACACAATAAGATTAAGATTATTAAAGAGAATCTAATTGATCAAGTATATAAAAAAAAATCTGTTTTTCATAAACCCTTTTTTTCAATTGATGACGATATAGTTGGAGAAAGTTATAAAGAAAAACTATTAAAAATTAAAAAATATCTTAACAAAAATAATTCAGATTTTATATTTATAACTGCTCCTGAAAACGTTGCATGGTTGTTAAACATCAGAGGTTTTGACAACCCCAATAGTCCAATACCAAACTGTAATTTATTAATAGATAAAAAAAGCAATCCATATTTGATTTGTGAAAAAAAGAAGGCCAAAAAGATAATTTTAGAAAAAAAAATTAGGAAAAAACAAGTTATAGAATTTAAAAATTTTGAAAAACTCATCGAAGATCTCAAGGGAAATAAAATAATTATTGATTATAAAACTTGTTCATTATTCTTTGAGAATATTTTAAAAAAAAAGTTTAAGATTTTAAAAAAAGAAGATCCTATTTATTTATTTAAATCAATTAAAAGTAATAAAGAGATAAAAAATATGATTTCTAGCCATATAATAGATGGTGCCGCTCTAACTAAATTTCTTTACTGGATGAAAATAAAGAATAGGAAAAAGATTACTGAATATGAAGCTCAAAACAAATTAGAATATTTTAGAAAAAAAAATAAAAAATATCTTTATCCAAGTTTCAATACTATCGCTGGGACTGGATCTAATGGAGCTATTGTTCATTATAGAGCAACAAAAAATAATTCTAAAAATATAAAAAAAAGTGACATTTTTTTGTGTGACTCAGGAGGGCAATATAAATATGGAACTACTGATGTTACTAGGACAATTTGTTTTTCAAAACCAAAAAAAAGAATAAAGAATATTTTTACTAGAGTTTTGAAAGGCCACATTGCAGTTTTTCAGTCCGATCTGACTAAATATAAAACTGGCAAAGATATTGACATACGGGCAAGAAAATTTTTAAAAAAAATTAATTTAGATTATGCTCATGGAACAGGACACGGAGTTGGTTTCTTTTTGAATGTTCATGAAGGACCACAATCAATCTCTAAATTTAATAAAATTAATATTCAGGAAGGCATGGTTTTAAGTAATGAACCAGGCTTTTATAAAAAAAATGATTTTGGAATTAGAATTGAGAATTTAGTTTATGTAAAAAAAATTCACAATAAGCTTTGTTTTGAAAATTTAACTTTAGCTCCAATTGATAAAGATTTAATTGATCATAACCAATTAACTAAAGATGAAAAAGATTATTTATTTAAGTATAATTTAGAAGTCTATTCTAAACTTTATAATTACCTTAATATTAATGAAAAAAAGTGGCTAGCCAGTTTTATTTATTAATCTAAGCCATTCAGATTGGTTTATAATTTTTATATTTAATTCTTTGGCAGCTTCAATTTTTCTATTTGTAGGTTTTTCACCTATAATTAAATAATCAAGTTTTTTTGATACATTACTAATTATTGAACCAGAATTTTTTTCAATTAAAGATTTAGCCTCAGCCCTACTTATACCGTTTAGTTTACCAGTTAACATAAATGTTTTATTACTTAAAATTCCACCCTTTTTATTCTCAATAGCCTTTTTAATATTTAAAATTTTTTGAAGATTATTTATTATATTTAAATTGGTTTTATTTTTAAAAAAATTTTTAATAGAATTAATTTGTGTTTCTCCTATTCCATCAATATTTAGTAGATCATCAAATTTGTCATCTTTTGAAAGATTAACAAAACTTTCTGATGACTTTAGTGTTTTAGCTATCAATTTTGCATTTTCAAAACCTATGTGTCTTATACCAAGTGAATAAATAAATCTTTCAAATGAAATATTTTTTTTATCATCTATTGCATATTTAAGATTTAAAACTGATTGCTTGCCCCAGCCATCTAATGACTCTATTTTTTTATAATTTAGATTGAATATATCTTGTGGAAGTCTTACTAATTTTAAATCCCAAAAATTTTCAACTATTTTTTTACCAAAACCGTCAATATTAAAACCTTCCTTCGAGACAAAATGTTTTAGTCTTTCCTTGGCCATTCTATCGCAGTCAAACCCTCTATCAGGACATCTTCTTACTGCATCAAATTTTTTAGTTATCTTGTTGTATTCCTTTATTGTTTCATAACCACATGGGCACTTTTTTGGAAAAATAAATTTTTTAGACTCCTTTTTTCTTTTTTTTACATCTACTGAAACAACGTGAGGAATCACATCACCAGCTCTTTCTACGACAACTGTATCGTTTATTCTAATATCTTTTCTTATTATTTCATCCTCATTATGGAGAGTTGCATTTGAAACAACTACCCCACCAATATTTATTGGGTTTATTTTTGCTACAGGAGTTAACGCGCCTGTTCTTCCTACCTGAATATCTATGTTAAGTATTTTGGAAACACCCTTATTAGCAGAAAATTTATGTGCTATAGCCCATCGAGGAGAGTTTGCTACATTTCCTAAACGTTTTTGTAAATTAAAATCATTAATTTTGTAAACAATCCCATCAATATCAAAATCAATTTCATTCCTTTTTTTCTCAATTTCATAATAATTATTCATTAAATTTTGAATACCTTTTACAGTTTTATTGAATGGATTTGTTTTAAATCCCCACTCTGTTAACTTTTGTAAATATTCATTTTGTTTTTGAACTTTCATTCCTTTTTCATGACCAAATGTATAAGCTATAAATTTAAGGGGAATTTTCTTTGTATCAATAGGATTTTTTTGTCTAAGAGACCCTGATGCAGCATTTCTAGGATTGGCAAACTTATCTTTTATTTTTTCAAAATCTTTGTTACCAATAAAAACTTCACCTCTTACATCAATGTCAGTTGGGAAATCTTTAATTAAAATTTCTTTTGGTATATCATTTATTGTTTTTAAATTTTGAGTGATATCTTCTCCTTCTTTTCCATCACCTCTAGAAAGACCCATTACGAATTTTCCTTTTTTATAGGTCAATGATGCTGAAATTCCATCAATCTTTGGCTCTGCACTATATTCAATTTCAAAGGAACTATCTTTATCCAAAAAATTAATTATCTTTTTTTCAAAATTAATTAAATCCTCCTCAGAGAATGCATTTGAGAGTGAAAGCATTGAAACTTTATGAAGAACTTTTTTAAAAGTTTTTGAGGGCCTATAACCAACTTTTTTTGACGGAGAATCCTCGCTTTTTAAAAAATTGTACTTTTTTTCTAATGAGAAAATTTCGGATTTAATTTGATCATATTCTTGATCCTCAACAAGAGGCTTGCTTAATTCATAATAATGTCTGTTGAGTTTAATTAGATTTTTAATTTTTTTTTGGTACTCTTTCTTAATTTTTATTTTATCCATCTCAATTGATAAGAGATTTAAATTTTTTTAGAAAACTATTGCTCTTTTTTTTATAAGTTTTAAATCTCTCCTTTTTTTTTATCTCATAGTTTTTATTAAATAAACTATAAGAGTTTTCATACCATTTTGATGATTTATAATTGTACCCTAATAATTGAGCATATTTTTCAGCTTCATCAATTAAACCAAGTGTATAATGTACTTCAACTAATCTGTGTAATGCTTCTTCTGCGTAAATAGTTGTGTCATATTCATCAGTAATTTTTCTAAATCTATTTATAGCTGGTATCCATTTTCTTTTGTCAAAATAGTATCTAGCTATATACATTTCCTTTGCAGCAAGAATATCGTTGATTAAATCTATTTTAAATTCTGCATCCAGAGCATATTCTGTATCGGGGTAATTTTTTATAACTATTTGAAAATTTTTTTTTGCTTTAATTATTGCCTGTAAATCTTTTTTTTCATCAACAATTTGTTCGTAATAACAAACTGAAAGTAAATAATAAGCATAAACTAAATCTTTATGTAAAGGATAAACTTTTATGAATCTTTCCAACTCTGCAATTGAGTCTCCATAATAATCTTGAATGTAATATGAGTATGCTGCCATCAAAGCAGCTTTGGGTGCCCATTTACCTTGTGGAAATAATATTTCAGCTTCATTAAATTTTTTTGCTGCATATAAGACATCACCATCGTCTAACGCTTCTAATCCACCCTGATAGGCTTCTAGTACTTGTAGATCGAGACTTTTTTCATTGATTGTAGATTTTTGAATATTTTCTTTTGAGCAAGAATTGCCCAAAACAAGAAATATTAAAAATAAAAAAATCTTAAGTTTAATCATATTTGTTTTATATAGATTTAACTTACAATTTAAAAGATCTATATAACCTATGCAATTGATCTTAATAAACTTTTATTTATGATAGTGTGTGGAAGGTTTCTTTCTTGGATTTCAATGATTGAAAAATTTTCTTTGTTTTGGAATACCTTTTTTAATAATTGATTAGTTAAATAATGGCCACCCTGAGAGCAATTTATACTAGCTACAATTCTATAGCCACTGGTGTAAAGATCACCAATACAATCAAGTATTTTATGATTAACAAATTCTTTAGAATTTCTAAGTTTTTCTTTGTTTAATATTTCAGAACCTTTTACTACAACTGCATTATCTAAGCTTCCACCTTTTGCCAGTCCATTTTTTTTAATTTTTTCTATATCTTCATATAAACAAAAAGTTCTAGAGTTGAAAATGTCATTCAAATCATCCTCATAAACATTAACTTTATTTTTTTGATTTCCTATTACAGCATTATCATATTTTAATTGAAAATTAATATCTAAACTTAACTTAGAGGGTTCGATAGATATTGATCTTTCACCCTCATTGAATGATATTTTTTTTTTAATTTTTATAATCTTAATTGGGACTTCACTTTGTTTTAATCCACTAATGATTAACTTTTCAATAAATTCTTTTGCTGAACCATCTAAAATGGGAACTTCTTCATTATCAATTTCAATTAAAGCATTGTCTATTCCCAATCCAAATAATGCACCCATCAAATGTTCTATCGTAGAAACTCTAACGCCAAAATCATTAGATATTGTGGTATTGAGTGAGGTGTTGGTAACATTTGCAAAACTTGGAAATATTAAATTGTTATTTTTTAAATCAATTCTTTTAAATATAATTCCTGTGTTAGGTTCTGAAGGATTGATGGAAATATTAACAATTTGGCCACTATGAAGACCTATTCCTGTAAATTTTACGGGGTTGTTAATTGTTTTTTGGTTTAATAAACTCACAACGCACTTTTAAGACTGAAGATCAGAAAACTGAAAACAACAAATATTACTGTAAAATACAGGTTAACTAAAAAAGTCAAAAAATTTTTCAAAAAAACCCTTACTTTTTAGGGTTTTATTGATCAAAGATATCTCATTATTGTTAAAACCTGAAATTATTCTGCTTGCAGTTGTATAAATATTTGGATTTTGTTGATCTTGGAATTGTTCAATATACTCAGCATTTAATATTTGATTGACCAAAATGTGATATCTTTTCAGAACTGACTCATAATGTTCAATTAAATTTTTGGACAAACATATAAATTTAATGTCTAAAGAAAAGTTATTACACTTTAAATTTTCAGGTAAAAAAGAATAGTCTTTACCATCAATTTGATAATTTTCTATTAACATGTGAATGATTTTTTTATCCTTAAAACTAAATTGACACAAATTTTTTAAAACATTTAATGGATTAATTAAGTTTTCTTGGGATATAGAATTACCATTATGACCTTTTTTGATAGAAATTTCGATTGGAAAAAATTCTCTACTATCTAAAATTATGTATGTATCTTTAACAAAATTTTTTAAATTTTTTTCTATTTTTAAGATATTTTGTGCGAGAAATTTATCCAATATTTTTAATTTAGAATCTTCGTTATGATCATCAAATAATTTTTCTTCTTTAAAAATAACTTCAAATGTTTTTTTTTTAATAGCACAGATAACTAATTTTTTTTTTTCTATTA
>ERZ802822.1966-NODE-1966-length-11920-cov-5.190999_pt1 | contig 11920 bp, 16 predicted proteins | sample MGYA00345649_ERZ802822 | MGnify/ENA primary metagenome ERZ802822 (study PRJEB30503, sample SAMEA104212359) | marine metagenome | biome: Westerlies Biome; feature: [SRF] surface water layer (ENVO:00010504) within the epipelagic zone...; material: water... | reverse complement strand
TCACTCACTTTAGCTAGTTTTTTTAAATTTGGAATTATTCTTATAAAATTTTTAAAGTAAGGAATCACAGTCTTAACTTGTGTTTGTTGCAACATAAATTCACTCACAAGTATAAAATATTGTTTTTGTTTTTTTGAATGATGGGTTCTCCATGGTAAGTTTCTTTTATTATTATCATACCAATAGAGAATTTTTTTTGATAAGATGTCTTTCTTCATATGAAATTAAAATCTTATAGTAAGCAACGAATGAGATCTGTTCAAGGTCTAAGATCTTTTAAAGATACATTGCCTGTAAAAGTAAGAGGAATTATTAAAAAAAAAGGACGCATTTACTCTGGGTTGCTAGATAACTGGAGAAGTATTGTTGGAGATGATTTGTTTAAAATTTGCTATCCAAAATCTTTTAAGAGTGAGAACAGATTTAGAGGAAGTCTTTTAGAAATAATGGTTAAAAGAGGACACGAAGTAGATATGGAATATTCAAAAAAACAAGTGGTTGATAGGGTAAATAATTTTTTTAATCAAAACGTTTTAAAGAGTATCAAACTAATAACTTTTGAAGATAATAACGAGAAATTTGAATTAAAAATTAAAAAAAGGGCGACAAATAGCGAATATACAAAAAAAATCTCTAGTATAAAAAATGATAAGATTAAAAACTCATTGCTTGAAATGAGTAAATATTTCAAAAAAATATGAAAAAAATATTATTTAAAATTTTAATACTTATATCTTTATCTACCTTTTGTAATGCTTCAGAAATTAAAAATATTACAGAATTTGGAATTTTCGCTAAATTAAACGAAAATATTGATGGATTGATACATAAAAATGATCTTTCTTGGACAGACTCTAATGGAGATAGAACCCTTAAGAAGTATCAAAAAGGTCAAAATATTGAGGTTAAGATTATAGAAATCGACCCTAGCAAAGAAAAAATAAGTTTTGGTATTAAACAATTATCTGCAGATCCTTTTAACGAGTTTTTCAAGGACAAAAATAAAGGAGATATTGTTTCTGCTACCATAACCAAGATTAACAATAATGGAATTGATGTAGAAGTTGCAAGCTTTATAGATACGACCATTCGAAGAAAAGAACTATCTAAAAATAAAGAAGAGCAAAATATTTCAAGATATAACGAAGGTCAAAAGATTGATGCAAAAATTAGCTCAATTGATTTAACTAATAGAAAGTTTGCTTTATCAATTAGACAATTAGAAATAGATGAGGAGCAGAGCTTATTAGAAAAATATGGTTCTAAGTCATCTGGTTCAGTATTAGGCGATATATTAGGTAAGGCTTTGGATGAAGACAAGGATACCAAAGAAGAATAAATCTGACATATTAAAGTCATTTTTGTATTCTGAAAAAGATTTAAATCCTCAAATTAATGAATCTTTTTTTAACAGGTTCTTTGAATTGATAGAACAATCTTTAACTAAACATCAAAATATTGAGTTAAGAAACTTTGGTATTTTCAAAACAAAACTAATGCAATCTAGGTATGGTTCAGACCCCAGAAATAAAAAAAAAATTTATATACCCTCTAAATGGAAGGTAGCTTTTAAGTTAAGTGAGAATTTAAACAAAAAACTCAATGAAAAAATTTAAAGCTTTCATTGCACTAGACTGTAAAACTAATAGTGAAAATATTAGGATTGTCACAAAACTATCCTCTCAAGTATTTGGTTTTAAGGTAGGGTATAGGTCTTTTTATAGCAAAGGTTCAGAAAAACTATTAGCTGAAATTAAAAAAAATAGATGTTTTTTGTTTCTTGATCTAAAACTCCACGATATTCCAAATACAGTGACTACTGCGATTACTTCTATATCGAAAATTAATCCTGATTATCTAACACTGCATATATCCGGGGGTAAGACCATGTTAGAACAATCTTTAGTTACTATAAAAAAAAATAAACTTAAAACAAAAATTCTTGGGGTTACTTTATTGACAAGCCTCGATAAGAAAGATAGCAAATTAATTTATTCAGAAAAAAATACAAATTCATTAGTGTATAAATTTGCTAATATCGCTAATGACTCCAAAATACATGGTCTAATTTGTTCAGGTCAAGACCTAAGTAATTTAGTAAAATTTAAAAAACTTGTTAAAATTACACCTGGTGTAAAATTGTTTGCAAGAAAAGATGATCAAAAACGAGTTACTTTTGTTCATGATGCCCTTAAAAATGGAGCGGACTATGTTGTGATTGGCAGAGAAATAATAGATAGTAAGAATCCCTTAAAATTACTTAAAAAATATTATGAAGAAAATAAAAATAAAGATTTGTGGACAAACTAACCCTGCAATCATTGAACATTGTCTCAATATAGGGGTTAACCAACAAGGACTTATTTTTTATGATAGGAGTCCCAGAAACTTAGACAATGATACATTGAAAATTATTCATCAATATTTTCAACAATTCCAAGATATTTTTGTAGGTGTTTTTGTGAATCCTTCTATAGAACAAATTGAAGAGAAATTAAATATATACAATTTTCAGACAATCCAACTTCATGGTGATGAAAATCAAGAGCTTATTGATAAAATTAAATCTCAATTCCAAAAAAAAATATATAAGTCAATTTCTCCAGAAGAATTTAAAGTAACTAATTTAAAAAATATTGATCGATTTTTAATTGAAGCTAAACCTGATTTAAAAGAACAACCTGGGGGAAATAATAAAACGTGGAATTGGTCTAATTTTGAAAACCCTTTGGGTCATCCTTTTATTTTATCTGGTGGTCTCAACCAAAATAATATAATTGAGGCAATTAACTTAACAGGGACAGAATTTATTGATATAAATTCAGGCGTAGAGGAAATAAAAGGTGAAAAAAATCTATCCTTAATTGATAGTTTGATTTCATCTCTCAAGAATTAATGAAAAAATATAATGAACCCAATAATTTAGGTCGATTTGGTGACTATGGTGGAATGTATGTTTCAGAAACGTTGATGCCTTTACTGATTGATTTAGATCAATCCTACCAAAAAATACAAAAAGATAAAAAATTTCAAAAAGAGCTATCTGACCTTTTTAAAAATTATGTAGGTCGTCCCTCCTCTTTGCATTATGCAAAAAATTTATCCGCATATATAAATGGCCCCAAAGTCTATTTTAAAAGAGATGAATTAAACCATACAGGTGCTCATAAAATTAATAATTGTCTTGGTCAAATTTTACTTGCAAAAAAAATGGGTAAAACTCGAATTATTGCTGAAACAGGAGCGGGTCAACATGGAGTCGCTACTGCAACAGTCTGTGCTTTATTTGGTCTACCTTGCCATATCTATATGGGATCCAAAGACATAGAAAGACAAAAGCCAAACGTATTTAGAATGAAATTACTTGGTGCAAATATTATTCCTGTAGAGTCTGGCAGTAAATCACTTAAAGATGCTATGAATGAAGCACTTCGTGATTGGATTAAAAATGTTAGAGATACTTTTTATATAATTGGTTCTACGGCTGGACCTCATCCCTACCCTAAAATGGTAAGAGATTTTCAATCTGTCATTGGCAAAGAAGCAAGAGAACAGTTCTTAAAGGTAGAAAAAAAATTACCTGACTACCTAATAGCATGTGTTGGCGGTGGTTCTAACGCTATGGGTTTATTTTATCCTTTTTTGAATGATAAAAGAGTTAATATTATTGGAGTTGAAGCAGCAGGAAAAGGTCCAAAAACCGACCAAACAGCTGCCACTATGACATCAGGCACTCCTGGAATTCTTCATGGTAGCTACAGTTATGTTTTGCAGGATAATGATGGCCAAATTAAAGAGGCTCACTCTATTTCAGCTGGATTAGACTATCCTGGGGTTGGTCCAGAGCATTCCTATTTGAAAGATATCAAAAGAGCAAAATATTATGGTGTTACAGATAAAGAGGCATTAAGTGCTTTTCAACTATGTTCAAAATTAGAAGGTATAATTCCAGCTTTAGAACCCTCTCATGCTCTAGCTTATCTTGTAAAGGCATTTAAAAATAAACAAAAGGGTAAGACTATTATCTTAAATTTATGTGGCAGAGGTGATAAAGATTTATTTACTGCGGCAAAGGCCATAGGTTTTGATGCTGATGAATAAACTAGATAATTTACCTAAGAAAAAAATACTTTCTTTATTTATGACTTGTGGTTTCCCAAATTTACCTCAAAGTAAAAAAATTTTTCAGGAAATTTTATCACATCAACCAAATATCATTGAATTTGGTCTCCCTTTTTCTGACCCTATGGCCGATGGTCCTATCATCCAAGAGTCTAGTAAAATTGCTTTAAAATCAAAATTATCAACAAAGCAGTCTTTGAATTTAATTAAGTCTCTTAAAAAAGAAAGTGGTAATACAGCTTTTGTTATTATGTGTTATTTAAATACTATTCAAAAATTTGGAGTTAAAAAATTTATTAATGAAATTAAAAATATTATTGATGGAATAATTATAGTTGACCTTCCATTTGAAGAAGAGGCTTCAATAAAAAAAATTTTAGATAAAAATAATATTCATCTAATTAAATTAATATCCCCCATGACTGATAAAAAAAGATCAGAAAAATTATTAAAAGATGCAAAGGGATTTATTTATTATATTTCAGCAACTGGTATAACAGGCTCTAATAAACTTGATTATTCTGAAATAAATAAAAATGTTTCTCTTTTAAAAAAACAAACTAAAACTCCTGTGCTTGTGGGTTTTGGAATTAAATCTCGAAAAGATGCATTAGCTATAAGTAATAAAACAAAAGCTGATGGTATTATAATAGGATCAGCACTAATTAAGAAATATTTTGAAGAAAATATGAACTCTAAAAAGTACTTAGTTGCTTTAAATAAATTTATTAAACAGGTTAAAATTTAAAATGAATTGGCTTACAGATTTTGTAAAACCAAAATTGAGCTCCCTTGTTGGTAAAAAAGAAACTCCGTCAGATCTTTGGACGACTTGCTCTAAGTGTAATTTAATGCTTTATAAATCGGATCTTGAAAAAAACTTATATGTTTGTAGCCACTGTGATCAGCATATGTATGTTGATTTTGATAGTAGGTTTAGACAATTATTCGATGAACAAAAATATGATTTAATCGAAATTCCTATAGAAAACTCTGATCCTTTAGAGTTTAAAGACCTTAAAAAATATACAGACCGTCTAAAAGAAGCCCAAAAAAAAACAAATCAAAATGATGCCGCAATAGTAGCTACAGGTAAAATGGGTGGCCAATTAACATGTATATTTCTCTTAGATTTTAGTTTTATGGGAGGCTCGATGGGACAATACGTAGGAGAGGCTTTCAAAATAGGCTGTCAAAAAGCAGTAGAGCTTCAATGTCCTTTCATTTCTATATCTTCCTCTGGAGGCGCTAGAATGCAGGAGGGATTAATTAGCTTAATGCAACTGCCAAAGACCGTAGCTGCAGTAAACCTTTTAGATAAAGAAAAGATTCCTTTTATTAGTCTCTTAACTCACCCAACTACTGGTGGTGTTAGTGCGTCTTTCGCTATGCTTGGTGATATTATTATTGCTGAAAAAGGAAGTATGATTGGTTTTGCAGGTAAAAGGGTTATTGAAAAAACTATTAATGAACAATTGCCTGAAGATTTTCAAACAGCAGAGTACCTACTTGATCATGGAATGATTGATATGGTAGTTCATAGAAAAGAATTAAGAGACACACTTTCTCGTGTCGTATCTTTTGTAAAAAAATAATTTCTTTGAAAGATCCTATTTTTAAAAGACTACTTAGCCTTCATCCAAAATTTTCAGATTTATCGCTAGGAAGAATTAAAAAACTTTTAAAAGAAATAGGTTTTGATGAGGGAAAGCTACCTACAGTAATTCATATTGCAGGGACAAATGGTAAGGGATCTACTGCTGCAATTTTAAAATCAATTATTAATGAACATGGTTACTCAACACATCTATATACAACACCACACTTAGTAAATTTTAATGAAAGAATTCAATTACATTCGAAAAATATCTCCAATAAAAAACTAGTAAAATATTTAAAATTTTGCGAAGAAATAAATGACGGCAAATTAATTACTTTCTTTGAAATAACGACAGCAGCAGCATTTAAAGCATTTCAAGATCATCAAGCTGATTTTTTGATATTAGAAGTGGGTTTAGGTGGTAGATTTGATGCGACTAATGTTATTAATAAAAAGAAATTTGCTGCAGTTACCCCGATATCAATCGATCATCAAGATTATTTAGGAAACTCCCTATCACAAATTGCCTTTGAAAAGATTGGAATTTTAAATCCTAAAAGCATTAATATTATCAATAAGCAAAAACCAAAAGTAATGAAATTTATTAAAGATCAGCTCAATAAAAGAAAGCTAGGGGCACAAATCTTCAATCATGAATGGGCTATTAGGTCAGATACCTATTTTTCTAAACAGGTTAAAATCAATTTATCTAAGTTAAGTTTGCTAGGTAAACACCAGAAATTTAATGCGGGTCTTGCCATTCATTTAGCAAAAAATATTTTAAAAGATAGTTTTGATATTATTACTACAGAAAAAGCTCTTGAAAAATGTCAATGGCCTGGAAGATTGCAATTAATAAATAAAGGATCTATTCCCAGAAAAATCTTAAAATATAAAAATATTTACTTAGATGGTTTTCATAACATTGATGGCATGAAAGCAATGATGGAATCACTAAATTTTAACAAGAAGATATTAATATGTTCCTTTTTAAATAATAAAAAATATAAATATATGTTGTCTAATCTTTCTAAAAAATTCTACAAAATAATTGTGGTAAAAATGAACGAGGAAAACTCTATTACAAAAAAAGATTTGCCCCGAAATCTTTCACTCACTTATGTTAAATCTCTAAAAGAATCTTTTTTATTTATAAATAAATTTTCTACTTCTCAAACTTCTGTTTACTTTGGGGGTTCTCTATATTTTATAGGCGAAGTATTGAAAATGAATAAATCAAATTAACTTTTCAAAAAAATTAAAAAATTTAACTTATTTTAAAAATTAGATTTTAGACTTATTTTTTAGATACAATAAAATTGCAAGAAATTCATAGGCTATTTGCCATAATTGTTTCAAAATAGGCCAACTCAATATAATTGAGAGAATGCGCCATTTAGGCATCTTTGACCATAAAACAAGAAATGACTCTGCTCCCGATAATATTTTTCCTTCATGGTAAACATGCATTCTTCGAAATAATTGTTTTTTACTGAGATGCTTAATATGTTCGTCCACACTTTCAGAAATATCAATAAAATTTATATGGCCATTATTTTTTTTATAATGACTAATCTCTGCATTACAGATATTGCATGATCCATTATAATAAACTTTCATTGTTAAACTAAAGGTGGGAATTCATCTTGTTTAAATAGATCATACCCTTTTAAAACAGCAGGTCTAATTTTAATTAGATTATACCAACGAGTTAAATTAGAGTAGTTTTTTAAACCAATATCATGAATTGGATGTCTTGCTATCCAAGGGAAAGTAGCGATGTCTGCAATAGAATATGTTTTAGCTAAATATTCATTATGGGATAAATGATTATCTAATCTTTCGTATATTGTTTTAGCTATTTGAAAATAACGCTCTTCTCCAAAAGAACTTTTACCTGGATGATAATGATGAAATTGATGGTGTTGGCCAATCATAGGTCCAACGTATGCCATCTGTATCATGAGCCATTGATTAGTTAAGTCTTTATTTTCTCCATAAAATTCTCCGGAGTGATTTGCCAAGTAAATAAGGATGGCGCCAGATTCAAAATAAGATTCATTAGTTTTTAAGTTTTTTAAAACTGGAATCTTAGAAAAAGGTGAAATTTTTTTAAAATCTTCACTAAACTGATCCCCTTTGTCTATATCAATGAGACTGACCCGATAATTTTCTTTTATTTCCTCAAGCATAATAGATATTTTTCTAGCATTGGGCGTGTTATCTGCAAATAATTGAAACATTAAATTAAGCTGGTTATATACTTATGAACAAAATAACCCATTATCAATAGAATGATCCCTAATCCATAAACTAACCAGAAATTCATATTAAGATTTTTTGCGAAAAAAAATGGGAGAAAAAAAAGGTAAGATACCGGAACGCCCACAAGAATGCTTTTAGCAAAAATAACTGTATTTTCAGTATTTTTGTGCTCCAAATAAGAAAAAGCAATCGCAATAATACTAGCAATGGGCAGAGCTATAATAAAGCCAGATAACTCTGGTTTTTTTCCAGAGAGCCAACTAGCAAAAGCAATGACTAAGGCAGCTAATAATACTTTTGCTAAAAAAATCATTGTATTGGTACTTTATACCATTTGTTTGAAATTAAAGATTACTTTTCAGGAATAGTAAATGTTGTAGAAGCCCAAACACTATGCCAGATGGGTTCCTTTTTTTTAGGATCGCCTTTTTTTGGGGTAATTATTACTGAGTCCAATAAATAATCCCTTCCTTTTTCAGCTATGAATTCTAAAGATCCCTCTTTATCAGTAACGAGGGTGATTATTTTAACTTCTTCTTGGTTTTTTTTACTAAAGATTGTGACTTTTTGATTTTTGAGAGGTTTTTTTTTATAATAAAGATGGGCTGATATTTTATTATCCTTTAATTCGTATGGATTATTTTTTAAAACAAATTCAAATAAGAGACCTGTTTTTTTATCTCGGCCAGAAGTGCCTTTGATTACTATTAAGGATTTAGCATAACGACGGTAACTCTCTACAAAATTTTCTGAGGGATAATTTAATTCAAAATGTTGATCAATTAATTCTCTGTGACTTTTTTCCAAAACAAAATCTTTAAATTTAGAAAATTTTTTATAATCAACAAACTTATCATTTGTTTCATGATAGATAATTACAAGATTATCTATTGATGATTTCAAGTTTAAGGCTGGAACATCACCTAATACACCTTTTACTTTTATTTTTTTATTCTTACTTCCTGATAAAATATTAAATTTAGTAAAATCTGATGTATTATACATCAAAGTCATACCTTCAAAATTTTGACCTACTCTTAGATGTGCTTCGATTTCATTATTTTCATTTATATATTTTAAAGGCTCAATCCAAAACTCATGAGCGTTAAGCATAGACCCAGAAGTAAAAAGATAGCAAAAAAAGACAAGTAAATTTTTACGGATTTTGATAAACATATTCATGATGAAAAAAATTTTTTTAACACTGTTATTTTTTATATGTTTCAACGTAAAATCCCATGAAATAAAGCCTGCTGTTGTAGATTTTTTCATCATCGATGATATTGCCACTCTATTTTTCAATATTAACTCTGAGGTAGTCTTAGCTGATATTAATGCTTCTAAATATGAGGATACCAATGATGCACCTGAAGCCGCCCAATATAACTATTTTAGGGAACTATCAGATGTAGAATTAGAGGAATATATATCTAAAGAGTGGAATTCTTTCTCTAAAAAAATAAATATTCAATCTAATAGTCAGTTATTGGATTTGAATTTAATTGAGGTGGATGTTGAAGTTGAGCCTAACTTAGAATTTACGAGAGATACTATTTTAAAAGTTCAAACAAAAATTGATAAAGATTTTGTTATTTTTTTTGATGGGTCCCTTGGCTCAGTTGTTGTTAGACAATTTGAAGATTTTACAAAAAATAAAGTCTTATTTGCAGAATTCCTTCAACCTGGAGAAACCTCTCCTGTTTTATCCAATAATACTAGTTCATCTTTTTGGGAAACAGCACTTGAGTATCTTTTTGTGGGAGTTGAACATATAGTTCCAAAAGGACTAGACCATATACTCTTTATATTGGGTCTGTTCTTCTACTCTATCAAGCTAAAGCCACTTCTAATGCAAGTTACGATGTTTACACTTGCTCATTCTTTCACCTTAGTTCTTGCAACTTTTAATCTTATATTTATTCCTGCTTCAATTGTTGAGCCTCTGATTGCTTTATCAATTAGCTATGTAGCTTTTGAAAATATTTTTTCAAAAAAATTAAAATTCAATAAATATAATTCCCTCACTAGATACTGTATAATTTTTGTTTTTGGTCTTATACATGGTCTGGGGTTTGCATTTGTCCTAGGAGATATTGGTTTAGATTCAGGTCAGTTAATTCTTAGCCTGATATCATTCAATATTGGTGTTGAATTAGCACAAATAGGAATAATAATTGTAATGTTTTTTTTAATGTTTATACCCTCAAAAAGAACTTGGTATAAAAAATTTATTCAATTTCCTTTATCTGTGCTCATAGGATTAGTTGGATTTTATTGGTTTGTTGAAAGAGTCTTTTTTTAGTAAATAGTTTCGATACTACCCAACACTTTCAAACTTTTATCAGTTAATACCATTTCTCCAGAACTGGGGTAATAGTCTAAAATTCCTCCAATAATTACGTAGTGTGTAATAAAAATAATATTTCCATGATCTTCTTTTAAGTTAAAAATTAATTTTTTTAATTCCTTCATTTGTCTTAAATGGTTTTTTTGGTAATTCTGTGAAAATGTAGAGTTTAGTAAATTTAATTCTTGATAGTCTCCAAAGGCGTATTTAGCAGTATCTTTGCAACGACACCATTGACTCGAAAAAACTTTATCAAAAGATATATTATTGTCTTGAAAAATCTTTCCCAACAAAATGGATTGTTCTATACCTTGTTGATTAAGATTTCTCTGAGTTTTGCAATCATCGAGGGAAAAATTAGAAGGGTCTCCCCCTCCAGGCGCATAAGCATGTCGAATAAATATAATCTTTCCACCCTGGTTCAATAACTCCAATTCTTTTTGATTAGCCAATGAACTTGAAGAGAAACATAGGAAAAAAGATAGAATTAATAAATAAATGTGTCTCATGATTGAGATTGATATATTTGAATAGACTTTTTCTTAATATCATTCCAATATTGGTTGGCTTCTTCTGCAGTGAATTTTTCATATAATTCCATCCATAATTCCGTTGTAATTACCGATAGCTTTTCGTCAGATTGACGCCATTCTTCAAAAGACCAAGATTTATCTGAGGGTTTAACACCTTTTTGAGAGAAATATTTTACTTTTTCTTTTTTCCCATCAATTTCTAGTGTGAGCAATTGAGGAGTAAATTCAACATCTTCAAAAAATAAAATTCTTGAAATATCTTTTAGCTTCAATCCTCTTACTAACGTTCCTTGAACGCCTTTATATTTATTACTAAAAACAATAACTGGGAATTCTTCATTAACAACTACTCTCAATTCACTATCTGGGACAAAAACAGGCATAAGTTCTAAATGTTTAGAAGTCCCAGAGATCACTTTTTCCAAGACTGCCCTAGAGCGCAATGTTCCATAAAAAAGAAATTGATTCATGAATAATTAAATTAGATCGATTAGTTTACTTTGACTTATGCTCATTGAATTGAGCAGTATGCAAATTTGTCTAGAAATTTCAACACTATTTGGAGTATCACTATGAAGGCAGATTGAGTGAATTTTTGTAGGAAGCAATAAACCTGAGCGACTAATTATACTTCCTTTATGAATTATATTTTGAATATGACTAATTGATTTCTCAGGATCGGTTATTAGGGATCCTTTAATATCTCTCGGGGTAAGAGTTGCATCATCCTCATATGTTCTATCAGCATAGACTTCTAGGGCAGTAGGTATGCCTTCGATTTCACTGACTTTAGCTAATTTACTTAATGCTGGTGCTAGCATAATAAGTTCGGGGTGATTTGTTTTTAAAAATTTTACTATTTCAAAAGCTAAATCTTCATCGCGACTTGCTAGGTAATTCAAAGCACCATGAGGTTTGAAATGTGTAGTGGAAATATCACATTCTTTGGTCATATCTTTCATAAAATTTATTTGGTCTTTGAGTAATTGATGAATAAGAAGTCTATCCCAGGAAACAATAGCTCTTCCAAAATTTTTCTTATCTAAAAAAGAA
>ERZ802822.1960-NODE-1960-length-11938-cov-9.455274_pt1 | contig 11938 bp, 10 predicted proteins | sample MGYA00345649_ERZ802822 | MGnify/ENA primary metagenome ERZ802822 (study PRJEB30503, sample SAMEA104212359) | marine metagenome | biome: Westerlies Biome; feature: [SRF] surface water layer (ENVO:00010504) within the epipelagic zone...; material: water... | reverse complement strand
CGACACGCTTCCGATCTTACTATGGTTTCCCGGGCCTGAGAGCTACACAGGCGAAGATATGGCCGAAATACAGGTACATGGAAGTAAAGCTGTAATTGATGCTCTTCACGCTTCTATTTCTAGTATTGAAAACTGTCGTCTGGCGGAGCCAGGCGAGTTTACAAAACTTGCGTTCCAAAATGGAAAAATAAATTTACTTAAAGCTGAGAGTATCGCAGATTTAATTTCTTCTGAAACTGAGATTCAAAGACAACAAGCAATTAAAATAATGAATGGAAAATCTGCTGATCAATTTAATTTTTTAAGAGAAAAACTTTTAAAAATTTTATCTCATGTTGAGGCTAAGATAGATTTTCCAGATGAGGATTTACCAAAAGATATTTTAGAAGAAATTAAAAAAAGTTCCGATGATGTTTTGATAAATATTGAAAAAATTTTAAATGATCAAAAGGTCGGAGAAAGAATCAGAGAAGGTTTTAAGATTGCAATTCTCGGACCAACCAATGCAGGTAAATCTAGTCTTTTAAATCATCTATCAAACAGAGATGTTGCGATAGTTTCAGAGATTGCAGGAACAACAAGAGATGTAATTGAAACACATCTTAATATTGATGGTTATCCAGTAATAGTATCTGACACTGCTGGGATAAGAGAGTCAAAAAATGAAATTGAAAAGAAAGGTATTAAATTATCTTTAAATAGAGCAGAAGAAGCTGATTTAAAATTAATTGTTGTTGATGCCAAAAACATTGATTTTACTGGTGTTTTGAAGGACTTGTTAGATCAAAATGCAATTTTGGTAATAAATAAATCAGATCTTTTAAAGGGAGATATTAATCCAGAGATTAAAAAATTAAATCACGTATTAATTTCAATTAAAGAAAATTTAAACATTGATGAATTAATTTTAAAAATTAAAAATAAATTAAAAAATAAATTTATAACAAGTGATGATATTATAATTACCAGAGAACGACATAGACAGCATCTTGAACAATGTTTAGAATATCTTAAAAGTTTTAATAAAAAAAGTGAAGTTGAGGACTTTGATAAAGCTGCAGAAGACTTAAGATTAGCCACTAGACATCTTGGCATGATTGTTGGAAAAGTCGACGTTGAGGAGATATTAGGTAGTATTTTCAATGATTTTTGTATAGGTAAATAATACCCTGTTTTCCTCGTTTTTAAGGCCCTATTTACTAAAAAACGTTGATAATTAAAGCTTATTTAAGCAAAACTATACGTGCCTTGTAAATATAATAATCAGTTATAAGTTTAGCTTATGAAAAATGATTTATCATTCGATGTCGTAGTAATAGGTGGTGGTCATGCAGGCTGTGAAGCAGCTGCAGCTTCTGCAAGACTAGGTGTTAATACTGCTTTGTTTACTCACAAGATAGAAACTATTGGAGAGATGTCATGTAACCCAGCAATAGGGGGTTTGGGTAAAGGTCATTTGGTAAGAGAAATAGATGCTCTTGATGGTGTTATGGGTGAGGTTGCGGATAAATCGGGTATTCAATTTAGATTATTAAATAGAAGTAGAGGTCCAGCAGTAAGAGGACCAAGAACTCAATCCGACAGATCTTTATATCGTAAATATATGCAAGAAAAACTTGCAAACTATTGTAATTTAACAATTTTTTCTGATCCTGTAATAAAGTTTATTTTTGAAAAAAATACAATAAATGGTTTTATAACTAAAGAAGGCAAAAAGGTTTTATGTTCTAAGCTAATACTCACAACGGGCACTTTTTTAAATGGTTTGATACATATAGGCGATGAAAGAACACCGGCTGGAAGGTATGACGAGAAACCTTCAACAGGATTAAGTGAACAATTAGAAAAATATAATTTTAAGATTGGAAGATTAAAAACAGGAACTCCTCCCCGACTTGATTCAAGAACAATTAATTATGAAAATTTGGAAGAACAGTCTGCAGATGATGATCCTTATTTTTTTTCTTTCTTAACTAAAAAAAATATTAACAAACAAGTTTCATGTCGTATGACTTACACTAACGATAAGGTACATAAAATTATTGAAAAAAATTTATCTAAGAGTGCTATGTACTCTGGTAGTATAAAAGGTGTTGGACCTAGATATTGCCCATCTATTGAGGACAAGATAGTAAAATTTGCTGATAAGGGCCGGCACCAGATATTTTTAGAGCCTGAAGGGCTAAATGACCACACAATTTACCCAAATGGTATCTCAACATCACTTCCAGCAGTTGTGCAGCAAGAAATATGTAATAATATCAAAGGTTTAGAGAATGTAAATATCATAAGACCAGGATATGCTATAGAATATGACTACATAGATCCAAGAGAGCTTTTTTTAACACTTGAGACCAAGAAGATTAGCAATCTTTACCTTGCCGGTCAGATTAATGGAACAACAGGTTACGAAGAAGCGGCAGCTCAGGGTCTTATAGCTGGAATAAATGCTGCTCTATCTTTTAAAAAGTCTGAACCTTTTATTCTCGATAGATCTGACGCTTATATAGGAGTAATGATCGATGATTTAGTGACCAAGGGTGTGGCTGAACCATATAGAATGTTTACATCAAGAGCTGAATATAGATTAAGCCTGAGATCTGATAATGCAGATCAAAGATTAACTGCAAAAGGAATAGAAATTGGATTAATCGGTGATGTGAGAAAAGTTCTTTATTTAGATAAATTCAACAAAATTAAACAAATTAATGTAAGAATGGGTCAATCAACCATATCGCCAAATAAAGCTGGAGAATTTGGTGTAAAAATAGCAAAAGACGGTGTTTTAAGATCTTCAAGTGAAATATTAACTCAAAAAGGAGTTGATATGAATAAAATTAGAGAAATATGGCCTGATATACCTTTTTTTAGCAATGAAATAGACGAGCAGGTCGAAATAAATGCTCATTACAGAGGTTATTTGAAAAAGCAAAAAGCTGATATTTTGGCCTTTAAAAGAGATGAAAACCTTATAATACCAGAAAAAACTAATTATGATAAGCTCTCAGGTCTGTCAAACGAGGTAAAGTCAAAGTTTAAAGAAGTTAAACCCAAAACTTTGGGGCAAGCCTTAAGAATTGACGGAATTACTCCTGCAGCTGTATATATTTTGTTGTCACATGTAAAAAGAAAGTCTATTAAGCATATAGCTTAATGGAACAAGAAATTATAAATTCTTACTCAAAACTCTTAGGTATAAATGTTTCACGTGAAACATTTTCAGACTTCGAAAGCTATATATCAATGATCCTAGAAAAAAATGAAAAAATCAACTTAATTAGCAATAAATTTAAAGAAAAAAATGATATAATTCAGCGACATATAATCGATTCTGCGCAAATCATTGATATTGTTAATTTTAATAACAATTCAGCTACAGATATAGGCTCAGGTAGCGGAATGCCAGGCATAATTATAGCAATCTTACTTAAAAACCTAAAAAAGGATATCAAGGTCAAGCTTTATGAAAAAAGCTATCATAAAAGCAATTTTCTTAAGAATGTATCTGCAAAATTGAATTTAAAAACAGAAATAATACAAAAAAATATTTTTGAGGAAAAAAAAATAGAAACAGGAACAATAATGTCTAGAGCATTTAAACCAATGCCAGTAGTTTTAGATTTAGTGAGTCAAAATTTTTCTAAATTTTCCAATATAATTTTTTTTATGGGAAAAAGTGGAAGAGAAATTTTTCAAAATACTTTGAAAGATTGGGATTTAGAATATTCAGAAAAAAAAAGTTTAACTAGTGAAGAATCTTTTTTAATTAATGTTAAAAAAATAAAAAAAAAAATTAAAAATAATTAAATGCAAATTATTTCAATTATAAATCAAAAGGGTGGGGTTGGGAAGACAACCTCAGCAATTAACTTAGCAGCAGGTTTATCTCAACAGAACAAGAAAATACTAGTAATAGACTTGGACCCACAAGGAAATGCAACTACAGGTCTTGGATTATCCAATATGGAAAACTCCTCTGAGACAATTTATGGAGTTCTTAACGGAACTAAAGAAATAATTGAAGTAATCAAAAAAACGCAGTTTGAAAATCTTGATATAATAACTTCAAATGTAGATTTATCAGGTCTTGAAGTTGAGACGGCTGATGATGGCAATAGAGCTTTTTTATTGAAAGTAAAATTAACTGCATATTTAAACAATTCTAGAAGCACATATGATTATATTTTGATAGATTGTCCACCATCGCTAAGCTTGCTGACCATAATGGCACTAGTAAGTTCAAACTCACTTTTAGTCCCACTTCAAACAGAATTTTTTGCTTTAGAGGGCTTAACTCAGTTAATGAAAACAATTGAGAGGATAAAAGTAAGTCTTAACCCTGACTTGAGTATTAGAGGAATACTATTAACTATGTATGATAAAAGAAATAAATTGTCCTCACAAGTTGAGAAGGAGGCCAGAGATTATTTTAATGAAAAAGTTTATTCTACAGTAATTCCTAGGAACGTTAGATTGTCAGAGGCACCCTCACATGGTGTGCCGGTTTTGATATATGACAAGACCTGCCCAGGTAGTAAAGCATATTTTAGTTTTACAGATGAATTTTTAAATCAAGAGACAACAATGGGGAGTGCTGCTTAATGGATTCTTATAAAATAAAAAGAGGACTAGGAAGAGGTCTTTCTTCTTTAATAGGAGATACTAAAATTGAAAATCAAAAAAACAGACTATCAGTCAGTGATCTTATACCAAACAAATACCAGCCTAGAAAAATATTCGATAAGGAAAGTTTAAACGAACTCTCAAGTTCAATTAGAGAGAGAGGAATCTTGCAACCAATTATTGTTAGAAAATCAAATGATGACCGATCTAAGTACGAAATAATAGCAGGAGAGAGAAGGTGGCTGGCAGCTCAAAAGGTGGGTCTTCATGATGTGCCGGTGGTTATAACTGAAGCAGATGATTTAAAATCCCTCGAATTTGCAATAGTAGAAAATGTTCAACGACATGATCTAAATCCTCTAGAGGAAGCACAGGGATATAAAAAATTAATAGATGAATTCTCATATGATCAAGAAAAAGTTTCAAAATTTATAGGAAAAAGTCGCAGTTATATTGCTAACGCTCTTAGACTCTTGTCTCTTCCAGATGAGGTAGTAAAACTAATAGAAAACCAAAAATTGTCAGCTGGTCATGCAAAAATTTTAGTTGGTTTAGAAAATGCTAGTTTTGTAGCTGGTAAAATAATTGAAAACAAACTTTCAGTTAGACAAGCTGAAAATTTTGTTAAATTATTTAAAAATAAAAGACAAAAACCAACCAATTCAAAGGATACAAATATAATGCATCTAGAAATGTCAATAGTTAATAAAGTTGGTTTAAATGTTGAAATTAAAAATAAAAAAAATAATAAAGGTAAAATTTCTTTTGAATATAAAGACTTAGATCAATTAAACAAAATTATAGATATAATTAAACTTAATTATTAGTGGTTGCTGAAGACTGCTCTAAAATAAAGTTGGTAATTAAATTTATTGGATTAGTAGCATTTTTTTTAACTAATAATTCAAGCTCGCCTATCTTGTAGATTAGAGATTTAATGTTATCTGGTGACCATTTATAGACTTGCTGCTTAATAATTTCTTTATCTTTCCAAAAAATGGGTGGTTTTGCTGATGATATAGTTAAATCCATACTCTTGTTCTCATTGTAACTATTTGACAGAAACAAAATTCTTTTTGATTTATTTAAAAAAGTTCTCGTTATAAGGATGCAGTCTTCAGAGGAAAAATTGTTTTCGTTCAAAATATAAAGTGTTTTGTTTTTATTTTTTGCTAAACAATTATCAACAAGTTCTGAAATACTATAATCTTCATGTAAACTTAATAATTTTGAAATTATTTCAGAATTAATTTTTTTTCCATCTTTACAATAATTTCCAATTTTTCTAAGGTCGTTAAATAAATTCTCTCTATCACCATTACATTTTTTTATGACACTATTAGTGTTAGAGGGAGATATTGATATGTTTCTTTCTTTTAAAAATTCATAGGTTAATTTTAAAAGTGTTTGCTCATTATCTGGATAAAAGGCAACACAAACGAGCTGTTTATCTTTCTCAAAAAGTGCTCTTAACTTTGACTTTTTGTCTAAGTTATCAGCATTTAGTATAATTGTGGTGTCCTCTAAATTTTTTTCATTAATTTCTTTAATAAAATTTAAAATCTTATCCGACACTCGCTTGATCACTATTGCTTTTTTTGTCTCAAAGAGTGATTTATTCATTATTTTTTCTAAAAATTCACTATGATTACTTAGGACTTCTTTCTCTTCATAATTGAAAACTTTGTCATTATCCTTAGTTAATTTGTTTATTTCATGATTTTTAAGACCTTCATTTTTTCCATAAAGTAAAATTAATTTAGTATTATTTAAATTTATTTTCTTGATTTCAAAAAATTTTATAATCATTTTTTCTGGCGGATACTTAAAATAACTTTTTCAATAGCTCTTTCTGCAAAATTGCTCTTAACAATTTTAATATAATTATTCTCTTCAACTGTATCTTCAATTTTATCAATACTAAATTCATCATTGAATAAAATTTTTGCAGAATAATTTTCAGAGCTTACATCAAAAATAACTTTCACTTTTAGATTATATTTTGTTGCTTCACCTTTTGTATCTTTAGTTAAAATGATTTTTTCATAATCGCTGTTGTAACTTATTTTTATTTTTTCAACATCATCTCTTCCTCGATCATATCTTTTTATCTGTGATTTAATGACATTATTAAAATCTCTATCCCCACTAACTTTATCAATAACTAAATCATATTCTAAATTTTTAAATCCAGCATATTGAGGAGTAAAACCACAACTATAAATAAAAAAACTTAAAATAATTAAAAAAGTGTGAATATTTCTTTTATACATTTTATGCGATAATGTTAATTAATCTGTTTGGTACAAATATTTTTTTTTTAATTTCTTTTTCAGAAAAATATTTTTTTAAATTTTTATTTTGTTGCACAATTTCAAATAATTCTTCATCCAAAATATCACGTTTTGCTTCAATAATTGCTCTTTTTTTTCCATTAACTTGAATTACATAAGGAATAATATCTTCAACTAATAATGTTTCATCATATTCTGGCCACTCAATAACATTGTAATTTATTCTTTTTAAGCACTCATTTGCAAGATGTGGAATTATTGGAATCATTGTTACTAATATTTTACTAAAATTTTCAGTTAATGTTTTTTTTGTGTATTTTTTAATTAATTCTTTATTGAAAAAATTTTGCATTTCGTGCAAGTTGGCTATTAAAATATTATAACTAAATGCATTTAAAGCATCAGTCATCTTTTTTAAATATTTATTTGTAAATTTGATCAAGTCCTTTCCTTCATCTTCTTCATGATTTTGCTCTATCTCGTGAATAACTTTTTCGTTCAAAGACCATAGTTTTTGAATAAATTTGTAGGAAGAGGCAATTCCTTCATCTGACCATTGAACATCTTTTTCTGGGGGACTATCTGATAAAATAAATAATCTTGCTGAGTCTGCTCCGTACATTTCAATTATTTTCTCTGGATCAATTGTATTCTTTTTAGATTTTGACATTGACTCTGATGGACCTATTTTAATTTCTTCAGTTTGATTTTTTTTTAGAACTTTTTTTCCATTTCTAACTTCAATCTCATCTGGGCTTATCCAATTATTATTTTTATCCTTGTAAGTTTCATGACAAACCATTCCTTGTGTGAACAGCCCCTCAAATGGTTCAACGATGTTAAAACTAGGATTTTGATAAGATAAAGCTTGCATAAAAAATCTTGAATAAAGTAGGTGCAAAATTGCATGTTCAACACCTCCGATATATTGATCAACTGGCATCCAGTAATCAATTTCCTCTTTATTAAATCCATAATCCTTATTATTTGGTGAACAAAACCTTAAGTAATACCAAGAAGAGCAAACAAATGTGTCCAGTGTATCAGTTTCTCTTATAAATTTTTTGCCATCTATTTTAACCTCTCTCCAACTATTTTGATGATCTAGAGGATTGCCTTTTACATTTAAATCAATTTTTTCTGGAAGTTTTACAGGAAGAGTTTCCTTAGGTACAGGATGTGCTTTACCCTCTTCATCATACATTACTGGAATTGGACAACCCCAGTATCTTTGTCTAGATACACCCCAGTCTTTTATTCTAAAATTTATTTTCTTTTTGCCTATATCTTTTTTTTCTAAAATAGTAATTGTCTCCATTACTGAATTGTCTGGGGCGCTTAGTCCATTCAAAAATTCTGAGTTTATAATTACACCTGGACCTGGGTAGGCTTCTTTATTAACTTGGTAAGTATCTTCTTGATCATGTGGTCTAACTACAGTTTTGATTTCAAGATTATATTTTTTTGCAAAATCAAAATCTCTTTGGTCATGTGCCGGACATCCAAAAACAGCTCCAAAACCATAATCCATAAGAACAAAATTAGCAAAGTATACAGGAACTTTTTGTTCCGGGTTCAAAGGGTTAAGCGCTACAAGGTCGGTTTTAAATCCAATTTTTTCTCCAACAGCAATAGCTTCTTCTGTAGTTCCAGTTTTTGAGCACTCTTCTTTGAATTTTAAAAAATTCTTATCATCCTTATAAAAATTAGAAATTTCATGATCTATAGATAAAGCTAAAAAGGAAAAACCAAAAAGAGTGTCGGGCCTTGTGGTAAAACATTTTATATTTTTAACTGGTAAATTCCCTTCAGTTTTAAAGTCAATTTCACAACCAAATGATTTTCCAATCCAGTTTTTCTGCATTGTTTTAACTTTATTTGGCCATTGGTCTAGTGTGTCTAATCCGTCTAATAAATCTTGTGAAAATTTAGAAATATTAAAAAACCATTGACTTAGTTTTTTTCTTTCTACTGTCGCCCCAGATCTCCAACCTTTTCCATCTATGACTTGTTCGTTTGCAAGCACCGTTTCATCAACTGGATCCCAATTGACATAATTCTCTTTTCTATAAACCAATTTTTTTTCGAGCAATTCCAAGAAAAAAAGTTGCTGATGTTTGTAATATTCTTCAGAAGAGGTAGTAATTTCTCTGTCCCAATCTATTGATAAACCAAGCTTTTTTAACTGAGATTTCATATTCGCGATGTTGCTTTCAGTCCAGGTTTTTGGATCCAGATTATTCTGTCTTGCAGCATTTTCTGCTGGCATTCCAAATGAATCCCATCCCATTGGATGCAAAACGTTGTAACCTTGAAGAGCTTTATATCTAGCTAATACATCTCCAATTGTATAATTCCTCACATGACCCATATGGATTTTTCCAGATGGGTATGGAAACATTTCTAGGCAATAAAATTTTTTCTTATTCCTATCTAAAGTAGTAGTGAATGTTTTTTCTTTCTTCCAAAAATTTTGCCACTTACTTTCTACATCTTTAAAATTATATCTTTGCACTTTTTAAGATTAGTTTTTTTATTTTTTATCTTTTTCTTTAGCTTCTTCTTTATAAAGTGTAGCCTTTTTTAAAATTTGTTTTTTTAATTCAGGTGCTAGCTCGTCATTAACTTGACTTATAATACAATTGGAAACATTGTTACATTTTCTGTTAAAGACTTTTATATCGAGAGCGTCCGCCCTAACTTCATTGGTTAAAAATCGAATAGAAATTTTTACACTTTCCCCACTTAAACTTTCCTCAGAGGAATACCAATCAGTAACTATGATACCACCACTATAATTAACAGATAATAGTGGCATAAAATCAATTGTATCAAGAGAGGCTCTCCACAATTCGTTAGAACTGGCAAAATCAAAAACTCCACCTTTAGGTCCATCAAAAACGTTGTTTAATTTAAATCCCCTTCCTTCTTCGAGATTTTTTTTAACTCTTAACTTGGGATCGGCTGGGAATTTTCTGGCATCACCCCCTGGTATTTTGAAGTTACCATCTGGGCCCTTGCATGATAAAATAAAAAGTGAAAGTACAAGAATAAAAAAATAATTTTTAAAAAATTCTGGTTTTTTCAATTTTACGTTTTTTATATTCATGATCTAAATGCTTGATTACACATAAAAGATGTACTTTAAGTAATTTTGCAAAATATAGTCAAAAATTAACAAAAATATAGAGAATTAAGGGTATTTTTAATGTTGCAAAAATGACACACTTATTAATTTTATATCCAAAATATTAATAATTCAAAATTTTTAAGCCTGTAAATGATAAATAAGCAATGTTTATTATTAATAATTAACATTTAATAAAAGGAGTAATTAATATGAACAATTTTAAAAAAGTAGGTGTAACAGCATTAGCTGGTTCACTTATGGCTGTTACTGCAAATGCAGGCGAAATGTCTGTAGCAGGAACTGCTAAAATTGCCTTAGAACACATCAATGGTGGTGCTGCTTCTGCTGGTAAATCATGGTCAATGGGTAACCAACTTACTTTCTCAGGAAGTGGTGAGTTAGACAATGGAATGAACGTATCATTATCTTTCGTTCTTGACCAAGGTGATGACGAAACTGATACATCAACTCAATCTGGTAACTCTCCGTTTGACAGTCACTCTGTGTCTGTTGGTATGGACGGTTTAGGAACATTGAAGTTCGCAGGTGAAGGTGGAGATTCTGCTGTAGCTGGTATGGACGGATCTGCTGCTGGTGGAATGTGGGATAATTTCCAAGCTGCTGCTGATGAGCCAAAATCAGGTAAATCTTCAAATGATATGATGATTTATACTTTACCAAGTATCTTGGATAATTTAGCATTAAATGCTTCTTACACTCCAAATGGTGATGGTGGAGCTGATTCGTCTACATCATGGTCTGCAACATACACAGGTGTTGAAGGTTTAACACTTGCTTATGGTGCTGGTGAAGATAATACAACTACAACTACTGCAGATGCTACTGCGTGGAAAATATCATATGCATATGGTCCATTCACAGCAACAGCTACTGATCTTGAATACGATCATGAGACTGCAACGTCAGACAGAGATATGTCATCAATGCAAGTTGCTTACACAGTAAGCGATGAAATTTCTATCACTTATGGTGAAGAAGAAATTACTGATGGTTCAGCTTCATCTGAAAAAGCTGAGTTTTCTGGCTTTGGTGTTACATACACAGCAGGTGGTATGACTATTGGAGCATACGCTCAAGAAGCTGAAAACATTAGTTACAGCACTACAGCGACTGAAGATCAAGAGATCTGGGCTGTTAACGCTACATTTGCATTCTAATTTAATTTAGATCAAATTATTTAAAAGGGCCCCTATTTTGGGGCCTTTTTTTTATTTACTTATTTTATTTAACGCTGAAAATACCTCATTTTGACGATGAGCCCATTCTTCCATTAACTTGTTAGCCTCATTAGTAAGAGTGTAATTTTTTGATCTTTTATCTTTTTCATTGATTTCTTTTATAAAAAAATTAATTCGAACACCTTCTTTTAAAATATTTTGAATAGTTGATCTGCTTATAACTTTTGGAGAAATATTATAACAAATATCCTCAAGTGTTGACTGCTTATTTATTTGGGAAGCTAAGTAAAATATTAAAATTACATTTTGCTTACTTGAAAATAAAAAATTTTTTAGAGGATCTTTATTTTGATAACTTGCTCCATGCCAGTGTTCATAAAGTTGTGAAAATATTTTTTCCATTAAGTAAGTATATTTATTGATTTTAAAATTTAATAATATCATTTGTTCATTACAGCTATGTGACAAAGAAAAAAAAAAACCTAAAATAGGTTATAATATCTGGTCTAATTAATTTAGAATCTTTTTTAAAAAAATGAATAAAATTGCGTTTGTTTTTTTGTGATATAAATACAACAAATAAAATGATATTTAGTATTACAAAAATACTAGTAAAAATTACTTATAAATAAAAACTATTTTTATAATTATAAAATCAAGCTTATTCAGTAAAATAAATTTGAAAGTATTTA
>ERZ802822.1959-NODE-1959-length-11940-cov-7.054118_pt1 | contig 11940 bp, 9 predicted proteins | sample MGYA00345649_ERZ802822 | MGnify/ENA primary metagenome ERZ802822 (study PRJEB30503, sample SAMEA104212359) | marine metagenome | biome: Westerlies Biome; feature: [SRF] surface water layer (ENVO:00010504) within the epipelagic zone...; material: water... | reverse complement strand
CCGGATGAAGGGTTGGGCCTGGGCACCTCGGTACATGTTCAGGCCTATCGTATTGCCGGACTGGTGCCGGGGTCACTCGCTCTGATCTTGGCGGATCAATTGCCGTGGGTTTGGGTGTTCTGGGTGACTGCAGGATTTATGTTGGTGGGCGTGCTGCTGTCGCTATCGATCAGCGAGCCTGACCGCGCACCACCCAAAAAGACCGGCTTTAAGGCCACTGTGCTTGAGCCGTTTCAGGAGTATGGTGCCCGCCGTGGCTGGCGTGGCCTCACTTTGATTCTCTTCTTTATGGTCGCATTCAAGCTGGGCGATAACATGGCCACGGCACTGGCGATGCCGTTTTACCTCGATCTTGGTTTCACCATGACCGAGATCGGATTGGTGGCCAAGCACGCGGCACTGTGGCCCTCTATCGTAGGTCGGTTGCTGGGTGTGCTATGGATGCTGAAGCTGGGTATCAATCGTTCACTCTGGATTTTCGGCCTCATTCAGATGATCAGTATCCCCGGGTTCGCGGTATTGGCTTCGGTGGGCCCAGAGCTGTGGTTACTGGCAGGGGTTATTGCATTTGAATATTTAGGATTTTTTCCAATATCTTTTTCTAATATTAATTTAAAAAAAATATTAGATTTGTTATGAATTAATGACAATCATATCAATCTACTTATAATATAAAAATCATATAATAACTGTAATCTTTTAAAAAAATAATTTGAAATGAGCAATGATTTAAAACATACCGAAAGACCAGATCTTAAACAAAACGACCCAAATAATTTAATCTTAATTGATGGCTCGGGATATATTTTTAGAGCTTTTTATGGATTACCATCTATGACAAACGAAAATGGGGTTCCTGTTAATGCTGTGTTTGGGTTTACTAAAATGCTGCTTAAGCTTATTGATGATTTTAAGCCGATTTACGTAGCTGTTATTTTTGACGTTGCAAGAAAAACATTTCGAAATGATCTTTATGATTTATATAAAGCTAATAGATCTGACCCTCCAGAAGAATTGATACCCCAATTTTCAATAATTAGAGATGCAACTAACGCCATTGGTTTGCCCGTTGTTGAAATGGAAGGTTTTGAAGCCGACGACTTAATAGCAACATATTCAAACATTGCCCAAAAAACGAATAAAAAGGTAATCATTATTTCAAGTGATAAAGATCTAATGCAATTAGTTGATGATAACACCATATTATTTGACCCTATGAAACAATATTGGATTAATGATGAACAAGTTTTTGAAAAATTTGGTGTTTATCCAAATAGGGTGATTGATGTTCAATCACTTGCAGGTGACAGCAGTGATAATATACCTGGAGTTCCTGGAATTGGTATAAAAACAGCTGCGGAGTTAATAAATCAATATGGTGATTTAGAACAACTGTTGACTAAAGCATCTGAAATTAAACAAAATAAAAGAAGAGAAAATTTAATAGAATATGCTGATCAAGCAAGGTTATCTAGATCATTAGTAACCTTAAAAAAAGATGTCCCCGTTAAGTCCAAAATTGATGAGTTCAAAATAGAATCTGTTTTAGAGCTTAATAAATTAATTCCTTTTTTAAAAGTACATGGATTTAAAAGTCTATTAAATAAATATGAAAATATTGAGATACAAGAAATAAATGAAGTAACGAAAATTTCCAATAATAATAATGTTAAAAATGAAAAGGAATTTAAATCTATACAAAAAAACTATTATTTAATTGAAAATTTGCAAGATTTAAAACTTTTTTTAAAAAAATGTTACGACAAATCTGCTATTGCCGTGGATTGTGAAACGGACTCTTTAAATGCTAAAAATGCTAACTTAGTTGGTTTATCATTATCATTTGAAGAGGGTGAGGCTTGTTATATACCCTTAAGACATGGAATAAACTTAGAAAACAATCAGTCTGGTTTTAATTTTGATGATGTAAAATCTTTTAAACAAATCTCATTTGATGACGCAATTAAATTGATTAAGCCACTTCTGGAAGATAATTCAATTCTAAAAATTGGCCATAACGTTAAATATGATGCATTAGTAATGAAACAAAAACATAATGGTAATATTAATTTAAACCCAGTTGGTGATACTATGTGTATTTCATATGTGGTAGATCCAGGAAGAGTAGATAGTCACAAATTAGATGCTATGGCATTACGTGAATTGGGTCACGATACCATAAAATATGAAGATATTTGCGGAAAGGGAAAAAATAAAATTTTATTTAATCAATTATCTCCCTCAGATGCTTTGAATTATGCAGCTGAAGATGCTGACATAACTTTATCAATTTACAATAGAGTTTTACCAAGAATAATTAACGACAAAAAATTTTCAGTTTATAAAAGATTAGAAAATCCATTGATAAATGTATTATTAGAAATGGAAAATACTGGGATCATTATTAATCCTAAAAAACTAAATGAAATTTCTAAAAATTTATCAAGTCAGATTAGTAAATTAGAAGATCAAATATTCAAATTGAGTGAAACTATTTTTAATATAGGTTCCCCTAAACAGTTAGGCGAAATATTGTTTGATAAGATGAAAATTGAAGGAGGCAAACGTTCAAAAAATGGCTCTTGGCAAACAAGTGTTGAAATATTAGAAAAGGTTTCTGATATGGGATACGAGATTGCAGATGTTATTTTGAGTTGGAGACATTTTTCAAAACTTAAAAGCACTTACACGGATGCATTAGTTGAACAAATAAATTCTAAAACTCATAGAGTTCATACTAATTATTCTATGGTAGGAGCAAGTACTGGAAGACTGTCTTCGTCAAATCCAAATTTACAAAATATACCAATTAGAACAGAGGAAGGAAGATTAATAAGAACAGCCTTTGAACCAAAACAAGGTTTCAAGTTAGTTTCAATGGATTATTCGCAGATTGAACTAAGGTTGATTGCTCATATTGCAGATGAAAATAAAATGTTGGATGCCTTTAACGAAAATTTAGATATTCATGCTGATACTGCTTCTAAAGTATTTGGTATACCAATAGAAGAAATGACTTCAGAGTTTAGAAGAAAGGCAAAGGCAATTAATTTTGGGATTATTTATGGAATTTCAGCATACGGTCTTGCAAAGCAGTTAAAATGTTCTGCAAATGAAGCAAAAGATTTTATTAGTTCATACTTTTATAGATTTCCAAGAATAAGAGATTATATGGAAGAAATTAAATCTAATTTAGATACTAATGGATATGTAGAAACTTTATTTAATAGACGTATATATATTAATGATAGTAACTCTAAAAATCAAAAGCTTAGAGGATTTGCAGAAAGACAAGCTATTAATGCTCCAATTCAAGGCACTGCAGCAGATATTATAAAACTTGCAATGATAAAAATACATAAAGAGTTAAGTAATAAAAAAGAAATTTCTATGTTAATGCAAGTCCATGATGAGTTGGTATTTGAAATTAGTGACAAAAAAGTCGAAGAATTTACAAACCTTATTTTGCCTATTATGGAAAGAGCTAATCTACCAATGGTACCTTTGAAAGTTGATTTAAAGGTAGATGTAGGTAGTGGAAATAATTGGGCTGAAGCCCATTAATTATGTTATCTAACATAAATTAACTTAATTTAGCCTTGAATAAACCTAAATTTTCTAATCAAATAATTAAAAATTAATAATTTTTTTCAAAAAAATATAGGTGAAATTATGAGTGAAAAAATAATCCTTGTTGACGATGATAGTAATATTTTAGCATCTGTTTCTTTAGCGTTAAGGGCAGAAGGCTGGTTAGTAGAAACTTATAATGATAGTGAACAAGGACTTGTTGCATTACAGAGAAACTCTCCAGATATAGCAATTTTGGATATTAAAATGCCAAAAATGGATGGTATGGAGCTTTTAAAACGGCTAAGGACTTCTAATGATATGCCAGTTATTTTTTTAACTAGTAAAGACGACGAAATTGACGAAGCAATTGGTCTAAGAATGGGAGCCGACGACTATATTACCAAACCATTTTCACAAAAACTTTTAATAGAAAGAATAAGAGCAGTGCTTAGAAGAAGTTTATATAAAGATTTGGATGCATCAGATAAAATGATTCAAAGAAATAATTTGTCTCTCGATCCAGATAGGCATCTTTGCAAGTGGAAAGGAAAAGAGGTACGACTAACAGTTACAGAATTTTTAATACTTCATACTTTAGCCCTCAGGCCAGGATTAGTAAAAAATAGAGATCAACTCATAGATACGGCATATGGAGAAACGATATATGTAGACGATAGGACTATAGATAGCCATATAAAAAGAATGAGAAGAAAATTTAGAGTTTTTGATAAAGATTTTGATTGTATTGAGACTTTGTATGGGGTTGGGTATAGATATAGAGATGTATAAAAATTGAGAAAGTTTTTCAGAATTACTAAGAGATTATATTTTCCCCTAAAAATGAGAATATTATTTATAATCTTATTGCCAGTTTTATTATATCCCATCATTATTATTTACTTTAACAAGTATCAAGACATTTTAATTAAATCTGAGTTTGCAGCTATAGAAAGACAAGGTCTTACTCTAACAAAAGCACTTGCCTTGGCAGAAAACCAATATGGCTTAATTCAAAATAATCAAATCTCTAGTCCTGCGTTGCAAAGTCTAATCCCAAAAGTAAATTATGGATCTAACATAAGAGCTAGACTTTTTAATATGTATGGAAATTTAATAGCCGACACAAAAGCAAGTATGAAATATAGTCCATTTGTTAAAGTAAGCCCTTTACCTTCTGTAGATAAAGATATTTCTCTAAAAAATTATTTTAATGACTTTGTATTTTTATTCTCAAATATCATATCAAAACCATTAAATCTTCCATTATATGTTGATAACAAAAAATTTTCGTTTGATGATTTTCCTGAAGTTATTATTGCTCTTAAAGGTAAAAATACAAAGGTGCTTAGGCAAGATCGAGGTGGTAAAATATTTTTATCAGTTGCAATTCCTGTCAAAAATATTCGTATGGTTAGAGGAGCAGTGCTTCTATCAGTTTCAGGTGATAAAATAGAAAAAGAATTAGTGGATTTGGAAACTGAACTTTTTAAGGCATTTGGGTTAATTTTACTAGCGACAATAACTCTTGCTTTTTATTTTGGAAGATCAATCACTAACCCTATAGTAAAATTGTCAAACGAAGCTGATAAAATAGCAGAAGATCAAATGAAAAAGACTTTTAACTTAAGTGAATTTAGGTTTAGAAAGGACGAAATTGGTAAATTAGCTAGATCATTTTTTAAAATGACTAATGAGTTGCAAAAAAGAATAGATCATATAGCAGAATTTGCAGCTGATGTTGCTCATGAATTAAAAAACCCTATAACATCGGTTAGATCTGCCTCAGAAACAATTAGTAAAGTTAAAAATGCAAGTGAACAGAAAAAATTGATTAAGGTTATTCAAAATGATGTTGAGAGAATTGATAGACTAATAAATGATATTTCTGCAGCTTCAAAACTAGATTCAGAATTATCTAGAATAGAAATGAAAAAAATAAATATTTCAAATCTATTGGAAACTCTGGTTGATATAAGATCATCTACGATCAATTATAAAATAAACTTCTTAAAGTATTTTGAAGATGTTTTTGTTTTTGGTGATGAAAATAAGATTGCTCAAGTTTTTGATAATTTAATACAAAATGCAGTTTCGTTTTCAAATGAAAAGCAAATTATAAATATTCGTTTAGAAAAAAATCTAGAACATGTCATCGTCCTAGTTGAAGATAGTGGTCCAGGATTTTCAGACGGATCTTTAAACAAAGTTTTTGATCGATTTTATACTGACAGACCTAAGAATGAAAAGTTTGGGAATCATTCTGGTTTGGGTTTATCTATTTCAAAACAAATAGTCCTAGCTCATGGAGGTACAATTGAAGCTTTAAACAGATTTAACCAAAAAAATGAATGTGTTGGAGGTAGTGTTAAAGTTACTTTTCAAGAAACTAAAAAATAAAATTAAAAAGCAAAAATTCTTAGTTTTCAAATGATGGTTTAAATGTTATGAAATACAAAAATTATTAAGGATTATTATGAAAGATTATTCAATATCAGATATAAGTCTTGCCGAATGGGGAAGAAAAGAAATATCAATAGCTGAAACAGAAATGCCAGGATTAACAGCTTGTAGAGAATTGTATGGCAAAGAACAGCCATTAAAAGGAACTCGAATTGCAGGTTGCTTACACATGACTATTCAAACAGCTGTATTAATTGAAACATTGGTTAATCTCGGAGCAAGTGTTAGGTGGGCTAGTTGTAATATATTTTCAACACAAGATCATGCTGCTGCAGCTATTGCTAAACAAAATATTCCAGTTTTTGCAAAGAAGGGTGAAACTTTAAAAGAGTATTGGGAGTATGTTGATAGCATATTTACATGGTCTGAAGATTCTTTTGCTAATATGATACTAGATGATGGTGGTGATGCTACACTTTACATAATTTTAGGCGCCAAAGCTGAAAGTGGTGAAAAAGTTCTTGCCTCACCAGCTAATGAAGAAGAAGAGGCACTTAAAGCTCAAATTATATCTAGACTTAAATCCTCTCCAGGTTGGTTTACAAAAGTCAAAGATAGTATTAAAGGAGTAACTGAAGAAACAACAACGGGTGTTCTTAGACTGTATCAAATGGCTGAAAAGGGTGATCTTCCTTTTCCTGCAATAAATGTAAATGACTCAGTAACAAAATCTAAGTTTGATAATTTATATGGATGTAGAGAATCTCTAGTTGATGGTATCAGAAGAGCTACAGATGTTATGTTATCTGGTAAAGTAGCAGTGGTGGCTGGCTTTGGTGACGTTGGTAAAGGTTCAGCGGCCTCACTACGTCAGGGTGGAGCCAGAGTGATTGTTACTGAAGTTGACCCCATATGTGCATTACAAGCTGCAATGGAAGGATATGAAGTTTGTTCAATGGAAGAAGCTTGTCCAAGAGGAGATATTTTTGTAACTGCAACTGGTAATAAAGATGTTATTACAGTTGATCATATGAGGGATATGAAAGATAGAGCTATAGTTTGTAATATTGGCCATTTTGATTCTGAGATTCAGGTTGAATCATTACAAAATATGAAATGGTCAGAAGTTAAACCTCAAGTTGATGAGGTCGAATTTCAAGATGGTAAGCGTTTAATTGTTTTAGCAAAAGGAAGATTAGTTAACTTGGGTTGTGCAACTGGCCACCCAAGCTTTGTAATGAGTGCTTCATTTACTAATCAAGTATTGGCACAGATTGAAATTTGGCAAAAATCTAAAAACTATGAAAATAAGGTTTATACATTGCCAAGACATCTAGATGAAAAAGTTGCTACATTACATTTAGAAAAAGTAGGCGCAACTTTATCTAAGCTATCAAATGAGCAAGCTGATTATATTGGCGTTCCAGTTCAAGGGCCTTTTAAGTCTGATAATTATAGATATTGAGCATGAAGCTATTATCAGAAATAATAGTTAAATCTGAAATTGAAATGAAAAAATTTGGTAGTTTGATATCAAATATATTAAAACCAAATGACCTAATTACTTTTGAGGGTGATTTAGGAGTTGGTAAAACTTTCCTTTGTAAGTCTATTATAAATGCAATTACACATATAAAAGAAGTCCCAAGCCCAACATTCAACCTCGTTCAGACTTATCCTTTGAATAAAGAGATAGAAATATGGCATTGTGATTTTTACAGAATTAATAACTTTGAAGAAGTAGAAGAAATTGGTATTTTTGAAGATCTAAAAAAAAAATTATTTTGCTAGAATGGCCAAGATTTAATTTAGAACTAAATAATTTTGACCCTCTTAACATTACTATTTCTGTTATTCAGGATAATAAGAAGCAATTTTCAGACTTCAGAAAAATATCTATAATTGGATCTACAAATTGGTTTAATAGGTTAAATGACCAGTCTACAAATATAAAAATGAGTAAATAAATATGAATTTTATTTTTTATGATTTGGAAACCACAGGAAGAAACTCTACTTGGGATCAAATAATTCAAGTTGCCGCAATCCTAGTTGATAAGAATTTTAATGAACTAGAAAGATTTGAAGATAGATGTCGTTTAAGATCAGGTTTGGTGCCTGAACCTGGTGCTTTGTTAGTTAATAAAACATCAATAGATATGTTAAATAATGTTAATTTATCGCATTATGAATTAATAGATAAACTACAGAAAAAATTTAAAAAATGGTCTCCAGCTATATTTATTGGATATAATACTATTTCATTTGATGAAGAATTTCTTAGAAAAACTTTTTTTAAATTACTTCTAGAACCTTATACAACCCAATTTAATGGAAATAAAAGAGCTGATGTTTTGGGAATGACAAGAACATCAAAATATTATTATCCAGAATGTTTAGAAGTTGGAATGAATGAAAAAGGGAATCAAATATTCAAATTAGATAGTTTGACTGAGTTGAATAAGATTATTCATAATGCACATGATGCTATGGGAGATGTAGAAGCAACTATAGAAATTTCAAAAATTTTACAAAACAAGGCAAATATAATATGGAATTCTGCTTTGAATAGCAGCAATAAAATTGAGGTCGATAACTTTCTAATTAACAATGATATAGTTTGTATGGACGAATATTTTTTTGGTAAATTCAATACTCATGTTGTTACTTACTTATGCAAAAATCATTTTAATTACCCTCAATGTTTTGATTTAATCCATGATCCTGTTGATTATTTTGATATGTCAATTAAAGATTTAAAAGTGAAAATTAAGCAAAGACCGAAATTAATAAGAGAAATAAAAAATAATAAAAATCCTGTATTATTGGACGTAAGTTATATTGAAAAAATACCTCTTTATAAATCTATAGGTATTGAAGTTCTTCGTGAAAGAGCTGAGATGATTAAAAAGAACTCAGATTTTAAAAATAAAATACAAAGAATTTTATTTGAAGAGAATGAAGAAAAACAGATATCTAAATCTCAGATTGATTTAGAACCGGAAGATAGCTTGTATTTTGGTGGATTTCCAGACAACAATGATAAATCAAAAATGTTAGATTTCCATAATGCCGATTGGGAAGAAAAATTTTATATATCAAACAAATTTAGAGATCAAAGATATAAATATTTTGCTCAAAGATTGATCTATGAGGAAGCACCTCTAGTACTTCCCAAATTCGATCATGATATTATTCATAATATTATTGCAAAACAAATTTTAAGTACTGATAATGAAAAGTGGAACACAATACCAAAAGCATATCACGAGTTAGACACTTTTAGAGAGCAATTTGAAATTCAAGGCGACGATGAAAAACTATTATTTTTAGAAGACTTAGACAAGTTTCTTCAAGATCTTGAAAAAAAGTTTCAATAAATTATTATCAACATAGAAAGTTAGGAGAATAAAAAATGGCGACCAATAAAACTAGTGATCAAAAATTTAAAGAAGATGTTTTAGAATCTAAAGAGCCAGTTTTAGTTGACTTTTGGGCAGAGTGGTGTGGCCCATGTAAAGCTATAGGTCCGTCTCTGGAAGAATTATCGGAAGAAATGGCTAACAAACTAAAAATAGTGAAGATTAATGTCGATGAGAATCCTTCAACATCACAAGCTTATGGTATAAGAAGTATACCTGCTTTAATGATTTTCAAAGATGGTCAAAAAATTTCTGAAAAAATGGGTGCTTTACCAAAATCAGCTCTTGAATCTTGGGTTAATGAGACGATTTAATTAATTTTTGTGTCGTTAAATCTTAGAGTGTATCCTGCTAAATAAAGTGAACCAGTAATTAGAAGAGGCACTTCTTTATCAGCTATTTGTAACGCATTTTCTAAGTCTTTAGCAGGAAGCACTTGTAACCCTGATTTTTTTAATTTTACAATAATTTGATCAGGAGAATATGAAGATTCTATATCTGGAATCGTAATAGCAAACACTTTATTAATGTGATTTTTAAATATATTTACAAAATCTTTAACGTCTCTATTACGTAACATCCCAATTATTAAATTCCATTTACCTAAAGATTTTTTATTGAGGTATTTATCCAAAACATATGCACTATCCTCGTTATGTGCACCGTCTAAGATTGTTATATTCTTTCTATAATTAATAATATTGCCATATTCTATCTGATGAACTCTTCCAGGCCACGTCGTTTGTTTTAATGCTAATTTTGTCTTTGATAATGATAATAAAGGTAATATTATTTTTGCAGCAGTATAAGCTGTAGATGCGTTTTCATATTGATGATCACCACTCAATCCAAGAGTTGTATTTAAAGAAATATTCTCAATATCAATTATCTCAGTTTTTAACTTTGTAGCACATGCTAAAAGAGTTTTACGTGCTTTTTTATTCTTTTGTTTAGCAATAATAACAGGAGTATTTTTTCTAAAAATTCCAGCTTTTTCACGTGCAATATCTTCAATTTTTTTTCCAAGAAACTCAATATGATCAAAACCTATTTTAGTTATGATAGTAAGTTTTTTATTTTCTATAATATTTGTGGCATCAAGCCTACCGCCTAGGCCTGTTTCAATTATATTCACATCACTTGGGTATTTGTTAAAAGCAATTATGGCTGCGGCTGTTGTTATTTCAAAGAATGTAATTGGTTTATTCTCATTTTTAGTCTCCACTTCTTCTAAAATTTTTATCAATTTTTCTTCTGAAATTAATTTATTATTTATTCTTATACGTTCATTAAAATTAATTAAATGGGGTGACGTGTATAAATTTACTGATAATTTATGATTTTCCAATATTTCCTTAAGAAAAGTTGCTGTTGAACCTTTACCATTAGTACCTGTTATGTGGATTGATTTAAATGAATTTTGAGGATTGTTCAAATAATTACAAACATTATTTATAGAACTTAAATTTAGCTTATACTTAAAAATACCATTCTTCTGATATGAAGGTAATTGGCTGTATAGCCAATCAACTGTTTGTAAGTAGTTCATCAAATTTATAGGAGAAAATCTCTAAAAATCATAAATGTTCCATATCCAGCCCAAAATCCATGGTTGGAGAGGAATGAGTTATCTTGCCGACTGAAATATAATCGACACCTGTCCGGGCAATATCAGCGACAGTTTCAAGGCTGACGCGACCGGAGGCCTCTGTTGTCGCTTTGCCATTCACCATGGTAACGGCTTCACGCAACATGTCCGGCGACATATTATCCAGCAATACGACATCGGTCCCTTCTTGCAAGGCTTCGTCAAGTTGTTCCAGCGTGTCGATTTCAATTTCAACTGTCACCATGTGGCCGGCATTTTCTTTAGCCGCTTTCAGTGCCGCTGTCACACTACCGGCAACGGCGATGTGATTATCTTTGATAAGAATGGCGTCATCCAGCCCGAAACGGTGGTTATATCCTCCGCCTGAGCGTACGGCGTATTTTTCTAATGCACGAAGGCCGGGTGTTGTTTTTCGTGTGCAGGTAATTCGTGCTTGTGTGCCGGATATAGCGGCGACAAAGTCAGCGGTATGACTGGCTATGCCGGAGAGATGACTGACAAAATTGAGAGCCACTCGTTCAGCTGACAGTAGACCTCTTGCATTCGCTTCGATTGTTAACACAGTATCTCCAGGAGAGACTTTAGCGCTATCCGAGACGATATTGGTAAAAACGGCGGCAGGGTCGTTTTGTATAAAGGCTTCAACTACTAGGTCCAAACCCGCTAAAACGCCTTCCTCGCGGCTAACAATTGAGGCTTTGGCACGTGCATTTTCAGGAATGACACTTTGTGAGGTAATATCCCCTGCGCGGCCCAAATCTTCCGCCAGTGCTAACGACACGGCAGAATGGATCAAGCTTTTTGAAAGGGGTGCAGTGTTTGGCATAATTATCTCTTTAGTTTGGAGCCTAAGCTGTCAACTGATCAGTAGCTTTTTCTTTGTTGTATTGCTCTGCTTCATAATCCTCATCATAAGCCCCGGCATAAACTTTTGATG